>Ga0075522_10002533_pt1 | contig 13480 bp, 13 predicted proteins | sample NGEPerA_FD_74796 | JGI IMG/M metagenome (GOLD analysis project Ga0075522, IMG submission 74796) | Arctic peat soil microbial communities from the Barrow Environmental Observatory site, Barrow, Alaska, USA - NGEE PermafrostL2-A | ecosystem: Environmental > Terrestrial > Soil > Wetlands > Peat ... | reverse complement strand
TTTGCATACTCCGAATGGGGCGAGATGCTGCTCGTGGAGGGGGACTTCCAGGGCGCCATTGCCAAGTTCAAAATTGCCAATGAGAAGACCCCGCACTTCGCTGATGCGCTTAAGGGTTGGGGTGACGCGCTGGCACGTCTGGGGCAAGCGAACACGGCACTTGCCAAATACAAAGAGGCGCTTAAGTACGCGCCCAATTGGAAAGAACTCAAGGAAGCCCGTGAGGCCGTCTCGAAGAATAAGCGCTGATTCAACTTCCGCGAAGCGGCCATTGCCGAGTGACGGGATCGGGTCATGACCGTTTGCTGTTTACTATTCGATCAACGACCCACCGGAGGATATTACAATCATGCTGGCGGCTAGCGTATTCCCGATGGAGGGAGGGTGCGACTGCGGTCGTGTCCGCTACAGATTGGAAACGCGACCACTGGTCGTGCACTGTTGTCATTGTCGGTGGTGTCAGCGGGAAAGTGGCGCATCATTTGCATTGAATGCAATGATTGAGGCGGATCGCGTAGTGAATTTGAGCACCGATCCTGAGATCATCGACACCCCTTCGAACAGTGGAAAGGGGCAGAAAATCGCCCGTTGTCCGACGTGTCGTATTGCCGTTTGGAGTAACTACTCCGGCGCTGGCCCGGTAATTAGGTTCGTTCGTGTCGGCACCCTTGACGCGGCGGACCATCTGCCGCCCGATATCCATATCTTTACGGCATCGAAGCAGCCTTGGATTCAACTGCCGACCGACGTTCCGTCAGTGGCAGACTATTACGATCGTGAGTCGTTGTGGCCAGCGGAAAGTCTCGCCCGCCGCCAAGTACTACTGCCGCAGATCGAGGCCTATCTACAGGTCCTCGATGCCGGCTAACGTTGGGAACTGCTACCGCTTTGAAGTCGGCAAAGCCGTCACTCGCGACCGGCCGGAGTGGGTGGGACGAGCCTTTCCGCCGCACGGCGCCCATACAGTCGCGGCTCGGCCAAGACGAGGTACTGCGCCGACGGCTTCGCCAAGCTGCAGCTCGTGCCGCAGCTGATGCAACCAAAGAGCAAAGTGACTGTCTCGCGCAATGACAGCGCGGACTACCTGAAAACCGAGCAGGACATGGCCGCTTACCTTGAGGCCTGCTTAGAAGCGGCACCTGACGATGCGTCGCATCTAGCCGCTGCTCTGGGCACAATCGCGCGCGCCCGCGGCATGGTGCAGCTCTCGCGCGATACGGGCATCAGCCGAGACGGCCTGTACAAAGCATTGTCGAAGGACGGTAATCCGACGTTTGATACCGTCCTGAAGGTCATGCGCGCGCTCGGGCTGCGCTTTGACGCGAAGGCCGCGTGATGGTGGATAACCGTAATTATGGTCGTGACTGATGTCAGTGGATGACGCACCTCAGCATGTAAGCCCGAAATCACGTGCGGGACTTTTGCGTGACTCAGTAGCCAATGCGTGAATGGTGCTCTTGTGTGCAATCGATGCGCGCCGCAATTTGCCCAAGATATATCCGCAATCTAATCAAGTTTATTGGAGCCGGTGGATGGCCCGGTGCCTCTATCCACTTCCCTTTGATATCCGCGCGCCAGATACCTCTTCGAGCTGGTCCGCAACGTTCTTGCAATGGGTGGCGAGGCCGTCGAGGAGCCTTTTCAGCATTTCATCGGCGATCTCCGTTTGGCGCAATTCTGCGACGAGTGCCGAGGCTTCATCGGGTAGTCGCGCCGCCAGATCCCCCAGAGTAGCGAGCAGGTCGTCGGGCGAGTAGCGACAGGACCTAGCAAGTTCCTCGAAGTGGCGAGGACGGATTTCACGCCAGCGGTAGTGCCGTCCGATGCGCATCGCGAGCTTCATCTTCTGCAGGGGAATCTGGTTCGGATATGGCCATGCGCTTGCGATGTCGTACAGCGGAGCGAGCCGCATGCTATACCGCTCTCGCCCGCGGCTATAGAGTAAGGAAAAGTTTTTTGCGTGCGCGTCCGTCGCTGCGAGGAGGTATCCCAGACAGGCAGTCCGCATGAATCGCTTGCGATCTGCCTCGGGCTCATCGGCCCCCTCAAGCAGCGTCATGATTGCCGCGAAACCTGGTCCGCCTTGATTCTCGTACTTGGATCCTGGATGTATTCCCAATGCCTGACAGCAATCCTCCTGATGAATACGCTGCCAGCGGCCTCCACTCCGAATGCGGTCGTAGCGCTCAGCGATTAACGTTCGGACCCCGCCAATCGCGAGACTTTCGGTGCTGGCAGCAGCAAGACCCATGCGACGTGCGAGCGTCAGGCAGAAATGCTCGTTGAGATCGAACGCGTCGAACTCGTTCGTGATGGGTTTTAGTATGTGAGTCGTGGGAGTGCGCCCCCGCGGCACTCCCCAACGTCCACGGCGCGAATCGAAATACAACGCGGTCTTTGCCTGCGCGCCGGAGAGAGAAAATTGCCCCTCCGTCGCACTTTCGCGCGCGGCGCTCGTATCGTGCGCGAGGTGTTGAATTCGCCGTTCTAGTTGAGCTTCCTCCAGCCATTCGACTTGTGGCGTCTCATCGGCGGCGCCCTGCACTTCATGCAGTCGGTCCTCACGAACGAATTGAACGGCGCCGGCGCAGTCCTCGCCCACGTGAGATAGGAGTGCAACAGGGTTTCGCGCCGAGACCTGGAATCGGCGCGCCCAGGCGTCGAGTGTTCGCTCGTTATCCGGAAGCATTCCCCAGAGGAATTTGATCACCGCACCACCCGTGATTGCCGTGGGCTGCAGTGGCCATGCTTGTGATACGGGGTAATTGCCTCTTTCGCTAAGCCAGGTTTCGCTGTAAGCAAATCGCACTCTTGAGCCGCGCATCTCGAGCGTGCCCGCGATCTCGCCTTCGAGACAGACGAAGAGTCTCATGATTTGCCGCCCGGGCGCTTGGGACGAGCGTGAGCGTCAATGATGTCCGAGAGCAATGCGCCCGCGCGAGAGGATGGCCGGGATTTGGGCTCGCTCCAGGGGACAACGCCAGTCTCCAGTCGGACGCCCAGGTAGCCCAAGGCTCGAAGGATCTTGCCGATTTGGGCGGTATCCTTGCCCTGCTCGACCTCAGAAACCCAGGCTTGTGTGGCGCCGATCGCCTGCGCCAGTTCGGTTTGGCTTAGCCTGCGATGGCGGCGCGCCGCCATAATGATCTTGCCGACTTCCGCGGCGGAGTGCGCCCACATGTCAATGATCCTATAGTCGATCGGATATAATAAAATATATATCCGATCGGGAATAATTGCAATTATATACGATCGACAATAAACACCCGCCGCTCGCCATTGGCCTGCAGCTGGTGTGCCGGTTTTTGTGGTGCGCCGTGGAAAGGCGCGATTCCCCAGTGGGAGGCAGTCGTGGGTTCGAGTCCCACCCTAGCCACCAAATCATCCATCTGCGCGTGCTCAGATTGTCGATGGATTCTCTATTACCGCGCTCAAGGAACGAGCTTACGCAGTTCCGATGTTGAGACATCATCAATGTGCCGAAATGCCGGCGCGATCTTCTCCATCTGATCGGGAGGCACTTGGTACTCTTCGAAGTGCAGCTTCCACTCGCGCACCGTCCTCCAGATTCTCGCGATGCTCTGGGCGGCGACCTGCGCGGACAGCGTGAATGTCTCACGACCAGCGAACGCGTTGTCGAGGGTTGCGATCCGGCCTTCCGGCCCCACGCCTAGGTGCAAGCGTCGCTCGGACGCCAAGCTTGCCCGCGGCATCACATCGTACAACGGGCTGAGCCGCCACCCCGGAAGACGTGGATCCCAAACGAAGCCGTGGTTGCGCAGATCGTCATCGTTGCTGACGAAGATGTTGAAAACCAAACGCTCAAACAGCTCGCGGTTATTCTCCCGGATCACGCTCGGATCGCAGTAGCGCCGAGTGGCTTGCGCCAAGTCGCCATAGGACTTGGCCGGTGATTCCATCTCATCACATGCTACAAGCGTGAGACCGCTGACGAAGCCCAAACGCTTCTCTACCAATCCGGCGCGCCGGGACAACGGCGGCCTGAAGGATATGCGTTGCCGGGTGGCGCTCAATCGCATGCAGGCCGATGGGCTCATCACTTTGCCGCCGCCGAGAAATCCCAGGCCCGTCACCTACCGGTCCTATGCGCACATCGAGCAGGCAGTGCTCGAGCCGGCGCGCACGAAGTAGCGCAGCTGCGCCCCGGGCATGGGTTGGTGTCGCAGGTAATGATGGCGTTCGATATAGGCATTCCACAGCATACCTCGAGCTGACGCTCGTGTTGCTTGCCCGAGTTGGCATGGGCGCAATCCACCATGAGTCGGCCGATGAGTCTCGCCGCCTCGAGCTCCCGACAGGCCAGCTCGACACTGGCGGCGTCGTAGTTGGGTTGTTTGCCGCCACGCAGGATCACGTGGCAGTCGGCATTGCCGGTGGTCGTCACGATGGCCACCTGACCATTCTTGTGTACGCCCAGGAAGTGGTGCGAGCGCGCGGCGGCCTGTACGGCGTCGATGGCGATACGAGTATTGCCGTCGCTGCCATTCTTGAACCCGATCGGCGCCGGCCACATCGTCGCCGCTTTGGGCTTCGGCGCGAGCGCCTGGAAGGTCAAACCCCGGGACCAGCTCATTGGTTGGACGACAGATCAGCGGCAGCGCAACCTGCACCTCGTCGTGAACAATGCCCGCTTCCTCATCCTGCCGTGGATCCAGTGCAAGAACCTCGCCTCGCGCATCCTCGCCTTGGTGAGCCGCCGGCTGCCCGATGACTGGCAGGCCCGCTACACCTATCGGCCCGTCTTGCTCGAAACCTTCGTCGAGAAGCCGCGCTTTACCGGCACCTGTTATAAGGCTGCCAACTGGCGATACCTCGGCGATACCCAGGGCCGGGGCAAGCTCGATGTCCTGCATCGCCACGCTCAGCCCATCAAGAGCATCTGGATCTATCCCCTCGCTCGCGACTTCCAGCGGCAACTCTGTAACGGGTAAATCAGCGACACTGTCAAAATGACCCGACCGGGAAAATTGCGATCGTCTATAGACGCTGAACCCTCGCCGAGGTTCGAGGAAGACTATCTGGACATCGATCACTGGCCCCGCGCTTGGCGTGTCGAGGCCGAAGATCTCGCTCGGGGGAAAGTCATCGTCGATCTCTTCAAGGTCTTCTTGGTTCACCAGTTGACCCTCGCCCGCTCCCGCAAAACCTTGCGAGTCCATCGAGATAATCTCCGTGCTTTGGGCGGACAAATGATCCGCCTCTGGCATGAAAAGCCGTCGTTACGAAAGCGCGGAATCCTCAGAGTGCTACTCGAAGCCATCGACGATGACGGCGGACCCATCGTCTATCCGTCTTTGAGCGAGTCTGAGCAACGCTCTTTTGACTGCACCTGCCGACTCCTGCACCGCTTCACATTGCTCGGCTGAAACGCACATCCATGCTGCGCTCGTCCAAAGATGCCTTCGTCAGAGAAAATGTGTGTAATAGAAAGCTTTCGGAAAACTAGCCAAAGAATGGGGCACCGAATACGTCATAAGAAATGTGGCCATCAGATCGCTCGGAACCGGTCACTCACCGAGGACCGCAGTGGGTCATTCCCTGAAATGGCGGATCGGTGCCCGAGGCAGCGAGGGAGTGCGGGACTTTTGCGTGAGAGTGCTCTGTTGTGCTCAGCGGTGCCAAATGCAACGGACGCCACGCGGCAAGTGATTGCAATCAAAGACTCTCAAATCCAAAGGGTGCGCTCATAATGCCGAGGTCGTGGGTTCAAGCCCACCGTAGCTACCAATCGATCAATAATTTAGCGCCAATGCATCGAGACCGACATAACCCTTCATCATCGCCGGCATCGTGACGTGCTCAGGATGCGAGGACTGGCGGCCGCGGCGAGCTTAAATAATGCCGCTGCTGGTGCCCGAGACGGGCGGCCGGCGCTGGGCGCATTGGGTGCGATAGGCGCTTTTTCGATACGTGGCTATCGGGTCAATTGCAGCTCCCAGGTCCAGACGTGCCTTGGCCAAGATCGGCGTTACATCTGTTGTAAACGCGCGCTTGAGCGTCTGTGCCGCCATCAAGACGTCGTTGCCCTGCTGGTGTGCCGCCAGCTGCTCGCGATCGACCAGTAACGCCTGCGCGTAGGCGCGCTGCAGCTCGATCGCGCTACTGATCAGGCTTTCAATCGGATCAGTCACATTGTGCGATTGATCCAGCATGTGTGCGGGGTGAAAGCCACTGACCTGGCGCCATTGGGCATCGACCAGTTCGTTAAAAATCAGAAATAGTCTGAATGGATCGATCGAACCGGCATCGAGATCATCATCGCCGTACTTGGAGTCGTTGAAATGAAACCCGCCCAATTTTCCGGTATGAATCAGCCGGGCGACGATCATTTCGATGTTGACATGCGGAGCGTGATGACCGAGATCGACCAGGCAGTGTGCCTTTGGGCCCAGGTTCTGAGCGGCCAGCAATGAACTGCCCCAGTCCTGAATGACAGTCGCGTAGAAGGCAGGCTCATACATCTTGTGTTCAATAAGCAGTTGCCAGCCCGCGGGGAGTGCCGCGTAGATCCTGGCGGCAGACTCCAGGTAACGCTCAAACGCGTGCGCCAAATGTTGCTGGCCGGGAAAGTTCGCGCCGTCGCCAATCCATAGCGTCAGCGCCTTGGAGCCCAGGACCTCACCTACGCGAATGCAATTGATGTTGTGCGCGATCGCCTGCTCGCGCACGTCAGGATCTGTATTCGTGAGGCTGCCGAATTTATAGGAGAGGGGCTGATTTTTCTGATCTTGGAATGTGTTGGAATTGACCGCATCAAATGTGAGCCCGAGCGCTGTGGCGTGAGCTTTGAGTGCTGCGGGATCGGCACGATCCCACGGCAGATGCAGCGATACGCTCGGCGTTGCACCCGACAGCGCGTGAATAACCGCGCAGTCATCGAGCTTATCAAAGACGTTTCGCGGCTCGCCCGGGCCGGGAAAGCGCGCGAACCGTGTGCCACCCGTACCTACGCCCCAGGAGGGAATCGCGACCTGGAATGCCGCCAAGGCTTTCGTGATGTGCTCAATATTTAGCTTACGCCGCGCGAGCTGTGCGCCCAGAGTCTCATAGTCGCCCTGTACGCGAGCGAGATCGGGTGCATTGCAGTCGGCGATAAAATTGCGGTCCAGCGGATTGGCTTCCATACGATCATTCACGAGTGCTGTCTCACACCCGTCTTTAACGCGGGAAAGCCATGGCGTTACCGGCATCGACATTGATGATGTTGCCGGTTGATTTGGCAGAAAGATCCGAAGCGAAGAAATATACGGCCTCGACGACGTCTTCGGGATACACGCCGCGTTTGAGCAGACTTCGGGCGCGGTAGAAGTCCTCAAGTTCCTCTTCCTTGAGCTTGTAGGCGCCGGCGCGCTTCGCCCGCCACTCGCCGGTCCATATTTTGGAGCCGCGCAACACAGCGTCCGGATTGACCACGTTCACCCGGATCCCGTGCGACGCACCCTCGAGCGCCAGACAGCGGGCAAGGTGCAATTCCGCCGCCTTTGCCGTGCAGTAGGCCGCCGCGTTGGCAGAGGCCGCCAGCGCATTCTTGCTGCCGACGAAAACGATACTGCCCGCAAGCTTTTGCTTCAGCAGTATCCGGTAGGCGGCGCGACTGACGAGAAAGTAACCGGTAGTCAGCACGGCGATGTTCTTGTTCCAGAGTTCAACGCTCGTTTCCTCAAAAGCCGCGGAGGAGGCGATCCCGGCGTTCGACACCAGGATATCGAGGCCACCGAAAGCGAGCGCGGCGACGTCCAATGCAGCGGTGACCGCAGGTTCATTGGTCACATCGACCTGTACGGATTCGACCACATCATGAGTGAATTGCTGCCGCAAGTCGGTGGTTGCCGTGGCGAGCGCCTCGCGGTCGATGTCGGCGAGTACCACGCATGCGCCTTCGGTGAGCAGGCGGCGCGACCGAGCCAAGCCGATGCCGCCCGCACCCCCAGTGATGAGCGCGATGCGACCCGCCAGGCTTTTGGGCTTGGGCAGGCGCTGCAGCTTTGCCTCCTCAAGCAGCCAGTATTCGATGTCGAAGGCGTCCTGTTCGGGTAGACCTACGTAGGTATCGACGCTCGACGCGCCGCGCATGACATTGATTGCATTGACGTAGAATTCAGCGGCGATGCGCGCAGTGGGCTTGTCCTTGGCGAAGGTCAGCATACCCACGCCTGGAATGAGATAAACCACGGGATTGGGATCGCGCATGGGCGGACTAGTCGGGCCGTTGCAGCGCTCGTAGTAGGCGCTGTAGTCGGCGCGATAGTCAGCGAGCGCCTGGTCGAGTGCGCTCAGCAGGGCGGTAACGTCGGGGTGGGCCGGGTTGAAGGGCAGCACCAGCGGTCGGATCTTGGTGCGCAGAAAATGATCCGGACAGGAAGTGCCCAGTGCGGCCAGCTCGGCGAGATGTACGCTGCAGACGAAATCCAGCACCGTAGGGCTGGCATCGAAGTGGCCGACCTTGAGTTCGCTGCCGCTGATTTTACCGCGAAGTACTGCCGCTAATGCCGCGACTACCTGCTGCCGTTCGGCATCGGGCAGTGAGCGACAAGCCGGGCCGCCAAAGGGAGGCTTCATGCTGCGCGATGCCAGCCAGTCGCTAACGCGTTGAATGACCCGCAGTGTGTTCTCGTAGCATTCTTTCGAGCTATCCCCCCAGGTAAAGAGTCCATGTGCCTCGAGCAGGATGCCCTTGAGCTTAGGCTGCGCTTTTGCCATGGCACCGAGTTTTACACCCAGGTCATAGCCTGGGCGTTGCCAGGGTAGCCAGCCGATCTCACTGCCAAAGATCTCTGCTGTCAGTTCCTTGCTGCGGCGGCTGGCGGCGATCGCAATCACAGCATCGGGATGCATGTGATCGACATGGACGGACGGGATATAGGTATGCAGCGGTGTATCGATGCTGGCCGCGCGCGCATTCAGGTTGAACGTGCAATGTGCTAGATAACCGACCATCTCGTCCTCGTGCTCGCGGCCACGATAACGATTTTTTAACCTATCTGTCGCGCAGTGCCTATCTGATGCAACAAGGGCAGTTCGTAGCCGACGTACTTTATTTCTATGGAGAGGATTCCAATATCACCGAGCTCTATGCGCGGTCACTGCCGGCGATCCCCGAGGGCTACAATTTTGATTTCGCCAATCTGCAGGCACTGAGTCTGCTGTCAGTAAACGATGGTGCGCTGGTCACTCAGAGTGGGATGCGTTATCGGGTACTCGCGCTCGACCCTCGTGCCCGCATCATGTCGTTGCCCGTGTTGATCCGGCTACGTGATTTGGTGGATGCCGGCGCGATCCTGGTCGCCGCCAAACCACTGGCCAGTCCCAGCCTTGCCGACGACGCGACGGCCTTTCGTAGCATCGCCGATACATTGTGGGGTGTGGGCGTGGACGGGTCGGGAGGCGAACACGTCGTAGGCAAAGGGCGCATCATCAGCGACTTATCCTTGGCTGATGCTTTACATAGCATTGGCGTGCAACCTGATTTCAGCTATACGAAGCCCGCGAGCGACTCGAAATTGCTTTTTGTGCACCGGCACCTGAGCGATGGCGATCTATACTTCGTCAATAATCGCCAGCCACGTGCGGAGACCATCGATGCGAGTTTCCGTATCACGGATAAAGTGCCCGAATTGTGGTGGGCCGACACCGGGCGCATGGAACCGGTCTCTTACAGCAGTGCTAATGGCCGCACGACGGTACAGTTGGCGCTTCAGGCGGTGGATGCGGTATTCGTCGTTTTTCGCAAGGACGCCTCGCAATCAGCGCTCACCGTCGCACAGCCGGTCCATGAGTCGCTGTTGACACTCGATGGCGCTTGGGAACTTCACTTTCCGGATGGGCAAGCGGCCCCTGCCACACTAAAAGTCACTAAGCTTGCATCGTGGACGCAAAGCGGTGACCCAGGAATCAAATACTTCTCAGGCACTGTCAGCTATCTGCACGGATTAAAAGTTCCGGCCTCGTGGCTGAACAAGTCGCGCCGCATCGAGATTGACCTCGGTGAGGTAAAGAACGTGGCGCAGGTGTGGCTCAATGGCAAGCCGCTCGGCGTGCTGTGGAAGGCTCCATTTCGCCTGGACATCACGGACGCGTTGCACTCCGGGGCCAACCAGCTTGAGGTGAAGGTTACTAATACCTGGGTCAATCGCATGATCGGCGATAAACAACCAGGCGCCAGACCGTATGCTTTTGCGACCTTCGAGCCGTACCGGGCGGACTCGCAGCTGCTGGACTCAGGGCTACTCGGGCCGGTTCGGCTGCTAGGCACACATCCGTAAGTCTGTCGTACTGTCGGCGCGACGGGCGTGTCGAGCACGCCAGCGATGACAACAGGGCATTCGGTCGATCATTGTTGGCGGCAATTGACGACGCGGTAAACTCGCGACATGATCATTTCTTCCCCACTAGATTTCCGCGAAGCCGCCCGCCGGCGTCTGCCCCGGTTTCTATTCGACTACGCCGACGGCGGTGCCTACACCGAGTCCACTCTTCGACGCAACGTCACTGATCTCGCGGACATTGCGCTTCGGCAACGAGTGCTGCAGGGCTGCGGCGACATCGATCTTAAGACGACGCTCTTTGGGCAGGAACAGTCGCTGCCAGTGATGCTCGGTCCGATTGGAATTGCCGGCATGTTTCGTCGCCGCGGCGAAACGCAGGCAGCCAGGGCTGCCAAAGCAGCAGGCGTGCCATTTTGCCTCTCGACCGTCTCCGTCTGCTCGCTGGCGGAAGTCGCCAAGGCAGCTGCCAATGATCGCCTCTGGTTTCAGCTCTATGTGATTCGAGACCGGTCATTCATGCGCGATCTGCTCCAGACCGCCAAAGCGGTCGGGGTAAAAGCGCTGGTGTTCACGGTCGATATGCCGATCCCGGGAGCACGGTACCGGGATGCTCACTCAGGGATGTCCGGTCCACGAGCTCCGCTGCGGCGGTTGCTGCAGACGCTCGCTAAACCACGCTGGGCCTGGGATGTGGGACTGCACGGCCGTCCTCACCAGCTCGGCAATCTCGAGCCTGTGCTGGGCAAAGCCAGTGGTCTCAATGACTACATGGGTTGGCTCGGTTCCAATTTCGATCCCACCATCTTGTGGAAGGACCTGGACTGGATCCGTGAGGGCTGGGACGGGCCACTGATCATCAAAGGTATTCTTGATCCCGAAGATGCGCGCGCCGCGGCCGATATAGGCGCCGACGGCATTGTCGTTTCTAATCATGGAGGCCGGCAGCTCGATGGAGTGCTATCGAGCGCGAGGGCGCTACCCGCGGTCGTCGAGGCGGTCGGTAATCGGCTCACGGTTTTGGCGGACTCCGGGATACGTTCAGGTCTCGATGTGGTGCGCATGCTGGCCTTGGGAGCAAAAGGCGTGCTGTTGGGTCGCGCATGGATTTTTGCGGTGGCCGCCCGAGGCCAGCCCGGTGTCGAGCAACTCCTTGACTTGATCGCTCGCGAAATGCGGGTGGCGATGATCTTAACCGGTGTTCGACAGGTCGCGGAAATCAGTAGCTCCAACCTAACAGCCTGATGAGCGGAAGGTCGCTTCCTGACCCACACAAACCTCGGAATTAAAGCATGAACGACAGACCACAAATGCCTAGCGAGCACCTTCGCGGGCTTATCGATGGCTTTTGGGCTGTGCCCGTGATTAGCGTTGCTGCACAGCTTGAAATTCCCGAGCGCCTGGCAGCCGGTCCGAAGGACAGTCAGGCACTGGCAAGAGAAACCGGGGCTGATGCACCGTCGCTGCACCGCTTGTTGCGCGCTCTCGAGACGCTTGGGCTGTGCACGGCGGTCGAAGGCGGAACGTACGCGCTTACGGACGCTGGCCACCTGCTTCGCGCGGATTCGCCCGAATCGCTTCGCGGCCGGGCGCTGCACACTGGCGACATGCTTTGGAAGCAGCTCGGGGATCTTTACGATCAAGTCAAGACAGGCGGTCGGACCAAAGCGTTCCCGACGGGGTCCGAAGGCTTTGAGGCCCTGAAGAATGATCCGGCGCGCCTGCATAAGTTCCAAACGAACATGGCCGAGGGAAGTCGCCGCGCTGCACAGGCTGTAATGCGGGTTTACGATTTCAGCCCGTTTGCCAAGGTGCTTGACTTGGGTGGAGGGTACGGAGGCATTCTCGCGGAACTGCTGAGAGCCTATCCACATCAGAGTGGTGCGGTGTGCGATCTGGCATATCTCGAGCGTGGAGCGCTCGATTATCTATCATCGGCTGGAGTCGACAAGCGAAGCAGCTTCGTGCAAGGAGATTTTTTCGCATCCGTGCCGGATGGCTATGATCTGTATCTGATGAAATTCATCCTGCACGACTGGGACGATGAGCACGTGCTGCGGATTCTGAGGAACGTTCGCTTGGCAGTTGGGAATCACTCGCGGCTAGCTGTAATCGAGCAGATCATTCCGGAATTGCTGACCACTAACGTCACCGATCAAGACGTCATTCGTGCCGATCTGGTTATGATGAGTGTTGGCGGCAAGGAGCGCACAGCAGCAGAATATCGGGCGCTGTTTGCAGACTCAGGTTGGAATCTTTCATTGATCGTGCCGACCCGCACGATGTTTTCGCTGATCGAGGGCAAGCCGGCTTGAACAACTTGGCCCATGTTCTCGAGGCGTCGACCCCAATTGAAAGCTTGCGGGCCTTTTGCGTGACTCGGTGGTGCTCTGTTGTGCTCAGTCGTGCCAAATGCAACGGACGCCGCGCGGCAAGTGATTGAAATCAAATACTCAAATCCAAAGGGTGCGCTCATAATGCCGAGGCCGCGGGTTCGAGGCCCACCCTAGCCACCAATCGAACAATTACTTGCAGCCGCTTGCTGGGTTCGCACTAAAGACAATGCGTGACTTTTGCGTGCCCCGACTCGCACACCCGCTCCGCAGCGGCGACCAAGGCGCCGTTTTCGCGCGCAGAGTAGTGCGTGGTGACGTGATCTGACTTGTGGCCAAGCAGTACGTCGTCGCGGTGGAGCGCGCGCATTCGCGAAGAACTGCCGATTCAAATACTAGCCGGCTGAAACGTTGAACTATCCAGAACTATGTACGTTAACGCACAGCCGAAGGGGTTGGTAACTGCTCTGCTGAGACGCCCGAGGCCTCTGGCACAAAGCGCTGCGGCGGTAGATAACAGCACGTAACCGGGTGTAGTGCGCTTCTGCTGTCATGGACCCAGATGAAATTTAAATGGTCACTCATTCGAACGATGCGGCTCTGGCTCGGTGCCGTGGTCGCATTGCTTCTAATCGTCGGTATTGTCGCTTATCGCAGCATCGTCGCTTCGAGCGAAAGCGCAAGATGGGCGCAGCACACAAGCGAGGTGCTTGAGCATCTCGCAAACCTGCGCTCGGCGGTGGAAAACACAGAGAGTGGCTATCGCGATTTTGCGTTGAGCGGCGATGAGACATTTCTGCAATTGTCCCGCGCCGGGATATCGCTCGTCGATCAGGAACAGAGCACTGTGCGCGCATTGACGGC
>Ga0075522_10002532_pt1 | contig 13488 bp, 7 predicted proteins | sample NGEPerA_FD_74796 | JGI IMG/M metagenome (GOLD analysis project Ga0075522, IMG submission 74796) | Arctic peat soil microbial communities from the Barrow Environmental Observatory site, Barrow, Alaska, USA - NGEE PermafrostL2-A | ecosystem: Environmental > Terrestrial > Soil > Wetlands > Peat ... | reverse complement strand
TCAAGGTCGTCGAGGCGGAATTCTTCAGCGCCGGGGTGAGCATGGCCCGCGCCTCCTGCCAGCTGCTGCGCCGGACGGCGGCGCCGGCGGGCCGGGTGTGGACCCCGGAGCCTTGGTCCGTTCCCGACCCGGAAACCATCGCTCCGCGGCAAGGCTCCGGCGAGGCCGACTCGATGTGGGACCTGCGCCCGGTCGTGGGCTTCATGGGGACGGTCGGGCCGCGGCGATTGTGGATGGCGGAGGTGCGCGAGCTGGTCGAGGGTGTCACGCTGACGCCCTTCGTCCGCTCGGCCCTGGCGGCGGACTTCGCCAGCCCGTTCGCCAATGCCGGCGACCAGGGGCTGGGCTATATCAACAGCGACGTCACCCTCTACCTTTTCCGCGCGCCCAGGACGCGGTGGATCGGCATGGAAGTGGTCGATCACGGCGCGGCGGACGGCGTCGCCCATGGCCAGTGCCGGCTCCACGACGAGGACGGCGCCATCGGCACGGCAAGCGTCGCCGCGCTCAGTCAGGGCGTCCGGCGAGTGGTCGGGGAGACCGAGGGTTAGCCTGGGAAACGCGACCCGCGGGCGGCGTCGGCGTAGCCGGCGAAGGAGTGGCGGGCGATCCGGCCCAGGCGGTCCACGAGCGGAGCGATCTCGGCGTGGCTCTCCATGAGGAACCCGAAGCCCGCGTCGCGCGCGTCGTTCGAGGAGCCGATCCCCTCGATCAGCCCGTCGATGGGGATGGTCATCCGCACCACCAGGGAATGGACGGCGGTGCGCAGGGCGCCGTCCCGCAGATCGTAGAGGCCGGCGCGGTTGCGATCGTACATGTCCAGCTCCCGCCGCGCCACCCGCAGCATGCGCATGGTCAGCGGGCCGTAGGGCTCGCCCCGGCCGCGCGCGCCCTTCGCCGCCTGGAGGATTACGTCCAGGCTGGAGAACAGTTCGCCGAAAAACAGGGCCGAGTCCCGTTCGCGTTCCCGCCGCTTGAACCAGTTCTCCATGAGCGTCGCCGCGAAGCCGCTGATCGTCGCCAGCAGGGCGCCCAGCACGACCGCGACCAGGGTGTCGGCGTGCGGCGTGAAATCGAGATTATCCAGTTTCATCGGGGCCGGCGTAATGTTGGCCTATTGTCGGCCGACCGGAGTACTAAGCCATGCCCACCGGGGAGACCAGGGCCGCGACGCGTCAGCGCCAGGGCGGCTGCCTGTGCGGCGCGGTGCGTTACGCCCTCGCGTCCATGCCGACCGACATCGGCTATTGCCATTGCCGGCTCTGCCAGCGCGCCGCGGGCGCCCCGGTGCTGGTCTGGGCGAGCGTGGCGCTGGCTGATTTCGCCGTCGTCCGGGGCTCGCCGCGCCGGCGGCGATCCTCGGCTTTCGGCGAGCGGTGGTTCTGCGCCGATTGTGGAACCCAGCTGGCCATGCGCGTCGATGACGAGCCGGACACCATCGACGTCACCGTGGCCTCTCTCGACGACCCGGCCGTCGCGCCACCGGATTTCCACATCTTCGCGACAGATCGCCTGACGTGGTTCGAGACCCGGGACGATCTTCCCAGGTTCGGACAATCCAGAGCCCGATGACACGAGGGGAACTGTCTCGTGTCTGAACCGCTGGGCGCCGCCTTGCGCGGTTTCCTGGCCACCCCTTCGGGCCGCTTCGAGGATCGCCCGCCGGCCGACGGTCTGGCCTCAAGAGCTGGACGGCGGCTTCGTCGAACGGCGCGCCCGCGCCGTCCCGCGCTTGGGCGCCATTGCCTGGACGGCGATCGCCGGCGCCTCATCCACCGCCATCTCGAGACCGAACAGGGCGGAGAGGTCATCGACTTCCAGGACCTTGGCCTTGGCGGGACCCGTGCGCGCCAAGGGCGCGGCGTCGAACTGACCGAGCAGGTCGCCGGGATCGACGCCGCGAAGGCGAAACAGAAGTTCCGGCGCGTGATCGAGCCTGGCGCCGACTCCGTAGAGCGCCGCGGCGACGTGCTTGCACATGTCCGCGTAGTCCGGACAGGTGCAGGAAAACTCGATCTCCGACGGGCTCGGAAACAGGCCCTGGTCGTGGCGGCACAGCCGTTCCATGACCGCCTTGGAAAGGCGCCCCCGCAACAGTTCGATCAGGGAATCGACGCCGCCGGCGCAGTCGCGGCATATGGAACGCCAGCGGGCGGCGGGCGGCGCCGCCACCTTGATGTCGATGGTGTAGATTTCCGATCCGCTGACCAGCGCCTGGACAGCCATCGGCTTGATCTGGAGATCGAGAACGGCGTTGTTGCGGACATAGCTTCGCCCTCTGGGGAGCCGGTTTTCGAAGTCGCGGTAGCTCTCCAGGTTCTTGCACCACGCCTTGCCCCAGAAGGTCGCGGCGATGGCCCCGCCGTCGATGGTCACCGGCGCGATCATGGGGTTCTTCTTTTTCAGCCTGGCGACCTCGCGCGCGGCCTGGCCGCGGCGCTGGGCGACCGTGACATAGGCTGGCCAGATGTCGTGGTGGTAGCGGGACATCGCCGGGGTCAGTCCTCCATCGCCGCGTTCAGATCCAGGGCCACCAGCCGGAGCAGATCGTCGTCCGCCATCTCGGTGAGGTTGATCTCCCCGGCCCCCGCGAGGAGTTCATCGGACAGGGCGCGCTTGGAGGCAATCATGGCGTCGATCTTCTCTTCGACCGTGCCCAGGCAGACGAACTTGTGGACGAGCACGTTGCTCCTTTGCCCGATTCGGTAGGCGCGATCCGTCGCCTGGTTCTCGACGGCCGGATTCCACCAGCGATCGAAATGGGCGACGTGGGACGCGGCGGTCAAGTTCAATCCCGAACCCCCCGCCTTGAGCGACAGGATGAAGAACGGCGCCGCCTCGTCTTCCTGGAAGGCGCGGACGAGATTCTTGCGGTCCTTCACCGCCGTGCCGCCATGCAGGACGAGGCCCGGCCGGCCGAAAATTCCGGATAGAAGCGCCCGCAACGGCTCGGTCATTTCGCGAAACTGGGTGAACACCAGCATCTTTTCCTGCCTTGCCGCCACCGCCTCGGCGATCTCGCGCAGCCGCGCGAACTTGCCGCTGTCCGCCTCGGCCCAGACGCCGTCGCCGAGCCATTGCGAAGGGTGGTTGCAGATCTGCTTCAGCCGCATGAGGGTCGCCAGAATCAGGCCCCTGCGCTCGATCCCGTCGGCCTCATTCAACCTCTCGGCCAGGTCGGCGACGGTCCTGGCATAGAGCGCGGCCTGCTTCGGGCGGAGGGCGCAATGGGCGGTGACCTCGGTCTTGTCCGGCAGGTCGGAGATGACCGACTTGTCGGTCTTCATCCGCCGCAGAATGTAGGGCCGGATCAGTTCGCGCAGTGGTCCGTAGGGGTTGTGCGGGCGGTCGGCGAGACCGCCGGCGTAGCGCTTGAATTGCGCCGCGCTACCCAACAGGCCGGGGTTGATGAAGTCGAAGATCGACCACAGGTCGCCCAGGTGGTTCTCGACCGGCGTGCCGGTGAGGGCGATGCGGGCCTGTGATTTGAGAGCCTTGGCGGCCCGGGTCTGTTTGGCGCCCGGGTTCTTGATCGCCTGGGCCTCGTCGAGAATGACGAAGCGCCACTCGGTTTCGACGAGCTGGGGCAGGCGCAGCAGCGAGCCGTAGCTGGTGATCGCCAGATCGAGTTCGCCCAGGCGCCGGGGCGTGAACTCCGCCAGTTGAGCGGCGTTCATCGCCGAGGGGTGGACGATGGCGGCGTCGAGGCTGGGGGCGAACCGCTCGATTTCCGAAGCCCAGTTGGCGAGAAGGGACGCCGGAGCGACGAGAAGGCTGGGACCCGCTCCCGCGCCCTGCCCGGCGCGCGCCAGCAACAGGGCCAGCACCTGGATGGTCTTGCCCAGGCCCATGTCGTCGGCCAGGCACGCGCCCAGCCCCAGTCCCGAAAGCAGGTGCAGCCATTGCACTCCGGCTCGCTGATAGGGTCGCAGGGTCCCCTTCAGCCCGGGGCCGGGGTCCGTGCCCTCGCCCCGGGGCGCGCGCAGAGCCTCCAGGGTCTGGGCAAGCCACGGTCCGGCGGAAACCGCGGCCCAATCGGCCGTCGCGGGTTCGAGGTCTTCCCCGGCCACCGCCGCTCCGGCGAGCAGGCGCATGGCGTCGGCGAAGGTGAGGTTGTCGCGCGCGGCCAGATCTTCGGCCGCCTTGAACCGGATCATCGCCTGTTCGAGGCGTCCGCGGTCGATCTCCACCCATCGACCGCGCAACAGGGCCAGACCGTCGGCTCCGGCGAGCAGGTCGGCGATCTCGTCGCCGCTCAACCGTTCGCCATCGAGGGTGACGTCCATCTTGAAGTCGAGCAGCCCGTCCAGGCCGACCGCCGACGGCGCGCGCGACCCGACGGTCGCGGTTATCTTCGGCCTCGCCGGCCTGCCGGCGCGCCAGGCGGCGGGCATGCGCAGGATGACGCCGGCCCCTTCCAGGTCCGGCGCGCTGGCGAGAAACCGGCCGGCCTCCGCCGCCGTCCAGCGCATCGGGTGGAATATTTCGCCGGCATCGATCGCCCGGCGCAGCCAGCCGCAAGCCTCGGCCGCGCGCTGCACGGGAAGCAGGAGGGACAGCAGCCGGTCACGGTTCTCGGGTCCGGAATACTCACGCAGCGCCTGGCCGAGGGGAATGTGCTGGGCCCTGGCCTGCGCGGACAGGCGGGAGGTGTAGGTGGCCATGAAGGCGAAGGGGTGGTCCGGGTCGCGCCGGTTTTCGGCGAGGTTGAAATGGACCCGGCCGACCAGGTTCCAGGCCGGATCGAGGGTCTTCAGAAACGATTGCAGGTCGCCTCCCGACGCCGCCATCGATTGCGTCAGGGCGACGCCCAGTTCGGCCCACAGAGCCAGCAGGACCTCGGCCTTGAGGTATTCGGCGCCGGTCATGATCGGCGCGGTGAGAATCAGGCTCGCGAGGTCCGCGCCGGTCGGCGGCGTCGCGCCGGCAGCCCGGCGCTCCTGTGTGACGTCGTCCGCCCCTTGCCCGCAAAGCGCCGATATGTGGCGGGACGCGAAATCGCGCCACCAGAGAAAGGCCGGCGGAAGGACGCGGCCGATCTCGCCGGCCCCCAGGCGCAGGAGACCATGACCGGCGCCCCGGGCGAAGGCCTCGGTGAGCCGCGCGGCGACCTCGCCGTCGAGGATCGGCTCGTCGGGCGCCTCTCGCAGGAGCAGCTGGCCACGGGGTGTCAGGCGCGGGCCGAGACGACGATCCTCGGCGCCTTTGTGCGGATGATCTCGGCGCGCCGTCTTCAAGGTCCCCATGGCCCCGGTGTCCGAACGCGAAGACGGGCTGTTCTCACCGACCCGCCCCGCGCGGTGGAGTTCTCCGCCCCCGTTCGATGCTGAACCCGATCGAGGCGGCAAGGGTTGATAGGCGGATTCCCCGGAAAATCGATGCGAGGCCGCGAAAGCCGACGCGGACTTCGACCAGAGGCGCGGCCACGACGAGGATCCGGTGACGGGCGAACCCAATCCACCCGGCCGGAGAGGATCGCCAGCCTGAGCTTCGGTCGCCGCGGCCGACGGTTCAACCGCAAGGCGCCGTGTCGCCGGTTTCCAGGTCGATCCTGAAGCAGTGTTCGCGACCGCTCTCGATGTCGCGAACCACCACCGCGAGTTCGCCGCCATCGGCGATCTCCGGCGCCCAGACCTCGACGAAGGCGACGGCGGCGGCTTCGAAGCCGGCCTCGACGACGCGATGACCCCCGTGGGTCCCGGCGTCTCTGGCGCGGACGTGAAATTCCCGATCGGCTCCGGCCATGGGTGTCTCCCTCAGGTCTGCTTCAACGCTCGGGGAGCGATTTGGATTCACGATCCCGATGGCGGGTGGACGTCGTCTCTTGCAAATCGGGCAAACTTGGCGGCTGGCGCGGATATGGTATTCTCCTTGGTGCGGGGAGTGGGTCCGGGGCAAGTCTCGTGGACGAATCCGAGTACCAGGGGTTTCTTGATCTCGTTTATGACTCGGCGGTCGAGCCGGACCTTTGGCCAAGAGTGCTCCAGCGGCTGGGCGAAATCGCCGGCGCTCCCTACGCCGCCCTGATCCACCAGGACGAAGCCACCGGCAAGGGACACACCATCCGCTGGAACATCGACCCGGCCTGTGGGAATGACTTCTACGGCCACTTCGCCACCCGTAACCCCCTGCACAATACGGTGGATCCGGAGGCCACGATTCGCCAATGGCGACCATGCGTCCTGACTGACGAAGACAAGATACCCAAGCCGGATCTATTGCGCACCGAATACTACAACGATTTCATGCGCCGTTGGGATTTCCACTCGATCATGATGATCCGCGTCGCCCGTCAAGGGATGGACACGGTAACCATCAACCTCAGCCGACCCCGCACCCGCGAGCAATATGGGGCGGAGGAGATGGCTTTCGCGCGCAGAATCCAGCCGCATCTGATCCGCGCCTTCTACCTGGGACAGCGGGTCTCGCGGGTGCGGATTTTTGGCGACGATCTGGTCGCCTGGATGGATCGTTCGCCGGACGCACTCTTCCTGCTGGGCGCGGACCAGCGGATCAGCCACCTGAACCAGGCCGCGCGGGCGCTGCTGGCGAACTCGCGCTGTCTGCGGGAAGTCGGCGGCCGGCTCGCGGCGACGCGGCCGGTCGAAGCGCGCCGGCTGGACCGCCTTGTCGCGGCGGCGACGGCGCCGGAGGACGCCAGTCGTACGGGCGCCGCCATGCTCCTGGAAAGACTTCCACAGTCACGGCCTCTCCATCTGACGGTAGCGCCGCTGCGCGGCGGCGGACGCCAGGGCGCGGTGGTGTGCGTCAGTGACCTCGAGGCCCGCGCCAATCCTCGCCAGCAGGCCTTACAGGATATTTTCGGGCTGACGGTCGCCGAGGCCCGGGTGGCGGTGACGTTGTTCGAGGGCGCGACGCTGAAGCAGGCGGCGGAGGTCTTCGGCGTCACCCGCCTTACGGTCCGCAACCAGCTCGCCGCCGTGTTCGAGAAGACCGACACCAACCGTCAAAGCGAGCTGGTCCGCCTGTTGGCGCGCACGGTGAAGCCCGAGATGCACTGACCGCGGCGGTTGCTTCGCCGCGAGCCGCGCTCTCCACCCGCCAGGCGCGGCCGTGGTTCAAACGCACCATGCGCACGCGTCCGGGCCGCGGCTAAATCCTGAACGGCGCCGGGTCGCGTGGCGTCTTCGCGCGAACAGGGGTCGCGACGGTCGGATCGGGGAAATGTTCCAATGACCACCACCCAGACAATCAACAACTACTTCAACGGCTACACGTTGAAAATGCCGACCTATGTCGAACTCAGCATCACCAGTACCGGCTCAGTCGGCGGCCCGGGCGTGCTGCTTGAGGACGGCGGCGGCGAGGTGGTCAATTCCGGATTGATCAAAGGCGCTCTGGTGGCGGGCGAAGAGGGCGTCGATTTCGCCGATGGCGGCACGCTGGTGAACGGATCGGCGACCACCCCATCGACGACCATCGAGGGCTACACCGGCGTCCAGGTCAGCGGGGCGGCGGGCCTCATCACCAATTTCGGCCAGATCGAAGCTCTGGGGTCGAGCGGCCAGGCCGGGATCGCTCTGGCCGTCGGCGGCACGATCAGCAACGGGGCGACCAACGCCCAGAAGGCCCTGATCAGCGGGCAATACGGCGTCGTCTTCGGCGCCGCCGGCGCCCTGACCAACTTCGGCGCGGTCGAAGGCACCGCCGCCGATGGCGCGCAATTCACCCAGGGCGGCAACGTCGCCAACGGGGCGGCGACCGACACCACGGCCCTCATCGAAGGCGCGACGGCGGGAATCAATTTTCTCGCCAAGGCTGGCACGGTCACCAACTTCGGTACCGTGGTCACGTCCTCCACCGCCGGCGCCGCAGTCACCGCGGAGGACGGCGGCACGGTGACCAACGGGTCCGGCAGCGACACGACGGCTCTGCTCGTCGGCGGCATGGGCGTCGAGCTGGCGGGCGCTCCCGGCACGGTGAACAATCTGGGGGTCATCTCCGGCCTGTACGGCGCGGGGGTCCAGGCCGACGGCGGCGTGGTAAACAATCACCTCTCGATCCGGGGGATCGGCGGGATCACCGAAAGCGGCGCCGCCACCGTCAACAATTTCTCCCTGATCGAGGGCCTGACCGGGGAGGGCGTGCTGCTGCAGGCGGGCGGCAATGTCTACAACCTTGGCCTCGGGGGCCTCGGCGGCGCCGCCAGCATCGGGGGCGTCAACGGAGTCGACTTGGCCATGGCCGGCTCGGTCGTCAACCGCGGCGTGATCTCCGGCTACAGCGAAGGCTATCCCAACGCCGGCTACGGAGTCCTGCTCAGAGCCGGCGGCACGCTCGTCAACGGCGGCGGAACAGCCAATGACGCCCGGATCGAGGGCCAGCATCCGGTGGAGGTCAAGGGCGGCGCCGGCACGGTCAAGAATTTCGGGACCATCCTCTCGGGGGGCGCGGGCGACGCCTACGCGGTCGCCCTGACCGACGGCGGCAGTCTCACCAATGGTTCGCTGAACAACCCCTCGGCCCTGATCGAGGGTTACGGCGGGGTGTCGCTCGACGGCGTGGGGACCAACTTCGGAAGCATCGTCGCCCAGGGCGACACCGGGGGCGCCGGTGTGCTGATGACGGCCGGCACGATGACCAACGAAACCACCCCCGCCTTTACCCGCGGGCAGATCGATGGCTATACCGGCGTCATCCTCTCGGGCAGCTCGGAACTTGTCAACTTCGGGGTGATCCACGGCTATGGCGGGACGGCGGTGCAACTCCTCTCCAGCGCCGCCACGATCGTCGATGAGCCCAAATCGGCCTTCTATGGCGCGGTGCTGGGCGACGGGGGCACGCTCGACCTGAGCGGAAACGGCTCGGTGGAACTTCTTTTCGGCGGCGGCGACAATGTCGTCGCCAGCAACGGCATTCAAACCACCTTCACCAACTTCGGCACGGTGGAGATCGGCGCCGGGGCGAGCTTCGCGGACGACGGCAGCCCGCTCGCCGCCGGTCAGAGCCTCATCGTCGATGGGACCTTCTCGGAGGCCGGAACCCTCTTTGTCTCGGGCACCGTCACCAGCGCCGGCACGATCGCCTTCGGCAATGGGGAGGGATCGAGCGGGACCCTGGACCTGCTTTCCGGCGCATCGGCCACCTTCGACGCCGGCTCGGCTCTGAGCGTCGCGAATGTGACGCTGGCGGCCGGATCGACCGTGACGGTGAACACCAACCTCACCTACGCCTCGTTCGGGCACTGGACCCAGGCCGGCGGGACCCTGAGCGTCGCCGGCGGCGCGACGATGACCTTTGAGGACACGTCCAACAGCTTTTCGGGAACGGTTTCGGGGGCCGGGACGGTGATCCTGGACACCGGGTCCATTTCCGGCGCCACGCTTTCGGTGGCCCATCTGGTGGCCCAAAACGCGGTGACCTTGTCGGGGACGATCGCCATCCCCTCCGTCACCACCTTCAGCGGTGAGTTGGAGGTGGCGGCGGCGGGGGCCACGCTCTCGGGTCCCGGGGCGCTGGTCTTCAATGGCGCCGCGGTGAGGATCCAGGGGGTGACGGGCAGCTCGACCCTCACCAACCAGACCCGTCTGGTCGGCGAGGGCTTGCTGGGCGCCAATTTCATGCAGCTGGTCAACGGCGCCTCGGGGCAGATCTACTCGGAGGGCGCCGCCGGCCTCGTCATCGGCACCGAGGGCACAATCACAAACGCGGGGCTCATCGTGTCGAACGGTGGTCCGCTGACGGTCCAGGGCGTCAGCCTCGACAACACCGGCGAACTGTACGCCTTGTCCGGACCCCTGACCGTCGATTTCGCGGTGACCGGATCGGGGAAGGCGCAGATCGGCAAGGCTGGAACCCTGATCTTCGATGCCGCCTTCAATCAGAACGTCACCTTCCTGAGTTCCGCCGGCGGGACCCTGGAACTGGCCGATCCCCTCGCCGACACCACCGGGGTGATCACCGGCCTTGCCAGCACCGCGGAAAACGCCATCGTTCTGACCAACGTCACCTACGCCAGCGCCACCACCACCTATGTCTATGCCGGCGGCGCGACCGCCGGCGTGCTCACCATCCAGCAGTCGGGCGCGACCGTCGCCACCCTGAACCTGGCGGGGGGGACGAACTACTCGACCACCAGCTTCACCCTCGAGGCCGGTCCGGGCGGGGTGGGGACCGAGATCATCGATCCGATCAGGCGGCCGGCGACGCACGCCGGACCCTTGCCACCAACGCACGCCGGGCCTCTGCCACCAACGCACGCCTTCATCGCCGCCATGGCGGGTTTCGGACCGCGCCTGGCCGCCGGACCGATCGCCACCACCGGCGACGTCTGGCGCCCGCCACCGATGCTGGCGTCCCCGGTGGCCACCCACGCCGCCTAGCGCCCGCTCGCCCCCGGCTCCCTCGACGGCCACTACGGCGCCCCGCCCGACACCGCGGCGATCGGCGTCGGCCTCGGCGCCAACGCCCTGATCGGCGGCTCCAACAACACCGTCGCCCTCCAGCCCCTCAGCATCGAAGGCGCCGCGGGATTGAACGTCGCGGCCGGCATCGGCGAGCTGACCCTGCACCACCGCTAGCGACCGGCGCGCGTTCGGAAGACTTGCCAGCCTGCCCGGTCGCGAGGCAGACCGGGCGGGTTGAGTTCCGCGGCCCGGTTCTGCGCCCGGCGCCGCCGAGGCGCCCGTTCCCGCACACGCCTCCATCCAGGCGATGGCCGGCATGGGCGCGCGAGGGGAGGCGCCGATCTCTATCTCGGCGGCGCCGGCGCCCTATCGGATCGCGCTCGCGAGGCCGGCTTAAGGCCGCGCGAGGACTTGTCGCCGACGTTGCGTCTCGGGGAAATATCGTTGACGATTGAGCGCCACGCGAATCCACGGGAAGCGGGACCATGAACTACAAGACCATCTCCGGCGCCAAGCCCGCCGGCTACACCGTGCCGGCGGGCTACAGCCTCGACATCACCAACAACGGCTCGGTGGGCGGCACGGGAGTTTTCCTGACCTCCGCGGGTGTCGTCAACAATGACGGCAAGGTCGTCGCCAACAACACCGCTGGCGTGATTGGGGTATATCTCCACCAGGGCGGCGAGGTGTTCAACCAGAGCGGAGCCAATATCTACGCATCTACCGGCGTCATTTCATCGAGCGGCGTGCCGACGCTCGGGACGGTGGCCAACTACGGCAGTATCGGCGGGGCTCGGTACGGCGTCCATTTCTACGAAGGCGGAGAGGTGTTGAACGGGGCGGGCGGCACGATCTTTGGAGTTGTCTACGCCGTCGATATCGTCGCGGCCGGCTCGGTGACCAATTTCGGGGTGATCGACGAATTGGTCGGGGCCGGTGGCTTTGGGGTTTTGCTCACCGACGGCGGCAGCGTGACCAATGGCTCGGCGGCCAGCCAGAGCGCCCTGATCGAGGGCTATGCCGCCGTCACGGTGAATACCGGCGCCGGCACGGTCAGCAACTTCGGCACCATCGCGTCCCTCGGCGTGACCTCCCCGACGCTGCCCGGCGTGTCGCTGGACGGCGGCGGCGGGGTGATCAATGGCGCGGTCAACGACACCGGCGCCCTGATCAAGGGCCAATCCGGCATCGTGATCGGGACCTTGGGGGGGGCCGGAACCCTGGTCAACTATGGCGCCGTCGATGGCCTCACCGGGTCGGCCGCGGAACTCGCCGACGGCGGCTCGATCACCAACGGATCGGCGACCGACCACGTCGCCGTCATCGCGGGCCTCGAAGGCGTGGTTGATATCAATGTCGCCTCGACGGTGGCCAATTTCGGTACGATCCAGAGTCTGGACCGAACCGACGCGGCGGCTTTCCTGACCGGCGGCAAGCTCACCAATGGGGCGGGGGGCGACACCGCGGCTCTGATCATCGGCGCCCGCGGCGTGGAGGTCGAGTCCGGGGCCGGCGCGGTGGTGAACTACGCCGCCATCACCGGCGAGGCTGGCGGCGGCGTCCGGCTGGATTTCGGCGGCTCGGTGGCCAATGGCGGCGGCGCCGACAGATCAGCGTCGATAACCGGTCTCTATGGCATACAGATTGACGGAGGGTCCGGGTCGGTGACCAATTCGGGAACCATCCAGGCCACCGGAGGGGCGGGCGATTACGGCGTCGGCATCAGCAATGGCGGAAGGCTCACCAATGGCTCGGCGACCAACCGCACGGCGCTGATCGCGGGCTATAACGGTCTCTTCCTCGATGGCGTCGGGCAGAATTTCGCAACCATCCTGGGGCAAGGCGATATCGCTGGCGTCGGCGTCGATCTGACGGCCGGCGCCCTGGTCAACGGAACGGCCACTCACACCGGGGCGGTGATCGAAGGCTACACCGGAGTGGATGCCTCGAACGTCGCCACGGTGACCAACTTCGGGACCATCATCGGCGATGGCGGCACCGCAGTGCAGTTCAAATCCGCTGGCAATGAGTTGGTGGTGGAAGCCGGCTCGGTGTTCGTGGGATCGGTCCTGGGCAACGGCGGAACCCTGGTGCTGGGCGATGGCGTCGGGACCGTCACCGGTCTGTTCACGGCGCCAGGCGTGACGGTGTCGGGCAGCATGACGCCGACGACGTTTCAGAGTTTCAACACCGTGGCCATCGCGCCAGGCGCCGCTTTCACGGTCGCGGATTCGCCGACGGTGGGGGCCGGCGAGGCGCTCGTGGATTCGGGCTCGCTGTCGGTGGCCGGCACGCTGACCCTGACGACCGGCGGATCGCTGTCGACGACCGGGACGCTCTCCGGCGCGGGAACCCTGGCGCTGGCCGGCGGCGCGGCGACCTTCGGCGCCGGGACCAGCCTGACCATCGCCAATGTCACGGTGTCGAACTTCGCCTCGATCGCCAGCGTGGCGGCGAGCCTGACCTACGCCGGCAAATGGACCCAGAGCGCCGGGACCCTGACCGTGGCCGGCGGCGACACGGTGACCTTCACCGGGACGGCCGACAGCTTCGCCGGGACCCTGGCCGGGGCCGGCACGGTGGCCTTGGCCTCGGGGGCCGACACCCTGGCCGGGACCACCCTGGCGGCGGCTGGCGTGACCATCACCGGGGCCACCGTGACCCTCGCCGGGACCATCGCCATCAGCCACCAGGTCACCGCCGGCGACCCCCACCTCATCATCGCGGCCGGCGGGGCCACGCTTTCGGGCGGCACGTTCAATCTCACCGGCAGCGCCGCCAACGCCATCATCGGGGCCACGGCGACCGCGACCCTGACCGTCAAGGACACCTTTCTGGGGGCCGGCCAGCTGGGCGATGGCAGGATGATCCTGGTCAACGATGGCGTCATCGCCGGCGACGACCCAGTCGCCCTGACCCTGAACACCGGCGCCGAGGCCATCGTCAACGCCGGGACCATCGAGGCCACCCGCGCCGGCGGCCTGGCCACCATCGTCAGCGCGGTCGACAACACCGGCGTGCTGGCCGCGGTGTCGGGCGGGGTGCTGACGGTCGATGGCGCGGTGACCGGCTCGGGGATCGGCGAGGTGGGGACCGGGACCCTGAAGTTCGCCGCCGCCTC
>Ga0075522_10002530_pt1 | contig 13493 bp, 12 predicted proteins | sample NGEPerA_FD_74796 | JGI IMG/M metagenome (GOLD analysis project Ga0075522, IMG submission 74796) | Arctic peat soil microbial communities from the Barrow Environmental Observatory site, Barrow, Alaska, USA - NGEE PermafrostL2-A | ecosystem: Environmental > Terrestrial > Soil > Wetlands > Peat ... | reverse complement strand
ATGCTCGGTTATTCGGATAACGAGATATGGTCCGATCCCGAGGAGTGGTTCGGCCGTATTCACCCCGCGGATCGGGAACGGGTGCGAGCCCAGCTAACCGCGCACTGCGACGGTTCCACCCCGGAATTTTCAAGCGAATACCGAATACGGAACAAGAATGGTCTTTATATCTGGATGTTGAGCCGCGGAATCGCAGTCCGCGATGAACACGGTGTAGCGGTCAGGATTGCAGGTTCTCAAACCGATATTACGGAAGGCAAAGTCGCCGACACACTGACTGAATTGCCCAATCGCATTTACCTAATGGACAGGCTCGAAAGCGCTATCGCGGCGAAAGTGAACCCCGACGCCGGTCTCTTCGCGGTTTTATTTCTCGATCTGGACCGGTTCAAAGTAGTGAACGACAGCCTTGGGCACGCGGCGGGCGACCAGCTGCTGGTTGGAGTCGCCCAGCGTCTGCGTTCGAGTGTCCGCGGCCAGGGCCTTTCCGGAAGACTCTCCAGCTCCGCTTCCACGGTGGCGCGCCTGGGCGGCGACGAGTTCGCGATCCTGGTCGAAGGCATTCGCCGGCAGGACGACGCGGCTCTAGTCGCGGAGCGGATTCTCAAACACCTCGCGGCCGCCTTTTACCTCGAAGGCCGCCAGGTGTTTGCGAACGCGAGCATCGGTATTGCCATGAGTTCTTCGGGTGACACGCCTGAAGAACTGCTGCGAAATGCCGATACGGCCATGTATTATGCGAAGGCCCACGGCAGAGGTCGATTCGAGGTGTTCAATCAGGGCATGCGCGAGCGGGCCATTGCGCGCATGGAAATTGAAGCGGATCTCAAAAAGGCGATCGCAGCCAACCAGTTCGTACTTCACTATCAGCCGAAGGTATCGTTGGCCGATCAGCGGATCACGGGTTTCGAGGCGCTGGTCCGTTGGAACCACCCGACGCGCGGCCTGCTCTATCCCAGCGAATTTATTTCCGTCGCCGAGGAGACCGGAATTATCGTTCCCCTCGGCCGATGGGTTCTGCAGGAAGCGTGTCGGCAGACGGCCGAGTGGCATAAGAGCATGACCCATGAACCTCCGCTCTCGATCAGCGTAAATATCTCATTCAAGCAACTGGCCGAGGAACGCCTTGTCGACGATGTCGAACGCGTTCTCACCGAGACGGGACTGGATCCGAAGACTCTAAGGCTCGAAATGACCGAAAGTTCGATTATGGAGAACGCCGCAGTGGCAGTCGCCGCGCTTCGCCGATTCAAAGAACTGAATATCGGCCTCGAAATCGACGATTTTGGAACTGGCTATTCCTCCCTGAGCTACCTGCGCCAGCTTCCATTCGACACGGTTAAGATCGATCGCTCGTTTGTGAAGGAACTGGGGACGACTGAGGATACTTCCGAAATCATTAATACGATCCTGCAACTGGCCCGCTCTTTGAGCATGGATGTTGTGGCGGAAGGCGTGGAAACAAAGGATCAGCTTGCCAGGTTAGCCGCGATGGGCTGCGCTTCGGGGCAGGGCTACTACTTCTCAAAACCGGTTGACGCTGAAAGAGCCCAGCGGCTGATCCGGGACAAAGACACGTTGGAGCGAGGCATTCTTCTGAAGCCAGTGCCGGGGCCCGGAAGCCTGGCCGCGTGAGTGTCATGGTTAACCGGCAAGAACCCGGACAACACGCGAGACGCTTCAGCGTGGCGTGTCTTGAATTCGCTCTTGCCCTGGCGGTATGCGCGCCGATTGCGGTTCTCGCGCAAACTCCTGCGCAGCGCGATCTGACCCAGTCCAGTCTGGAAGATCTGATGAATATTCAGGTCACTTCCGTGTCGAGAAAGGAACAGAAGCTGTCAAAGACCGGTGCGGCCGTCTTCGTGATCACCCAGGAGGACATCCATCGTTCCGGCGCGGTGAACATACCCGACGTTCTGCGCATGGCTCCGGGAGTCAACGTAGCGCGCGTCGACGCGAATGCCTGGGCCATCAGCATTCGCGGTTTCAACAGCAGGTATTCGAACAAGATCCTTGTGCTGATTGACGGGCGGTCCATATCCTCACCGGCTTTTGCCGGCGTCAACTGGGACCAGATCGGTGTGCCGCTCGAAGACATCGAGCGAATCGAAATCATCAGAGGGCCCGGTGGCACGGCCTGGGGCGCCAACGCGGTGAATGGCGTGATCAACATCATCACCATGAGTTCGAAGTCCACACAAGGCGGGCTCATCGTCGCACAAGCGGGTTCGCAGGAAAGTGGAAGCCTGGCTCAATACGGAGGAAAGGCCGGGGCCTCCGCAACCTGGCGCGCCTTCGGCAGGTACTCGAATACGGAGTCGTCGGTCAGCGCAGTCCCAGGAAGGGCAGCGGATGGCTGGCATGACTTCCATGGAGGCTTTCGTTTCGATTTGGATCCGTCGCCGCGAGACAAGGTGATGGTACAAGGTGACGTGTTCCAGTCGGCGGAAGGTCAAACGGTGACTGCGGTGCTGTCCGCCCACCTGCCTGCCGTGGCGACCTTCAACGACCCGATTACGGTGGGCAACGGCGATCTCCAGGCGCGGTGGATTCATACTCTGCAAAATGGTTCCGACACATCGTTGAACGTTTATTACAACCGCCTCAATCGCCTCGACCAGGGATCGGTCGAGACTTCGAACATCTTCGATATCGATTTCCAGCATCACATTGCGGTCAACTCCCGAAATGACATTGTCTGGGGGCTGGGTTATCGCGTTACGAACGACAGGTTAACTGCGGGCTTCAATACCGCGTTTTTTCCGCCGCGGCGGACAGACAGTCTTTACAGCGCCTTCGTTCAGGATGAGATCAGGCTCGCACCGACGGTTTGGTTCACGATCGGAAGCAAGATCGAGCACAATGCCTACACTGGGTTCGAATTCGAGCCAAGCGCGCAATTCGTGTGGACTCCAACCGACCGCCAGACAGTCTGGCTGTCGGCGGCGCAGGCCATCCGACAACCCTCGCGGCAGGATACCGACCTTCAATATCATGACGTGGCGATCGTTCCAGTTCAGGGAACCTTTGGAGTCCTGAAGTTTATTGGCAATGACACGATCCAGGCCGAACAACTTCGAGACTATGAAGTGGGCTATCGCACTCAGATTACGAAGAGGCTGTCGCTGGACGTAGCCGCTTTTCGAAGTTATTATCGCCGCCTGGAGACAACACAGCCCGCGACTCCCTTCTTTGTGGATACGCCATTGCCTCCGCACATTGTCATTCCCCTCGATCTCGAAGATGGCGCCCGCGCCCGCACTTATGGAGGCGAAGTGTTCGCTACTTGGAACATAAACGGCCGCTGGCGGCTCAGTCCCGGTTACAGTCTCATCCATACGAGGGTGATTCAGGATCCATTGAATCAGAACTCGAGCGCGGCCACAGTTCCGGGTGACACGCCAAAACACCAGATTCAGCTTCGTTCCAGTCTCGGGCTGCGATCCAACCTGGATTGGGACACGGCCTTATACTTCGTCGGGTTACTCAGCGACGGTCAGATTCCGGGTTATACGAGGTTCGATACACAGCTAAGGTGGCGTATCTTCGAATCTTTTGAGTTCAGTGTGACCGGACAAAACCTTTTCGAGGGGCGCCACGCGGAATTCGCCGACGCATTTGGGATCGATCACACGCTGGTACGGCGAAGTGTTCTTGGCAAACTTACATGGCGATTCTAACGTGGGCACGGAGCGCGAAGCCTTTGCACCGGGGATTGACGATGAAGCACACCGCTGCGCTGGGTCTCTTTATTGCTCTGGGAACCTGTCTTAGCGCGGGACCGCCGGAACCGCAGGTGGACGAATATCAGGTGAAGGCGGCCTTCCTTTACAATTTCGCTAAGTTTGTTCAATGGCCGCCGGATGCCTTTCCGAGCCCGAATGAACCGATTGCAATTTGTATTCTGGGGCAGGATCCTTTCGGCGGTTCTCTGGAAGTTACGGTTGCCGGCAGGGCAATCGAGGGCCGTTCCCTCGTCGTCCGCCATATTTCCAACGTCAGGCAGGTTGCCGGGTGCCACATTCTGTTTGTCAGTTCCGCTGAGAACAAGCGCTCCGCCCCCACGCTTTCGGAGATCAGAACGCCCGGCATTCTGACGATCGGGGAATCTGACGCTTCCGGCGCGGACGGCGTGGTCATCAACTTCAGGCTGGATGGCGGTAAAGTTCGTTTCGAAATCAACATGGCTGCTGCGGAGCGCGAAAAGCTCCGAATCAGTTCGCGGCTCCTCAGTCTTGCGCACATTGTGGACCCGGGCCGAAAGTGATGAATCGCGCGTCTCATCGGACGAATAGCGCCTTAAGCGTCTCGCCAGGAGCGAAAAAATGAAGCATGGAACGGCCGGGTTTCGCCGGTGCTGCTAAAGGTTAGCTGCGCGCTGTTCCTTTCCCCATACCTTGCGGCTCAACCTCAGTCTTCCCCACCGCGCGCGCTGGTGGACGCCAGCCTTGAGGATCTGATGAACGTCGAGGTTACGTCGGTTTCGAAGAAGGAACAGAAGCTGTCAAGGGCCGCCGCGGCGGTCTACGTGATTAATCAGGAAGACATTCGCAGGTCGGGTGCAACTAATATTCCCGACCTGCTGCGAATAGCTCCGGGGGTGGATGTCGCCCAGATCGACGCCAACACATGGGCGATCAGTATTCGCGGCTTCAATGATCGATACGCCAACAAAGTGCTGGTTCTGATTGACGGCCGTACCGTTTATACACCCACTACCTCCGGCGTCTATTGGGACCAGTTGGACGTCCCGCTGGAAGACATCGACCGCATTGAAATTACTCGGGGCCCCGGCGCCACGGTCTGGGGTGCCAACGCTGTTAACGGCGTCATTAACATCATCACAAAGACGGCGGACACCACCCAGGGCGCTGTTATCGGTGCTGGGGGAGGTTCTCAGGGCACCGCCCAGGGATTGGCTCAGTACGGAGGGAAAATCGGCCAGGTCGGGACCTGGAGGCTTTTCGGCGACTACGCGAACCGCGGCAATCTGACGGCATCCGACGGCCAGAGCCCGGCCGCCGACGGCTGGCACATGTCACACGGCGGGTTTCGATCGGACTGGAAACTCTCTCCTCGCGACTCCATGACTGTCCAGGGAGATTTTCTTCAAACCGGCGAAGGACAGACTATCAGCGTTGTTTTTTCAAACCAACTGCCCCTTCAGAAGACTTTTAACGATGCCGTTGCCGTAGATTCGGGCAACGCCCTCGCGCGGTGGAATCACACGCTGGCTAACGGTTCCGATACTTCCCTGCAGGTCTACTTTGACCGGTACACTCGCCACGACGAGGGAGTTCATGAAGCGCTCAATACTCTGGACGTCGACTTCCAGCATCACCTGACTGTCGGAGCCCGCCACGACATCGTGTGGGGATTGGGTTATCGGGTTACCGCGGACAACCACACCGACGGATACGGGAAAATGTATGAACCACTTTCGCGTACCAACAATCTGTTCAGCACGTTTATCCAGGACGAGATCGCGCTCACCGGTTCTCTTTGGCTTATAGTGGGCTCGAAGTTTGAGCATAACGCATATACGGGATTCGACTACGAGCCCAGCGCCAAGCTCCTCTGGCAGCCGACGCAACGCCAGGCCCTCTGGGTATCCGCCGCCCGGGCCATTGTTCAAACAAGCCGGGAGGAAGCGAACCTCCGTGTGGACGCATCTACATTCCCTACTCCGGGAGGTGGCTTTGGAGTGGTGGAGGTAACAGGCAATCCAAACGCCGCGGCCGAGAAGTTGCGCGATTATGAAGCCGGGTACCGCGTTCAGGTGAATAAGCGGTTCTCTCTGGACATCGCGACATTCTCGAGTTACTACGACGATCTTTCAAGTGCGGCGCCTGGGGCTGCATTCTTCACGCTGGACCCGGGACCTCCGCATGTAGTCCTCCCACTGACATTCGACTACATAGCACGCGCCCATACCTACGGTTCGGAAGCCTTTGGGACGTGGACCGTGAACCGCCGCTGGAAAATCACCCCCAGCCTCAGCGCCATTCATCTGGTGACATCAAACAACGCCGGAGGGACCAACGTGTCTGAAGGAGCGGACAACACGCCGCAGTTCCAGACGCAGATTCGGTCGTCCTTCGACTTGACAAGGCATCTGGACTGGGACGTTGCCGCCTGGCATATCGGGCGCTTGCGGGATGGAGGGGATGGCGCGGTTCCGGCTTATAACCGTCTTGATTCGCGGCTGGGATGGCGTGTCGGCGAGTTTACCGAAATCAGCGTCGTCGGCCAGAACCTGCTCACACCTTTGCACGCCGAGTTTCACAACGTGTACGAGGTGCGGCGCACGCTTATTGAGAGGAGTGTTTTCGGCAAGATCACGTGGAGATTCTAGCCAAACATATTTGAAATGTTGAAATCATCGGTCGTCGGTCCGATGATCTTGTTGTCGAGACGAGAACAAAGGGAGACGACCGATGGAGACTTTCACAAAGCTGTCTGGCAGCCTGCTCGTTTTTGTGTATCACTGCTTCGACCGCATTGTCATCAACGGCTACCTCAGCGGATTGTCCCGGCCCGAGCAGGTGGTTCATTTCGTTCGCGCGGTCCTGGGCATTCCGGTGGTGAGCAAGGAGGTTCTCAGCCAGCGCACCAACGATTACCAGAGTGGGTAGAGGCGTTCGCCCGCAACCACAAAATCCCGATCGAATGGGCGGGGAAAGGCGTTCGCAAAGAGGATTACGTTTTGCCCGCACTGCGCCGCATGGAGAAGAGGAATGCTTTCGGCGTCTACTTCATCTTCAAGAGCATGGAACAGGGCCGGACGTTCCGGATCAGCGTGCCGAAGCACTTCGCGCAGGATCCCAACCACCGCATTCTGGCGCATCAGACGAGCCGCTTCGCCCATTACTACTTTTACGTCCGCGATCAGATCCTCGGGCCGATTGTCATCCGCGTGGCGTCGTTCTTTCCGTTCCATGCCACGCACTACCTCACGGTCATTCGTTCATCGAACAGGAACTGAAGCGGAACAACGTTGGCTTTCGCAAGGACGACAACGCTTTCCTTGCGGTGGACGATGTCGCGGCCCTGCAAGCCGCCGCCGACCGGCTCAGCCCGCCGATCATCCGCAAACAACTCGATTACTGGACGCTCATCCTCGGACCGAAGTTTTCAAAGAAGGAACGCAGCCAGATGAGTCTGTCGCGGTTCTATTCGATCACACAGATCGAGTACTGCCGGAACTTCATTTTCAAACGCCACTTCCGATCCACAAGATCTTCGAGCGGAGTTGCGAGATCGGTCTGTGGCGTCTGACGGCGAACCGCATCAGCGAGATCTTCGGCGTCCGGCTGAACAGGAGACTGAACGGAAAGCTTGCCACCGTGATCGATCAGATCGAGCACGGGCATCACGTTTTCCGGGCGTACTGGAAACATGCGTTCCTCAAGCAATACGAGAAGTTCTCCCGTTTTCTGCGTAACGAACTGTGTTCCAACAACCTGCGCGACTTCGGTCTGAAGAAAGGTCTCGACCATCTCGATGCGGTCCGCAAAAGATTCCAGACCATCACCGACCGTTTCGCCGGCTTCCAGCCCAGTGCCTCAACGTCCATGTGGACTTCCTCTGCTGCAGAAAATCGCCCTGCCCGTCACCATCGGCTCAGTCCGTTATCCCGGCATCAAAATCCAGGACTCGCGGATCATCCGACTGCTGGAGGTTCTCCTCCATAACGGCAGTACCGTCGGGGGCTGGACGGCCAAACAGATTCACGAGGCAGTCGTCACCACGTTCCATCTCTCTCCGAAAAAATACGGACTCAACCAGCTCCGCTACGATCTGCGCAAGCTCAAAGGACACGGCCTGCTGCAACGCGATGGCCGCCGCTACGCTTACCGCCTGACGGCCAAAGGCGTTGACGTCGCGCTCCTCTTCCTGTTCTTCCACAAGCGCCTCTGCGGTCCGCTCGCCAACAGCCGCTTCCATCACAAAACCGACCCGGATAACCGGCCAAACCGCAAGCTCGAAACTGCGTATCACAAAGCCGACAAAACCATCGAGAACATCGTTACCCTGTTACAGGCAGCCTGATGTTACCTCGCCATTGTTGCAATCGTTTTATTCACGAATGAAGATTTAAGAATCCAAGACGTACCTGACACCGAATCCGTTTCCCTGATATCGCTAATTCGGGGCATCCCTGTCCCACTCAACATTGATTACTTTTTCAGACCGGTATCCGGCCAACGTGTCTCCGGCTGATCACACTTCGGTCGCAGGTAGCTACGGATGCTTACACACTCATTCCTGCAATGGACCGTATTCGCGCCGCAAGGCACTGGGCCTGAACGCTTTCGAATGAACTTGGCAATTGGTTCGGGAAATGCCTTAGAGAAGCGGTACTGAAGCTGCGATGAAAAGGCCGGCACCTTCCGTAGTCGTCTCGAATCGTTTTGATCGCAGCACCGTTCGGGGAAGTCAACGAAGTCATGAGGTCAACATGTGTCCTGAATGCCGTTCTATAGAACTTAAAATCAAGCAATCCGCCGGGCTCGAGCGAATCCTGGTGCTCTTCACCGGCAAGAGAAAATTTCTGTGTCTGGATTGCGGGGTCGATTTCCGTGCTCCGGATCGACGTAGCGTGTCCCGCAAGAGACGTTACGAAGCGGCGGTCACACCGAATGGTTAGGGGGTGTCGGATCGGGCAGTTGAAGTGTGCCGCCGCCTTGCTCTTGCTCTCTCAGTCCCTCGGTGCCACTGTTGTCCCTCGCCTGACCTTCGAACAACTTACAGACGCGGCGGACTTGATCGTCTCGGGAAAAGTCACCGGTTCATGGTCAGCCTGGGACTCCGAACACAAATACATCTGGACTCACTACCGTATAACGGTAACCTCGGCGGTGAAAGGCGCTGCTACCCCCACCCTGGAGTTTACGGAGCCGGGCGGATATCTCGCCGGCAGGTCGATGACTATCGCGGGATCCGTCAGCTACAGGGTTGGTGAGAGCGTCCTGATTTTCCTGTCGCGACTGCCAAATGGTTATCTCAGAACTACAGGTTGGGCCCAGGGCAAGTACGGCCTTGATGCAAATGAAAAACTGCACGCGACAACGTTGATCGGGCCGGAGGTGGTGGAGGCGGGAACGCCGCCGGCGGGCTCCTCTCTCACCCGCCTCAACGACATGAGCCTCGGTGAACTCAAGGTGCGCGTGGCAGCCCGGCTGGCCGCGGCCACGCCGCGGAGTGCGCGATGACACGGCAGGGAAGGTGTTTTGTTGGGTTCGCTGCGGCTTTGTGGCTGGTCCCCGCCTGCTATGGCTATATTCGCCTGTCAATTTTGTATGGCGATGGTTCTACCGTTTATATAAAGCGCGCGGATGCGGCGGGCATTCAGTTCTACGTAAACAGTCAGATCGCGGCCGGCCTGCAAAGCGGCGCCTCTGGTTCCGCGGTGACCGTGATCTCACCGGGGAGTAATCCCGTCGCGGCGATACGATCGGCTTTGGCGACGTGGAATGGCGTTTCCATTGCCAACGCGCGCTTCCTTGCGCTCAAGACGACCGCGAAGGTAAATGACCCCACCGACAATTCGATGACGATTGCGGTTGGCGCCACGCTGGCCGACTTGAGCGCGCTGGGCGCGGCGGTTGCCATCACCGTCAATACCGGCGCGGGTTTCACCGTTGGTTCGTCTCCAACCGGAGATGTGACGGATTCCGACATCGTGTTAAACCCGGCGATAAAATTTTCGACAGATGGCTCGACGGCCGTGGACCTCCAGGCCGTGATGACGCACGAACTGGGCCATGCCCTGGGGCTCGATCATAGCGGCTTGTTGGGCGCCGTGATGTTCCAATACACAGAGTTGAACCAGCGCTACCTGAGCGCGGACGAAATCAGTTTTGCGGGCGCTGTGTATCCGGCCGGCGCGGGAGTTCTGGGCACAATCCACGGCAAACTGGTCGCGGCCGATGGAAGCGCGGTGCAGTCGGGACTGGTGACCCTGCACGATATGGCCAGCGGTAACGCTTTGAGTGCGCTGACTGGCGCGGATGGGACGTATACGGTGCAGGCCCCGGCGGGTTCCTATATCGTTTACGCGGAGCCGATGACGCCCGGCAGCGTTGTACAGCCAGGCAATCTGTACCTTCCGTCGTCGACCGTTGTGACCACCAACTTCCAGACTTCCATGCTGGGAGGAATGAGTTCGCCCACGGCGGTGACCGTCGCGGCGGGTGACACCGCGACCGCGGCGAATCTCGCCGTGACGCCTGGCAGCAGTTCGCTTACGCCACCCTCCGCGGGAATTGGTAAGACTGGCGGCGCAGGCGATATCAGGAGCGCACTCGCCGCCGCGCCTTTCGTGATCGCTTCAGGACAGTCGATCGACGTGGGGCTGACGGGCGGCGGAATCGACGGAACGGTTTCCATTCAGGTCTTTGGACAAGGAGTCTCCGTGCGCGCCGGATCGGTTCACGTCGATCCTGGCGTCTTGTTCAACGGGCAGCCCCTTGTTCGGGCGACGCTCGACGTGACCGCGCGCCAAACGCCGTCGCTGGCGGATCTGATGATCACGAAAGGTTCGAGCACACTCGCGATGTCGGGTGTTCTCGTGATTGTCCCGCCGACGCCCGCGTTTACTTTGGACGGAATTGTAAGTGCGGCCAGTTATAAGGGCGGCGGCGTTGGCAATGCGGTTTCTCCTGGCGGCATTTACTCCATCTACAGCGCCCCGGCCGGCAGCCTGGGACCGAATCCTCTCGTGCAGCCCGCCGGATACGACATTTATGGGAATCTGGCGACAACTCTTGGCGGCGTGACGGTGACCTTCGATGGAATACCCGCGCCGTTGTATCTCTCGTATGCGGCGCAGCTCAATCTGCAGGTTCCGTTCGAGATAGCGGGCAATACTTCGACTAAGGTTGTAGTGAACTTCAACGGGAGCCAGAGCGCTCCGGTGATCGTTCCGGTGACGCCTACCCAGCCGGCTTTTTTCACAGTCACGGCACTGGGAATGGATGTCGTTGTTCAGAACTTCCCCGACTACTCGCTGAATCGCGCTTCTAATCCGTCCCCGCGCGGGGGGACCATCCTGATCTATGGCACGGGGATCGGAAAGCTATCGTACCAACTCGCCACCGGGCAGCCGGGCGTTGTTCCACCTTCGGGTTACGCGAGCACTTACTCCTGTTCGTTCGGAGGTTGGACGGCCGATGCCTACGCGTATTGGAACTACGGTTTCGTTGGCGAGGCTTTGTGGACGGCGACGGTGCCAAACGGCACCCCGTCCGGAGCCGTAACTATGACGTGCACGGATTCTGTAACAGGGGCCAGCACCCAATCGGGGACTATTTATGTCAAGTAGCGTCACGTTTCCTTGCCGATTTCTCAACCGCCTGTTCGAGCGCAAGTCCCCGCGTGTCGCGCCAATGCTGAATGGCGTCCTGCCATTGTTGACCGCAGTCTGGACGATGAGGGCCTCCCCCCGGGTTGCAGCGCTGCGGAAATGAAAGACGGGAATCATCACTCTATTCGAACCACACGTTTGCGTACTGTCTCTTTCGCTGCTGGTCGTTTGTTCCAACCCGAATGCTGCCAGACCCGCGCGGATTTTGTCAGGGTTGCGATGACTCCGGCAGGACGCGGACGGCCCGAATGAGCCGAACCAGGCCCGGCGGATATACGCGCGACCATTCGCGAGACTCGCGTCAACCGTTCCGTCGGTGGTTCTTTTTTCTCAAGCCGGCGCCCGTTGATCTGACGTTTACTGCCGTTTGGAGATCAAACTTCTTTCTCTCAGACCAACCTCACCAACTCCGAAGGATGACATGTGTCCAACCGCAAGCCGCCCAATCCTGCCTTTTTGCACTTGACCGTTCCAGGGCAGTGGAATTGCCGACCAAGTTCCTTGAGCTCGCTACTGATGTCGCGCGATACGTCCGAAAACGATTGCCCTTCCACGCCGAGCTCGACGACCTCGTGGGCGACGCAAACGTGGGGCTCATGGAAGCTACCCAAAGGTTCAACCCGTTCCTGGGTACACCCTTCAGTGCATTCGCGAAGCACCGCATACGCGGGGCCGTAGCCGACGGTCTCCGCAGGCTCGACCGGGTCTCCCGCCATCTCCGGATACAGCAACTCGCGGCGGAACGAGCGATAGCAAGCGCTGGGACCGCGTTCGGGCGATCCCCTACCCAGGAAGAGATCGCCGCGAAACTGGGCCTATCTCTTGATCGGTGGAATCAAGTGCGCTACGACCTGAGCGCTTCGGGCTGTCAGTTACTCGGGTGCGCTATGCCGAATTCAGTGCCGACAATACCCGAAAACATCCCCAGTAAGGGCGCGGATCCGGAGGAATCGGCGGCACTTGCGGAACGTCGCTCATGGCTCACCGCAGCTCTCCGGCACTTGCCGGCCAGGCATCGTGCCGTCGTCTGTCTTTACTACGCCCGCGGATGGACGATGCGGGAGATCGGAGCGAAACTTCTCGTGACCGAAAGCCGCGTCAGTCAGATCCATACTCAGGCTATCGAAGAACTTCAAGCGCGCCTTTCATCCCCCGTATTGAGCCGCCCAGCCACCTAACCCCCGTTCATCTTGCTGCACGTACATGCCACGCCTGCTGCCCTGGGACAACGACGATCAGCGCCGCTGATCGTCACCCAGAATGCGTGGATGGTGCTTAGGGGCAACGTGACAATGGTGGTTGGCGCGCGTCCGGATCAAGAATCCTCGGAATCAACTTCGCGATTGTGACCACAAGGATTCCGGAAGAGCGACGGTGCGCCTCCAACGAACTCGTCTTGCGCGCGCCGTTCAGAGAGCGACCTTAGAGGGATCAGGTGGCCACGCCCTGGATCGGGTTCCAGACCGGGGCGAAAGTGACAAGGATCTCTGCTGTTCTTCGCCGCCGTGATAAAGGAGTGGTCCGCCGTATTCGATCATTTTGAAGAGGTGTTGTTCCACCGGGCGTCTGCGAAGGGGCGGATCGTCGTTGAGGTCGCGAATGAACTCCCCCCAGCACCCACATGTTGTCGACATGTTTCTGGGTGGTCTTCGGCGACAGATCCGATGCGGTCAGATATTCGAGAAAGGGACGGAACAGGCGCCGTTTCGAGTTCATTCCTTGGCCACAGGCGCAGCCTAATGGTGACCTTATCCTGGACAAGGCTGACCATGCGTCTTCGCCTTGGTCAGGGGGTTTTTGGTTTTTCTGCTTTACTCCTTGCGGCGCGTCGATTGCCGCAGGTGCCAGGCGGTCGTCGTCGAGGAAGTTCCGTGGGGCGAGGGAAAGCGTACGCTGACCCGAGCGTACATGCTGTTTCTGGCCCGCTTGGCGCGCCGCCTGTCGTGGAAGGAAACAGCCGAGGCGTTCCGCACTTCATGGGAAAAGGCTTTCGACGCCGTCGAACACGTCGTCAGCTTCGGGCTGGAGCATCGGGTTCTCGGCCAGATCGATGCTATCGGGGTCGACGAAATCCAGTACCGACCAGTGGCGACGAGGAACACAGACCTTAACCCCGGATAAGGCC
>Ga0075522_10002529_pt1 | contig 13494 bp, 5 predicted proteins | sample NGEPerA_FD_74796 | JGI IMG/M metagenome (GOLD analysis project Ga0075522, IMG submission 74796) | Arctic peat soil microbial communities from the Barrow Environmental Observatory site, Barrow, Alaska, USA - NGEE PermafrostL2-A | ecosystem: Environmental > Terrestrial > Soil > Wetlands > Peat ... | reverse complement strand
TCGCCCATCAGCGGCAACTATCGCGGCACGCTCGACCGCCAGATGCAGGTCGAGGTGAAAATCACGGCGGTGACTTAAAATTTTTCCGCGTCCAAATCCGGCAGCGTTGCCGCTGGAAACACCGGCGCGTTTGAGTTTTGTCCGCGATTGCAAAATTATTCTTCCAGAATTCTGCTAATGATTCTTCCGCTGGCGTGTCGTAACCAGTGAACCCGATGTCCTCTGGGACCGGCACGCGGAAAGATTTGATGGACTGTGAATGATCGTGGAAACTCGTGGAGCATGGCTGTGACGCGACCAGACGAAGCCAGTGCGGACCCCACCCGGCCGGAAACGCTGGAGGAGCTGTTCGCCGCGCTTGAGTCGCCGCTGTTGAGCCATGCCTGGCGCTACACCGGCGAGCGCGCGCTGGCGGAGGACGTGGTTCAGGAAGCGTTCATGAAACTACACGCCCAGTTTGAATCGGTCTCGCAGCCGCGCCGGTGGCTTTACCGCACGGTTCACAACCTCGCGCTCAACCGCCGGCGCGACGCGGGCAAAACCGTTTCGCTCGAAAAATTTTCCGAAGATGAAAATTCACCCGCCGCCGACACCGCCGATCCCGCGCTGCTGCCCGACGAGCAAATCATCCGGCTCGAAGGCATCGGCCTCGTCCGCATCAGCCTCGACGCGCTCGACGAACGCAGCCGCGAACTCGTCCGGCTGAAATTCACCGACGAACTTTCCTACAAGGACATCGCCGCGCGCACCGGCCTGACCGCCGGCAACGTCGGCTTCATTTTGCATCACGCGCTGAAAACCATCGCCGCCGAACTGGCGAAAACCGGAGTTGTGCCATGAACCCAGACCAGCCATCACGCGACGAAATCGAGGCCCGGCTGACCGCGCTGCTGCTCGGCGAACTGCCCGACGACGAGGCCCGGCTCCTGCGCTGGACCATTTCGCAGGACGCCGAACTGAAAAAACTGCACGACCGCCTTCAGCTCACCATCGGCTTCGTGCAGGCGACGGCGAAAAATCCGGCGGAAGCGTCCGGCGAAAAAAATGTCCCGCTGAAACTTTCCGACGAACGGCGGAAAAAACTGCTCGCGCATTTCAAAACGCCGCGCCCGCAGCCGGCGAAAGAATTGTTCTGGCTCAAACGGATTGAAGTGCCGCATCTCATTCCCGCGCTCGTCGCCGTCGCCATCATCGCGCTGCTCGCGGCGCTGCTGCTGCCCGCTTTGAGCAAGGCCAAGAACAGGACAGAGCGTGCCAGGGTTGCGAACATGACGGGCTACGCTGCGTATGCAAATAAACTTGCCGCTTCTGACCAAATTGTTACCGATGCCCGCGCCGCCCGTCAGCCTAGCGCGTCGCCGGTTGTCACCACGCTTCCGCCGGAACCGGTGCTCGCGCCGCCGCCGCCGGAAATTGTCCTGCCGCAACCTAATTCAACGGCAGAAATCACATTGTCACTGCCACCCGCTGCATCACAATCTCCGGGGACAGCAGCCATCACGCTGCCGGTGGGCGGAGTGGTTGAAGATCAACGATTGCCCGGCGAACTCGCATTGGAGCAGCCACGGTCGCAATCGTCGCACGGGCTTCCAAGTCAGAATGCTGGAGCTGTCAACAGTTTCGGCGGTGGCGGCGGTGGTGCTGGTGGTGGTTTCGGCGGCGGCAGTCGTGGTGGCGGCGGTTTTGGGGGTTTTGGTGGTGGCGGAAAAGCTGCGGCGGAAACCGAAACATCGCCAGCAAATGCAATTCAGAACAACGCAACGCTGGCTTGGGATGATTCCGGCACCGACCGTTCGCTGGCGGAAAATCAGCCGGCAAACTATGGTTCTGAAAACCATCGCATCGGTCCGACGGACACTGCCGGCCCGACTGTTAATTTTAATTTTAACGCCGGAAATGATCTTGCGCTCAATGACGCCGGACAGTCGGCCAAGCTCGGTTACGGACTTGCGAATGATGGTTCCGATTTCAAAGGTGACGTTGCCACTGCGCCGAACCAGACCGTCAGCGAAGAAAGATTTTATCGAAACGGTGTCGGCGAAAGTGACGTGGACAAGTTGTCGGCATTGGGTGACGCCCCGGCGGCACGCCGTCCAGTTGCCAGAACACGCTCCGTCAGTCCGCCGGCTCCAAAAGCATCTCCCGCTCCTTCCAACGCGACTGCCAATGACAGCTTCGGTTCGTTTGATGACAGTTTCAATCCGCCAACTGCTATCGGAAACATTGGGCTGACGTTGAACGGTGAAAATACTTTTTCCGACGAAACCGTGGTCAACAGCGGCACGCTATCCGGCCAAGGTGATTCGTTGAATCTCGGCGTCGAAAAGCCGTCCGACCGCGACCAAGCTGTTGTTGTGTTCAACACGAAAAACGCCGACCCGCAACAGGTGGCAGCGGAGTTAAAAAATTTGTTCCAGTCGGGATCGTCGAGCATTGCGAGTCCATCCTCGCAGAACAGCGCGCTCCAGCAACGCTCGCAAACCGCCGCAACAGCCATCGGCGGCGCTGGCACTGTCGGCGGCACAGTTCTCAACAACGGCACGTTGAATTCCGCTAACATTTCGCTGGATCCTGTCACTCATAATGTCATCGTAATCGCCGACAAAGAAACCGCAGGCCAAATCCGCCAGACTTTAGCCAGTCTTGATACCACGGCCAACACGCCGCCGGGCAATGCCGGTCAATTTGCGCTGACAGCCACAAATGCCATTTCGAACACGTTCGCCGTCAACGGCGGCAAATTTTACTTTGGCCTTACCAAAGACGATGCCGCCGGTTTGCGCTACTTGGCCGTCAATGGCAATTCCACTTCAGCCGCGCCAGCACCGACCTTGGATGCGGACACGCTCTCAATAATTCATCAGGAGATGCTAGACCGTGAGCGGCTTTACATGGAGCGGCTGGTGCAGCTTCAGTCACTGCAAGCCATCCAGCAAACCAATTCAGCAGCGTTTCGCGAAATTTTGCCCGAAATATTTCCAGATTCCGAGTTGTCAAGTTTGCTCAAGCAGCTTCATGAAGCTCAACGCGCCATGGCTTCAATGAAAACTGGCTATTCGGCTGACAACTCCATTGCAAACCGCGAGCAAGCCCATGTTGATGTTTTGAACAAGCAAATTAACGACCGCGTTGGCGGCATCATGGCTGCGCTGGCGGCTGACGTAAGTGCAAAAAAGGCTTCACTGGATTCATTGAAACCGAAACCCGTCGCCCCGCAGGCCGACCAGCCATTGCCCAAACCACCGGCCAACGCGCCCGTTCCCCAGCCGGAAATTCTGACGCGCGAAAATAATTTTTCCACGTTCTCGCTCAACGTCAGCGACGTGTCGTTCAAGCTCGCGGCGGCGAGTTTGGAGAAAGGCCAGATGCCCGATGCAGCTTCGATTCGCAGCGAGGAATTCATCAACGCGTTTGATTATCGCGACCCGGAGGCGAAGTGGGACAGTCCTTCCAGCCTGTCCGCCCAGACAGGCAAGATGCCTGTCCGACAACCCGTCGCGTTCGCGTCGGAACGCGCGCGTTATCCGTTCGAGCAGAACCGCGACCTGCTGCGGTTCTCCATCAAGACGGCGGCGGCGGGACGCGCGGCGAATCGTCCGTTGAATTTGGTTTTGCTGCTCGACAATTCCGGCTCGATGGAACGCGCCGACCGCGTGGCCATCATCCGCGAGGCGTTGCGCGTGCTGGCCACGCAACTGCATCCGCAGGACACCGTGAGCGTGGTCACCTTCGCGCGCACGGCGCGGCTGTGGGCGGACGGCGTGAGCGGCGACAAGGCCGGCGAAACGCTGTCGCAGGTCGGCGGCATCACGCCAGAAGGCGGCACGAATCTCGAAGAAGCAATGCGGCTCGCCTACGAAACGGCGCGGCGGCATTACCTCGCCAACGGCATCAACCGCGTGGTGCTGCTCACCGACGGCGCGGCCAATCTCGGCAATGTGGACGCAACGGTGCTCAAGCAAAAAGTCGAGGCGCAACGCAAACAGGGCATCGCGCTCGACTGCTTCGGCATCGGCTGGGAGGATTACAACGACGATCTGCTGGAACAACTTTCGGGCAATGGCGACGGGCGTTACGCGTTTCTGAATTCACCGGAGGATGCGGCGAAGGATTTTGCCGCGAAGCTCGCCGGCGCGTTGCAGGTCGCGGCGGAGGACGTGAAGGTGCAGGTGGAATTCAATCCGCAGCGCGTGACTTCGTGGCGACAGATCGGCTACGCGAAACATCAGCTCACCAAGGAACAGTTCCGCGACAACTCGGTGCTCGCCGCCGAAATCGCCGCGCAGGAGGCGGCCAACGCGCTTTACACGGTGGAAACAAAACCGGACGGCACCGGCCCGATCGCGACGGTGCGCGTGCGCTACAAAATCCCCGGCACGATGGATGTTCACGAACACGAATGGGAAGTGCCTTACACCGGCAGCGCGGTTTCGCTCAAACAATCCAGCGCGGCGATGCGGCTCGCGGCGACGGCGAGCGCGTTTTCCGAATGGCTCGCGGCGAGTCCGTTCGCGCAGGAAGTGACAAGCGACCAGTTACTGAATGATTTGAACGGCGTGCCGCAAATTTACGGAGCCGACCCGCGCCCGAAACAATTGGAGACGATGATCCGCGAGGCGAAGAGTTTGTCGGGGAAATAAACCTGCGAACGCAAATAAAATTTATGAAAACCAACACTCAAATAATTCTTAATAAAATTTCCATTTCGCTTTTGCTCCTATTGATTTGCCAGTGTTGTTTTTCAGCTTTTGCTGCGGACATTACCGGAACCGTGCTTCTTCCCAACGGTCAGCCAGCGGCGGGGGCGCAAGTCGCGTTGGCATTTCCGGGTGATACCCTCGATTTGTCTCACGCCAAAATGCAAAAATACGCGGGAGTCGCAAATCTTGTAATCTTGGCAGATCGGGACGGCCGTTTTTCCTTTCCTGCAAATGAGAAAGACTGGGCAATTGTTGCCATGAATGAGGCCGGTTGCACACAAGTTGAAAAAAAGGATTTCGAGAACGGCTCGCAAATCATGCTCCAGCCGTGGGCGCGAATCGAAGGCGTCCTGCGCATCGGCACCGGAGTTGGCACCAACGAACAGGTGGTGTTGGGGTCAGGCCCCGGAGCGAGATTCTTTTTTGAATTATATGCGTTTCAAGACAGAACGGATCGTGATGGAAGATTCGTCTTTACCTGCGTGCCGGCCGGCACATGGAACATCTCGCACGGGAGCGAGCCGTTCTGGTATGGCGAGAAGGTTACCGTGAAAGCCGGGGAAACCAATCGTGTCACGATCGGTGGCACCGGGCGTCCGGTCATTGGTAGATTGCAGATTCCAGCGACTGTAACGAACCCTCCTGCGCGTCTGATGGTTGCGCGTGGCGGATGGATGTTTGTGTATCCAGATTCAACGACGAAATGGACAAGTCATTCAATTAATGTCACCCTTTACGCCACCAACCATCAACTTACGGCACAGATGGCTCTCGACGGGACGTTTCGCGCGGAAGATGTCACACCGGGAACGTGGTGGCTTCTCGCGGATATATTGAATGATCCAAAGGGTGGTGGTAGTGACACAACCATGGCCACGGCTGGCAGAACATTTATCGTTCCTGAAATGGCCGGTGGCCGCAGTGACGAGCCGCTCGACTTGGGGGCGTTGGGACCTGTGTTGGTTCATTCTCCGCAAATTGGTGAAGCTGCGCCAATGCTTGAAGTAAAGACCGTGGACGGTAAAACTTTCAAACTGGCCGATCATCGCGGGCAATATGTGTTGCTGGACTTCGAGCCGATGAATTGGCGTGGTCAAACAAACCAGTCTATCCAGACAACGTGGGATGCGTTCGGAAAAAATGACCGGCTGACGATGCTGACCTTGAGCGTGCCGCCAACAACGTCGGATTTTGGCGGTGTCGATACAGAATATTCATGGCCGCAGGCGCAATTGAGGGAAGTGCCTTGGTATGAAGTGAAGCCTTTGCGCGCCAGTTACGGTCTCCAATGTGATCGCAGCATCGAAGCGGACACTAATCTCCCGGCCATTTTTCTTGTTAATCCAGATGGAAAAATTATTGCCAAGGATTTGCATGGAGACGACATCAAGGCTGCTGTCGCCGAGGCATTGGAAAAAAAGTAGCACAGCAAGTATCACAATTTTTTTACAAACCTTTGACCCGCGCCTGACAACCGGCGGTCATTGTGACTGCTAAAAACTGGATTGAATTATGAAAACAAAAATCGCCTCCGCCCTTCTTTGCGCCTTGGCATTCCTCGCCACCTCGTGCAGCACCATGACGCCGACGCCGACGCAGGTGAAAAACGCGCCGTCAGGCGGCGTCACACTGGAGGATTTCAAGCTGACCGGCGATCTCGGCGGCGAGGTCGCGGCGTTCACGCTCACGGCGAACGCGACGGTCGGCGACGCTCACGGCGGTTCGCTGGAGCTGCTCTCCGGCCCGGTCGCGCTGACCAGTTTCGATGAGCGTCAGAAATGGCAGATGGCTGTTGATCAAAACCGCTTTGTCGCGAACTTCGACCGCAGCGGGATTTATCCGATTGAAATTCATTTCAACGCCGCCGTCACGCAGAGCAACGGCTGGAGCGCGGTGAATTTTCGCGTCGCGCCGAGCGCGGTGCAGGCAGTCTTGCTGCAAGGCCTGGCGGCGGACACGGAATTTCAGTTCGCCAGCGCCGCGCGACCGGAGCGCAGCGGCAGCAATTTCATAAGCTACCTGCCGGTGAACGGTTCGGTTCAGTTCGCCTGGAAAAAATCGCGGCCGGAGACCGAGGGAAAATTATTTTACTCCGCCGAAATGGTTTCGCAGATCAGCGTCAGCCCGGGCCTGATGCGGCAGGCGGATTTGATCAACGGCAAGGTCATGCAAGGCGAGATGAACCGTCTGGTGCTGCGGCTGCACGGTGACGGCGAAGTGACGCGCGTCCAGGGCGACGCGGTGCTGTCGTGGGATGTCAAGCCGATGGCAAATTCCACCGACCGCCGGCTCGTCGTGCAGTTCAACCAGCCGCAGAAGGATGCGTTCACAATTTTTGTGCAGATGCAGACGACGCTCGGTGCGTTTCCGCAATCGACGGACGCGGTGCAGGTGCAGCCCGAAGGCGCGACGCGTTTCGCCGGCGCGTTCCGCATCGTGAATGACGGCGCGGTGCGGCTGGAAGTCACGCAGGCGAGCGGCCTGTCGCAGATTTCGCCGGACCAGTTTCCAGAGGCGAACGTGTTTCGCGCGACGGGCGGCCAGCGTTTCGCCTACCGTTTTTCCAGCGCGGATTTTGCGTTGCAAATCCAGGCTGACCAGATTGTGCCGGAGATCGGCGTCTCGGAGGTGCTCGCCTACAACCTTGGTGAAAACGAATTGTCGGTGGACGCGGAAATCGAACTCGACATCCGTGAGGCATCGGTGCGCGAACTGCTTTTGAACATCCCGAAAGGTTACGGCATCGCCAAGCTGACCGCGTCGGGCATGAATGATTATTTTACGGGCGAAAATGCCGCGCACGACGGCGCGGAATTGCGGATCGTTTATGGCCAGCCGGTTTCCGACCGGCAGGTGATCCAGCTTCGGCTGGAACGCAATCAGTCACTCGGCGAAACGAACTGGTTGCTGCCGCACATCGAAGTGGCGAAGGCAAAATCCGTGCGCGGATTTGTCGGCGTGTCGGCGGACAGCGGATTCCGGCTCACGGCGGAGCGCACGCAGTCGTTGACGGAAATCGCGACGGCATTTTTTCCCAAACAACTTCCGGGCATCCAGTCGGCGTTCCGTTTGAGCGAGCCGGACTGGTCGGCGACGATGCGCGTCGAATGTTTACCGCAGACGGTGCAGGCGGACGTCTTCCATCTGTTTTCCATCGGCGAAGGCATCGCCTATGGCAGCAGCGTGATGAATTATGTCATCAGCGGCGCACCGGTGTCGGTGTTCCATGTCGAGCTGTCGGATGAATACGACAACGTCGAGTTCACCGGCCAGGACATCCGCAACTGGGAAAAAACGACGAACGGTTACGTCGTGCAGTTGAACACGCCAACGTCCGGCGCTTACACGCTGCTGGCGACTTACGAGCGGCCGTTCAAACCGCAGGGCGAGACGCTGACGTTCACCGGCGCACGTCCGCTCGATGTGCAGTCCGAGTCCGGCCACACCATCGTCACGAGCGCGTATCAATTTCAAGTGAATGCGGCGGACGTTTCATCCGGCCTGCTGGAGCTCGAGCCGGGCGAGGTGCCGGCGGAATACCGTTTGTTTTTCGACCAGCCCGTGCTCAAGGCCTACAGTTATTCCGCGCGCCCGTTCAATTTGAAACTCGCATTGAGCCCGCTCGCGCAGGGCGATTCGCTCGCGCAAGTGGTGGATCGCGCGTCGCTCACCACGCACATTTCCAAGGAAGGCCAGGCGCTGACCGATGTGCGCTACTTTGTGAAAAGCAGGGGCAATCCAAATTTCCGCGTGACGCTGCCGGACGGAACGCAACTGTGGTCGGCCACGGTCAACGACGCGGCGGTCGTGCCGGTGATGGACGGGAAAGCCGATCTCATTCCACTGCCGCAGCACGCCGACCCGGACACGGTGCTGACAATTGATTTGAAACTCGCCGCAACTTCATCCGTGCCGTCGCGCGTGAGCATCGCCGCGCCGGTCGTGGCCACGCCGGTCATGCTCGCGAAATGGCAGATTGTGCCCGACGAAGGCCAGCGGCTGCTGTATCGTAGCGGCACGCTTGCACCCGATGGCGGACTGGGCGACATGTCCGGCTTCGCGCAAATCGCGCGGATGGCGCAAGGCCATCAGGCGGTCGCCGCGTTGACTTCGCTATTGGTGGCGCTGGGTTTTGTGGTGCTGGCCATTTTCGTCTGGCGTTGGGCGGCGGGCGAAGGCGTTCACAAATTCAGCGTGCGCCATCTTTTTGGCGCGGCGATTGGTCTGGCGGCAATTATTCTCGCTACGATTTCGCTCGTCCATGCCGCCGGCGCATTTGAATCTGCCGATACAGTTGCCCCGAACGATTTGACCTTTCTCGCGCCGGTGCAGCAGGCGAACAGCGCGTTGACGGTGGACGTTGCCAATGTGCCGGTGGCCGAGGCTGGTAACAATTCTCCCGGCAAAGCCTGGCCGGCGTTGCTCGCGGTGGTCGCGTGGATTTTTGCCTGGGGCCGGCAAGATAAATTTTCCAAGGCGGCTTTTGGCATTCTTGGCTGGACGCTGCTCGCTTGGGCCGCGCTGCGTTTGCCCAATGGCGCACCGGCATTTCTCGCTGTCGTCGGGGCGTTTCTATTTTTTCAAGTCGTGATTCCGTCGCTGAAGCAGCTCTGGCATCTGCCGGCAAAACCGAATTTGGATTTGCCGCCGGCGGAAGGCGACGCGACATCGGCGGTGACGACACTGCTGATTGGAATTTGTTTGCTCGGCAGTGCGATGAGCGGTCGCTGCGCAGACGCTTCCGCGCTGCCCGAAACTGTCACGCAGCAAATCCGCATTGAAGACAGCTTTGTGCTGGCGACGGCAAAAATTCACTGGCCGGCGGAAAAAGGAGACGTGCTGCCGCTGCTGTTCGAGCCGGCGGTGTTGACGCACGTCAATTATCCGAAGTCGCTGCAACTGGAGGCGTCGCCCGCCGGTTCGCGCAGCGCGCAACAGCTCGTCGCGCAAGCCGGCGGCACGTTTGACATTGAAGTGCAGTATCAACTTCAAATCACCAAGCGCGGCAACGACAATGGATTCGCGCTGCCGGTGCCGAGCGGACTCATCAACCGCGTCACACTCTCGCTCGCCAATCTGGATGTGGATGTTTTTTCGCCGCAGGCCGTGTCCGTCCAGCGCAGCGCGAGCGGCAGCAACACCGTGGCGACGCTGGTGCTTGCGCCCGGCGGCGCGTGGATCGGCTGGAAGCCGCGCAGCCGCGACGTGAAAAATGAGAAGCCGGTTTTCTACGCGGAGATTTCGCAGCTTTACGTTCCCTCGGCGGGCGTCGTCGAGGGCGTGCATCAGATTTCCATCCGCCCGGCGCAGGGCGAACTCGGCGAACTGATTTTCGACGTTCCAGCGGGCGCGACGATCACGGACGTTTTTGATGGTAGGAGACGACGTGAGGAGTCTCTAACTTCAGACCAAAATTCAAGTCAGAGACTCGTCACCTCGTCACCTACAGACAATGTGGTCTCGCTCTGGCGTTTCGATCCCGATGCGCGGAAATTGCGCGTGACATTGAACCCGGCACAGTCGCGGCCGTTCACGCTGGTCATCCGCTCGCAAGTTGCGACAGGAACTTTGCCGTTCGCGCAGCGGGTCGGTTTGATTTCCGTCGAGGGCGCGGCGGGACAAATCGGATTGCTCGGCGTCGCCACCGGCAACGAAGTGCAACTGGACGATGTCGGCGCGGAAAATTTTTCACCGATCAACCTCGAAGATTTTCCGGGCGGCGTGGCGGACACGCTCGCGATGCAATTCCCCGGATTGACCGTGCGCCGCGCGTTTCGTTATTCCGACCCGCAGGCGACGGCGCTGCTCAAGGCGTCGGCGGTCGAGCCGGACGTGCGCGTGGAAACGCAGGACACGCTCTCGCTCGGTGAAGACCGCACCGTGCTGGCTTCCACCGCGAACGTGACGATCACGCGCGCGGGCATTTTTAAGTTGAGCTTCGTCATGCCGGACGGCTTTGACGTGGAATCCATCAGCGGCGCAGCGATGAGCCATTGGACGGAATTGAAAACCGATGCGGGCCGCGTCATCACGTTGAATCTCACCGGCAAGACGGACGGCCAGCAGCAATTCATCATCACCCTTTCCGGGCCGGGCGCGAAAACCGCCAGCGACTGGACGGTGCCGCAGACTTTGTTGCGCGAGGCAAACAAACAACGCGGCACGCTGCTCGTCGTGCCGGAACAAGGAATGCGTTTGTCGGCGACCAACAGCGTCGGCGTGACGGAACTCGATCCGCAAAAGGCCGGCGTCCGGCAGAAAGGCGTGCTGGCGTTCAGCATTTTGCAGACGCCGTGGAAACTCGCGCTGAACATCGAACAGGTGGACCCGTGGACGCAAGTGACGAGCTTGCAGCAGGCGTCGGTCAACGAGGCGCAGGTGAAAATCGCCGCGAACTTGCAGTATCAAATCGAGAACGCGGGCTTGAAATCATTCCGCGTTTTCATCCCGGCGAACGCGGAAGGCGTGACGTTTCACGGCGATCAAGTCAATGATTCCATCGCGGTGGACGGCGCGGTGACGAACGGCTTGCAGGCGTGGGAAATCAAACTGGACCGGCGCGTCATCGGCCAGTATCTGCTGCAGGTTAATTACCAGACGCCCGTGGCGGAGCAGGCCGGCGAAACGATTTTGCGCGGCGTGCTGGCGGCGGATGTGAATTTGCAGCGCGGCTTCGTTGCCGTGCAGCCCACCGGACGCCTGCAAGTGCGCGTGGACAATCTGCCTGCGTCGCTCCAGCCGACCGAGTGGCAGGGCATTCCGCGCGCGTTGCAAAAAAATCTGCCCGCCGAGGCGGCGAGTTTTGCGTATCGCCTCGTCGAGCCGGATTTTGAACTGCCGTTGAAACTGGAACGGCACGAGGCCGCGAAACTTTTGCCGGCGCGAGTCAACAACGTGACATTTACTTCGGTGATTTCCGACGCGGGCGTCATGCTCACGCAGGTGCGGCTGGAAATTCTGCCCGGCGACAAACGGCTGCTGCACCTCACGCTGCCGCCGGGCGCGAATTTCTGGTTCGCCTTCGTGAACCAGAACGGCGTCTGGCCGTGGCGCGATGGGAACCAGATTTTAATTCCGCTGGAACAGCAGTCGCGAGGCGACCAGCCGGAGCCGGTGGAAATCTTTTTCAGCAGCGACGCCGGCAAGGCGGGCGCGGGCGCGCTGGACCTGGATTTGCTCGCGCCGAAATTTGACCTGCCGCTGGAAAATCTGACGTGGCGCGTTTTTCTGAACGACAAATGGCAGGTGAAAAAAACGGAAGGCGCATTGCAGTTGGCGCAGCAGGAAATTGTGGCGAATGGCGGCGCGCTCGACCTGCAAGGTTATTTGCAGAACGAATCAAGTTTGCAGCAGGCAAAAACGAAGGAGGCCGAGCAGATGCTTGCGCTGGGAAATTCCGCGCTACAAAACGGCGATCCGCAGCAGGCGCGTCGCGCGTTCGAGTCCGCCTACGGATTGTCCACGCACGACGAGGCGTTCAACGAGGACGCGCGCGTCGAGCTCAACAATCTCAAGCTGCAACAGGCGCTGATGGGATTGAACGTGCGGCAGGCGGCCGTGGCCGGCGCGAACGGCGGCATTGGCGGCAAACTGAACGAACTGCGGAACAACAAGGATGCAAATTACACGCAGCAGGACGCGCAGCAGATTTTCGGCAACAACAGCGCCGACGAAAACGGCGCGCTCACGAAGCTGGCCGAACGGCTCATCCAGCAGCAGGACGCGGCGGTGGCGAATCCCGCCGTGATCCGCGCAAACATTCCCGAACAGGGCCGTCTGCTCACTTTCAAGCGCGCCGTCGTCGTGGACACCTGGGCGGACTTGAACATCGGCTTGAAGGCGCGCACCGCAACTGCCGCGTCGTGGAACTTGCGTTTGCTCGTGCTGGCGGTCACCGCGCTGGTTCTGGCCGCACTTGGCCTGCTCGCGCGCAGCGTGGTGAAAATACAAAGGGCCTGATTCCAGCCGGTGGACAACGAAGGACAGGCAGCGACCGCCATTTTCTGGTTTCAAGTCGCGCGGCTTGAACTTAAAATTCGCCGTCATCAAACATCATGGAAAACCTTGTCTTCCCGCTCCGCACCATTCTTGAACCGTTGCGGCTTACGGAACTGTTCGCCAGACCGCAGCCGCTGGAAGTGGAACTCGGCTGCGGCGACGCGTCGTTTCTCGTCGAATACGCGCGGCGAAATCCGGGAAAAAATTTCGTCGGCGTCGAGCGGCTGCTCGGACGCATTTCCAAATTAGACCGCAAAGGCCGCCGCGCCGGGCTGGCGAATGTGCGCGGCGTGCGCATTGAATCCGCGTATTTTTTGCAGCGGCTTTTGCCGCCGCACGCCGCCTGCGCGCTGCACATTTATTTTCCCGACCCGTGGCCGAAGCTGAAGCACCGCCGGCACCGGCTCATCAACGAACATTTTCCCGCGCTCGCCGGCGGCGCGCTGACGCCGGAGGGAATAGTTTTTTTGCGGACGGACGACGCGGATTATTTTCAGCAGATGAATGACGTTTTCGGCGCGGCGAAGGAATTTCAAAAAGTTGAAACGCCGGCGGAACTGGCGGAAGTCACGACGGACTTCGAGCGCGATTTCAACGCCCGGGGAATTCCAACATTGCGCGTCGCATACCAGTTGAAACCCATTTGCGATTTATGATTTACGATTTACGCGGCAGCCGTGGATTCGGAATCGGCTCGTAAATCGTAAATCGTAAATCGCAAATTCCGTCACACGTCAATCACCGGGCCGCTGCCGCCGCCGGAATTTTTTGGCGGGCCGGGTGGCCGCCGCCGCAC
>Ga0075522_10002528_pt1 | contig 13495 bp, 13 predicted proteins | sample NGEPerA_FD_74796 | JGI IMG/M metagenome (GOLD analysis project Ga0075522, IMG submission 74796) | Arctic peat soil microbial communities from the Barrow Environmental Observatory site, Barrow, Alaska, USA - NGEE PermafrostL2-A | ecosystem: Environmental > Terrestrial > Soil > Wetlands > Peat ... | reverse complement strand
GCCAGAGCACTCGAACTGCTCGACATCAAACTCACCACGTAGACAGAACCCACCAGCCCAAACACAGCCACCACCCCGCCACACCGGGAGATTCAGCACCCCAACCTCAAAAACTTCCGGTTAGGGAGTGTTGGATACGCGCTTCTCACGATGCCTGAAGACTCGCGGGCGCAGACGGTTCGCGCATCCGAGTTTGACCGCCAGCTCGATGCGGAAAACTACGGTGACGGGACTCACAGCCGCCAATGGTGGCTGATGTAGGAGGCGGCCCGCGAGGTCAGTAGCGGCTCTGGGGCCGTGGATCGCGGCGACTGATCTGAGCTGAGTGCTGTGAGTGTCTCCCGCACGCACTCAGCCAACGCGGCGGGTTCGTAGCCACCCTCGAGGACGGCTCCCAGCGGCACGTCGAGCTGTTCGCTGAGGGCACGGACGTGGCGGGCCATCTCCGCGAAAGATGCCGCGTCCAGGCGAGCGTCCGCGAGCGGGTCATCGCGGTGAGCATCAAAGCCAGCGGAGATCAGCACGAGATCGGGCTCGAACTCCTGAGCGACGGGGAGCACGATGTGCTCGATCAGCGACAGCCACAGGAACTCCTCGGAGCCCGCAGGGACGGGAAGGTTGATCGTGTAACCCTCTCCAGGGCCGGACCCAAGATCGCTCATCAGACCGGTACCTGGGTAGATCCCTGATTGGTGAATAGACGCGAACAGGACATCGGAGCGGCGACGGAACGCCTCGGCGGTCCCATTGCCGTGGTGGACATCCCAGTCGAGGATGAAGACCCGCTTGGCGCCAAGCTCCGCGATCGCGAACTCCGCCGCGATCGCGACATTGTTGAAGAGGCAGAAGCCCATAGCGCGATCCGGTTCGGCGTGATGCCCGGAAGGCCGCACTCCACAGAAGCCCAAGCTCGCCTCGTGAGCCATCAGAGCCCTTGTCATCTCGCAGGCGCCGCCGGCGGCGTGCAGCGCGGCGCGGTAGGTGGGCTCCCCGACGAACGTGTCCGGGTCGATCGCGCCGCCACCGGCCAACGCCAGTTCCTTGATCTTCTGAACGTGCCGTGCGCTGTGGATCAGCTCGAGCTGGGCCTCCGATGCCGGCGGGGCCTCACGCCGCTCCCAGCCCAGCCAGTCGCGTGCGGCGAGTGCATGCTCGATCGCCTGCAGGCGCTCCGGCGTGTCCGGGTGCTCCGGCAGATACACGCGAGGGTCATGTTCCAGGCACGCCGGGTGGCTGAAGTAGAGCCCGGTGCCCTTGGCGGGCATGCTCTGCTCCCTATCGTTCACCGACAACCTCGTGCGTGGGGAGGAGGGACTGAGCGCCCTCTTTTAGCATCGGCTTGCCTGTACGGGGCGACATACGGGTGACGGTGAGGTGGGTACACTGCGATCGTGAGCTTGACAGCCGCCGTCCAGGGTCGCTTCCTGAAGCTTCACCAGCAGCTCTACGAGCGCAGCGGCGGAAGGGTGGGGCACGGAATGATTGGGGTGCCCACACTGCTGCTGCGTAGCACCGGCCGGCATAGCGGGGCAGCGGCGCTGCAACGCGCTCGTCTACGCGATGGATGGCGAGGACTACGTCCTCGTCGCCTCCAACGGCGGCGCGGATAGCTCGCCTGGATGGCTCTTCAACGTGCGCGATCAGCCCAAGGTCGAGGTCCAGGTCGCCCGCAACGCGGCCCCTGGGACCGCCCACGTCCTGGAGCCCGGAGACGAGGACTACGACCGCCTCTGGCGGCTCGTGAACGAGAAGAACCACGGGCGCTACGACGCCTACCAGGCAGGGACAGCGCGCCCGATCCCGTTGGTCGTCGTAAGCCCTGGGTGAGGCCTGCTACTACACGTCGTCCGGGGCGTTTGAACTCGAGCTGGGCGAGACCTTAGGGTCCCCTTCGAGAGCGCCGGAGCCGCGCTCGGACCTCGCGCTAAGTTGGCGGGCCGGTGTGGTCCGTCGAGCGACGCCCGCCGAGCGTGGCGCATGGGAGCGCTCCGGATCGGGTAGGTTCCGATGACCCAACGAAAAAGAGGAGCGGTTATGGCTGTAGGAATCCGCATCAAGCTCGCCGGCGTGGACGCCGAGCAGTTCGACAAGCTGGAGGCGGCGATCAACCCGCGCGTCGATCACCCCGACGGGCTTATCTTCCACGCGTCCGGTCCGATCGACGGGGGTTGGGGCGTGCTCGACTTCTGGGAGTCGCGCTCGCAGTTCGACAGTTTCGCGGCGGGGCGCATTGGCCCCGGGGTTCAAGCCGTCGGGATCACAGCCGAGCCGGAGATTCACGAGTTCCCTGTTCACGAGTACCTGTCGCGGTAGGACGGCGCATCGAAAAGGCAGCAGCCCGTTTTCTGTTGCCTTTTCAGCCCCTCATCGCCCCGGTGAGCCACCCCGGCTTCGACGGAGGATCATCGCCAAGGCGGGCTCCTCCTTTCCACCGTAAACGCGCGTGTCCGTGGTCCACTCCGAGACGACCGCTCTGGAGGACAAACAGCGCTCTGTGTCGCACGCCGCGCCCATTCGCCGCTACAAGCGAGCGTGGCAGTCCGCCGAATAGGTAGCAGTGGACACTGAGCAAGCGCGAGTGTCGCTATACAGCCCAGGGGCCGTTCAGGGTTCGAGTGCGCCGAGTAGCCGGTGGGTGGGGTGGCGGTTGAGGCTGTTGCGGTTTTTGTCGTAGCGGCGGGTGGTGCGTGGGTCGGCGTGGCGGGCGGCGTCTTGGACGTCGCGTAGGGACGCGCCTTCGTCGAGTGAGAGCGGGACGAATGCGTGGCGTAGCGCGTGGGGGTGGAGGTGGGGGAGACCGATCTGCTCGCCGAGACCCGCGGTCGCTGCCTGCTCGGGGACCTTCGGGCGGTCGGCGAACTCGAAAGGGTTTCGCTCCAGCAAACCTTCGTAGACGACGCGGCGATAGAAGATCCGCGCTCTCATGGCTCGAGGACCACCGACCCCAGGCTTGGTTTCATTCTGGTGTCGTTAAGCGGTTTCATCTCCGTGTCGTATCGGTTTCATTCTTGTGTCGTCCTACACCAGGCAGACAGGCATGTAGGACGACATGGAGTTGACACCGCTTAACGACACGCGATTGGCATCGTCGATACGACAGGCGATTGGCACCGCTAGCGGCGATCGATAAGTCGGCTTGCCGGCAGGCGCGGATGCCACCTACTTGAAGCGGTTTGCTATCGGAGTCAGCGGGCGGGCGTCGGCGCGTTGGCAGCGCGGATGCGCCGACGAGTACGGGCCTCGCGGTAGGCACGTTGGTGGGTGTCCCCGAGGATCTGGTCGACGAGGTCGAGGATCTCGCGGTGGACGGTGGGTTCGAGGAGCAGTACGAGCTGCCCGTCGCGTTGGATGGCGCCGAGTAGCTCGAGGTTCTTCAGCGCGTCGCTGACGCGTGGTGCGGGACCGAGCTGGGAGAGCTCGCGGCGGCTCAGGCGCTTGGCGAGAAGCTCGTCGACGATCGTGTAGGCGGTCGGGGTGGCGAGCACGCGTAGTGTCGGTAGCCCTCCGGGGCTCAGGCCCGCGAGCCGGATGGCCTCTATCGCGTTCTGCGTCGAGAGGAAGAGCGTCGTCCCGTGTCTGTGGGTTAGGCCGCGCTCGGTGAGCTGAGCGAGTGATCGGGCGAGCGTCGCGGGGGAGACGTCGGGGTGCAGAGCCTGAAGCTCGTGAATGCAACACCGGATGCTCGGGCAGTGGCGACCCATGTTCTCGATACCGGGCCAACTCCCGAGTCCAGATGCAGCTGACCGCACCCAAGTCTGCGTCCCTCATTGACCAGCCAGTCCAGCATTCAGCATCTGGCTGAGGGCTAGGGATCTGCTTTGCGGCGTCTCTATGGGCACCTGGCGAGCGAACTATCATTGAGTCGTGAGCAGCGTCACTGACATCAGCCCCGATGAGCGCGAGCGGGTCCGCTTGGACTTCTATCGCGCGCATCGGGCCCAGGACGGCGTCTCCTAGTTGGCGTACGGCGCGACCGCGACCGTGATCTCTGGTTTCTCGACGTCGGCACGACCGCGCCGGTGGATCTACCGAACAGCTATCGCGGACTCGAGGTTCGCATCAAGCACGTAGCTGGCGGCGTGAACGCCGTCGCGCGTCTGGACCAAGTCAGCTGAGCTGTCACCCCAACCCTTGAACGGCGGCGCCGCGTCAAGGCCCTGCGCTCCCCTACGGGGCGCCATTCCGGGTCAGCCTTGACCCGGCTCAGCGCTACCCTAAGCGAGTCCGGCCATGGGGCTCGTAGACGGCTTGTGCGACAGCCTCTGCGCAAAGCGCTACCGTGCCGAGACTCGCAGCAGCACGGTGCTGTCGCCGGGCACCTCGACGCTGATTGATCCGCGGGTCGAGCTCGTGGTGTGTGTCCACACGTCGCGCATCGCGTAGCTCGAGGCGGGCAGCAGGCCGACGGCGGTCGTGCTCGTTTCGATTCTCGTGGCGTTCGAGGCGCGGTTCAGCAGCGCAACCGCGCGGGAGCCGTCGAGGAGCGGCTTGACCCAGACCTGGCCGTTGCTTGAGGAGGATAGGAGCGTGCCCTGTACTCCCCCGGGGTCTTGGTCGATGGCCGTCACTTCGGTGTTCTGCACAGTCGCGAGGCTCTGCGGGCTGATCTTCGTCAGATCGTCGCTGATCATCAGCGGCGCCGCGAGCATCGCCCACATGCTGAGCTGGCTGCGAAACTGGGCGGCGGACATGCCCTGGTCGGGGGCGAGGTAGTCGGGGTCGTTCCAGTGGCCCGGTCCGGCTGCCTGCGGCGCCGCGGCGTCGGCGTCGATGTTGCGCAGCACGTCCACGAAGGGCACGTTGCCGGGAAAGCCCACGTCGGTGTCGGTGCGCCAGCTGTTGCCCACGGTTGGGCCGAAGCTGTAGGAGGAGAAGGCCGATTCGTCCAGTGCGGGACGGCCTTCGCCGTACTGTTCCGGCTGTAGGAAGTTGCAGATCGACAACAGCATCGGCCGACGGCTCGGGTTCGCCACGATCGCGGCGTGGAACGCGGAGTAGGCGGCCACGGGGCTGAGGTGGTATTCGGCGCCGCCGCAGAAGTCGACCTTCACCGCGTCGAAGCCCCATGCCGCGAATGTGTTGACGTCCTGCTGGTAGTGGCCGTAGCTGCCCTGCCCGGCGCCGCCGCAGCCGTTCGGGCCCGCGTCGGTGTACAGGCCGACGAGCAGGCCGGCCGCGTGCAGTGCGCGCGTCAGCCACGCAAGGCCGTGGGGCCACTGACGCGAGCTGAGCGTGATCTGGCCGTTGGCCGCGCGGGTGCCGTGCCACCAGCCGGCGTCGAGCCATACGTAGCGGTAGCCGCGTTGCTCCAGGCCCAGGGAGATGAGCTCGCTTGCCTGCCTGAGGATCGTCGCCTCGCTGTAGTTGCCGCCGAACGCGAAGTAGGTGTCCCAGCCCATGTACGGGGTTGCCGTCGTGACGCCCGCCCCCGGGGCGGACTGCGCGCCGGCGAGCGCCAGCACGACGGCGAGCAGCCCCGCCGCCTGGCTCCGACGTCTAATGGCGGCGCTCAGCATGGGTGGATGCGCTGTGAGGGGACGTGCTGAGCGTGACCAGCTGCTGGGCGAGCTGTGATTCGATCACGCCGATCACGGTTCCGCTGACGTGCAGGTACGCGGTGAAGTGTCGCGTGGAGGCGAGCAGGCGCCTCGCGGTCGCGGTGAGCGCCGCTGTGACGGTTCTGTGCACGCCAGGCGTGAGATGCACGCGGACGCTCGCGAGTGTGACCGTCAGGTGGCGCACAGCCGCGGCGCTGCGCTGGGCGCTGTGCTTGGGTCGTGCCGCGATCGCCACGATGTGACGCCCGCTGAGCGTCTCGACCGCTGTCAGGCGCAGCGCGACCTCACAGCCGCCGCTCGCCAGCGTGGAGCAGGTGATCGGCACGCTGACCTTCCCGCCCTTGAAGGAGGCCGTGCCGACGGCGGTCTCGCCGGCGGATGTGGGCGCGCCCCCGACGGGGATCGTCACGAACGCGCTCTTTGCCGTAGCGCTGCCGCCACCGTCGGTCGCGGTGACCTGGCACTGGAGGTGGTGGCCGGTGTCCTGGCCTTTGACCGCGTAGGTCGACCCTGTGGCCCCCGCGATCGGGATCAGGTCCCGCAGCCACGCGTAAGTCAGCTGCGCCGCGGCGCCCGCGGGCAGCCCCGGATGGCACGTGAGCCGCTGGCCGTTCGCGGGCGTGCCCGTGATCGAGGGATTCGGGTGCACGAGCGCCACCTGCGAGGAGGTGGCCGTCGTGAACGACTCGTCGGCGCCCGTGCCCGCTCCCTGCGGGCTGGAGGCGCGGATCCGGTAGTGGTAGGTGGTGTTCGGGGAGAGTCCCGTCAGCTGTGCGGAGACGTCCTGGACGCCGCCGGTCGCCGCGGGCAGGACCGAGCACGGCAGCGATTGGCTATAGGACCCGCCCGCCCCGCCGGCGGCGTATTCGAACGTGCATGCGCCGAGCACCGCGTCGTTGGGATCGACCGCGCCGGCGAGCGTCGCGCTTGCGTCGGTCACTTCCGTCGGTGCGAGCGTCGTGGCTTCCGGCGCCGGGGCTCGGCCCGCGAGTGAGCTTCCGGTCGTGTCGAGCGCGATGCAGAAGCCACCGGGTAGGCAGGAGATCCCCGCGAGCGGCTCGGAGTCGGCGCTCGACGTGCTCCAGGCGGGGACCGCAGCGGTGGGATCGTCGCTCGCGCGCGCCTCACCACGGACATCCACCGCGACACACAGCCCCGACGACGCGCACGAGACGCCGGTGAGATGTTCGCCGTCGATCGGCGTCTCACTCCAGGTGGCCGCCGGGGCGGCGGGGTCGGCGCTCGCGAGCGCGTTGCCGGCGTCGTCGATCGCGACACACGCACCAGCCACCCAGCACGACACGGCGAGCAGTTCCCCGGGATCGACCCTCTGCACCGACCAAACTGCTGCGGCGCCGGTGGGGTTCACGCTCGAGAGCACGTTGCCCGTGCTGTCCGTTGCTACGCACAGCGTCTGCGAGGAGCACGACACCGCCGTCAGATGGTGTCCGGGATGGCTGCTTGCGAGCGTCCATGCGCCCGATGCCGGGCTCGTGCTCGTCGCCACGTCGCCTTCTTCGTCGACCGCCACGCACAGCGACGCGGTCGGACACGAGATGCCGGTGAGCGCCTTGCCGCCGTTAGGGATCGTTGTCGCCGACCACGCGTTGGAGCCCGGGTCGGGGTTCGCGAAAGCGTGCCCGTGGCCATCGACCGCGACGCACAGGCCGCTCGGGGCACACGAGACTGCGGTCAGAGCTTCGCCATGGTCTGTTTCAGCTTCGCTCCAGGACGGGTGGGAGGCCGTCGGATCGGACGTGCTGAACGCGAACCCCTTGCGATCGACAGCGACGCAGAGCGATTCCGATGCGCACGAGACGGCGCTCGGAGTCCCTACGGCGTCGAATGCCGCCGGCGTCGACCAGCCAAGCGAAGAGGCGGCCCCGGCCGGCGCCGGCGCAAGCGATGCGCCCGCGGCGAGCGCGACGATCAGCGTCAGCAACGCAACCCGCACGATGCATCTCCGGCGGAGGTATCGGGGCTGCGCCTTCCCGGCCGCGATGCGGCGGAGGTGGCGGTGATCCGGACGTTCAGGCGTTCTCGTCATCTCGCACCCATGGTCGGTCGGCACATTGGAGTCCCCGATGGATGCCAACCCGCCGGGCAGCCGGGTGTTGCGGTTGCGGTTCAAGTGCATTCTCTCCAAGGCCGGCCTCAGGGTTGCCCGCTCGCCGCGTTGCGATCTGCGGACGAAGGTGACGACCACCTCGCTATTTCACACAAACACCGCAGGAGCGCGACGGCACGCTCGGGCATGACGAGTGGTCTAACCGAATCCCACGAGCGCCTCGCCGAGCTGCTCGGGAAGTCGCAGGCGAGTCAATCACTCGCGGGGCACCCCGAGGATCACGACCTACGGCGCCGGTCAGCACCGCGAGGAGGCCGACGAGAGGCGAGAGGACCCCCGTAACGACGACGAGCGTCGCGGCGCAGGTCCACAACGCCACAGCGCCAGCCAACTCGATCACGCGGCGGTGAAGCTCAATCTGGCCAGCCACGACAGCAGCGAGGCCGAGCAGCGCCGCCAAGTTGACGAGCGCTGTGACCGCGGCGGTGATTTCGGGCGCGTCGGCCGCGGGCGCGGCGAGCAAACCCAACAACGCCTCGGAGAGACCGAGGCGCGCTCCAACACGCTTAAGCCTCGTCACGAGCACCCAGTGCTCGGCTTTCCCACCCACATCGCGACTGCGACCTCGCACTTCGTGCTCGCCTTCATGGCGCTGGTGGCCACGATCACGCACGTCCTCACCGGCACCTTCCACCACACGGTCGGCCTGCGCCGTGCCGCCGCACTCTCAATCGGCGTCATCGCCGGAGCGCTCTGTGCGCGCCTCTCAAAGCGCCTCAGCGGCCAACTCATCCAACAACTCCTAGCCGCAGGATTGCTGCTACTCGGAATCCGACTGATCCTCAGCGTCGCGCTGTGAGCCCGCCAAGTCAACAGCACCCCGGCGCAGCCGCCGCCGTACCGTCCTACGATCTAGGGATGGCGATGGTCTCCGCTCACCGCGGGCCTGTGTCGAATGGGCGTGGTCGAAAACGCGCACTGGTTGGCATGGTGACGGCCGTCGTAGTCGTGATCGTCGTACTGGTCGTGGCGGTGTTGGCCTTCTCGGGTGTGACGCTGGCGGGGGACCCGACGGCGCTCGCGCGGGTGACGGTGCAGCCGTTGGGCGGGACGATCGAGCGCGTCCAGGCGTTCGGCCCGGACGACCAACGGGTGCCGCTCGCGGTCGATGGCGGGCGCCTGACGCCGTTGAGGCGGCTTACCCCGGGCGAGCAGGTGTCCGTGGAGGTGGTGGTTCGCCGGCCGGGATGGCTTGGCTGGGCGCTGGGCGCTCAGCGCACCGAGCGCCTGTCGCTGCGCGCCCCGATCGCGCATGTGAAGCAACCTTGGATGACCGTGCGCGCGGGCTCTCAGGTGCACGTGAGCTTTGACAGGCCGGTGAGTGCGGTTGCCTACGGGAGCGCTGGCGGCTTGACCGATCACGAGCTGAGCGGCGCCCAGAGCTCGATCTCACTCGGTGCCCAGCCGGAAGTGGGCGCCACCGAGATCGCCGCCGCGGCACGTCCCTGGGAGACGGTCGGCGCTCCCACAGAGGTGAGCTGGTTCCCGCCATCGCGCGCCCCGGTGATGGTCACGCTCCCGGCCGCGGGTACGCGCATCGCTCCCGATACGGCGCTGCACCTGACGTTCTCCCAGCCCGTGAGCGAGGTGCTCGGCTCGAGTCGTCCACGGCTATCGCCGGGCACGCCGGGCATCTGGCACGAATCCAACAGCCACACTCTAGTGTTCACCCCGTCGGGAGCGGGGGCGGCGCTGGGCTCTGAGCTGCACGTCCAGCTCCCGCGGGAGGTCGCGGTGACGGCTGGCGCGGGTAGCGGGCTGCGCACCACCAGCCAGATCGAATGGACGGTGCCGCCCGGCTCGACGCTGCGCCTACAGCAGCTCCTCGCCCAGGCGGGCTATCTGCCGGTCGACTGGCAGCCCTCGGGCGCCGCTGTGGCGCGGACGCTCAGCGCGGAGGTGCAGGCGGCGGTAGAACCTCCGAGCGGCAGCTTCGGCTGGCGTTATCCGAACACGCCGCACCAGCTGCAGGCGATGTGGACGTCGGGCCAGGCGAACGTGATCACCAAGGGTGCGGTGATGAAGCTCGAGGACGAAAACGAAATCACGGTTGACGGGCTTGCCGGGGCGGCCGTGTGGCATGCACTGCTGGGCGATGCGATCGCCGGCAAGCGCCTGAGCAGCGGCTACAGCTATGTGTACGTACACCGCGCAGCCCCGGACTCGATGACGCTCTGGCACGACGGTCGCACGGTCCTGACCTCGCCCGCGAACCCGGGTATCGCAGGATCAGAAACCGCACTCGGGACGTTCCCGGTGTTCGAGCACCTCTCCGAAACCACGATGAGCGGCACCAACCCGGACGGCTCGCACTACAGCGATCCCGGGATCAAATGGGTCAGCTACTTCAACGGCGGCGATGCGCTCCACAACTTCGATCGCGCCTCGTTCGGCTCCCCCCAGAGCCTCGGCTGCGTCGAGCTCCCGCTCGCAGCGTCCGCAGAGCTGTGGCCCTACACACCGATCGGCACGCTCGTCACGATCGAAACCTGAAAGTCGAGTTCGCCCCTTAGGCTTGCTGTTTTGGCCCGCTTCGGTCTCGGCAACGCCGGACTGCTGTCGCGACACTGATACGCTACTATTACGTTATACGATATACCAGTGAACGATCTACGGACCCGGGGTTGCTCGTGCTCACCAGCCTCGCCGAGGGCCCAAAGCACGGCTACGCCATCACTCAGGATGTCGAGCAGCTCGCCGGCGTGCGCCTTGGCCCCGGAACGCTCTATGGAGCGCTCGCGCGGCTCGAGGGCAACGGCCTGATCGAATCACTGTCGGCCGAGGGTCGCCGGCGGCCGTATCGGCTGACCGGGGCTGGTAATGCCGCGCTTTCAGAGCAGTTGCGAGCGCTTCAGCGCGTAGCCCGTAGCGGTCTGGATCGGCTGCGTCTGGCGGAGGTGTCGCGGTGACCCGGCGCTTGGCCGGGCTCGCGCTGCTGCTCTACCCGCTCGCGTTCCGGCGCCGTTACGGCCAGGAGATGCGTGCCCTGCTCGATGAGACGGCACCTGGGGTTCTGACGGTGCTCGACCTGTTGCGCGGCGCGTTGGCTGCCCACCTGCGCCCGCCGGCCGGTCTTGCCGGTGTCGTCGATGCCGGGGATCGCCTGCGTGCGAGCATGAGTGGCGTGCTGGCCTGTTGGGTGGTATTCGCGGCGGCCGGCTTTGGTTTCTACAAGACGACCGAGGATCACCCCTTCGAAGCCGCCGGTAGCACCCACACGCTGCTTGGCGGTGCTCACCTCGCTATCCAGATCCTGGCGGTCGTGGCGTCAGTCGCCGTCCTTGCCGGCGCCCTACCACTGATCGTGCTCGCACTGAACCACGCGCGCCGCCACCGCAGCCTACGAATGCTCGTCAGCTTGCCGATCGTCGCGGTAGCCGTCTTCGCGGGCCTCACCGGGCTTCTGGTTTGGGTGGCTCACTCCCAGCAATCCCACCACCCGAGCACCACGGATAGGGTCGCGTTCATCGCCTGGGGACTGGCCGGGCTGGCCTGCGGAGCGGTCTGCGTCCTCGCCTCACGCCGAGCGTTGTTCGCGGTGCCGCTCGCGCGCGGCTGGCTGGTGGCGGCATTCGCCTGCGGAGCACTCGTCACCGCGGCAATAGTCGCGATGACGATCGCCACTGCGCTGTACACGATCGCCCTCTCAGTTGACGCATCCGGGCTGGCGGCCGAACCGAATGGGCCACTCCAAGCCACCAGCGTGAGCATCTCATTGATCGAGCAATTGATCGTGATGGTGATCGCCGGCACGCTGGCAGTGACCACCACGCACCGAGGATGGCGCGCGGTGAGTCAGCCGGGCACCTCAGCGCTGTAAATGCGCAGTATCTGCCGCCGAGGCGAGGATGAGAAAACGCTCACACGCAGGCTCGATGAGGAATGTCTCACTGGTCAGTGAGTTAGGCGCGTGGTATCACTCGGGCACTCAACAGAGGAGGGTTCATGCGCAAGATCGTGCTGATGTCGTTGGCGTTGGCTGCTGGCACCCTGATTGCTGGATCGGCCCTTGCCGCGGGCGGCGGGACTCCGCAGACGGTGACAGTGCACATGACAGGCAGCCAGGAGGTGCCGAAGGGCAGCCCGACGGGCTCGGGCACCTTCCGCTTCCAGCTCATTCCGAGCGTTGGTCCGAGCGTCGGGCAGGTGTGCTTTAGCCTCACGTGGTCGAAGCTCGACACTGCGATCGCGTCCCACATACACAAGGGCGCCAAAGGCGAAGCCGGACCGGTCGTCATCGTGCTGTTCGGTACGTCGCCGGCCAAACACAGCGGCTGCCGGAACGCATCGAAGTCGCTGATCGAGGCGATCCAAAAGAAGCCCAGCGCCTACTACGTCAACGTCCACACCAAGAAATATCCGGGCGGAGCGATCCGCGCACAGCTCTAGGCTCAGCTTGTACGGCCCGCCCGACGCCACGGTCGGGCGGAGCTGGTCAGGGGGCCTGCAGCGAGTGCGCAAAGCGCATCGTCAAGGAGTACGGCGGCGCGAGGTCGACCCCGTCGGGGTTCGCCAGAAAGCCCGGCCGCGAACCGGGCTGATGGGTATGGCCGTACTGCCAGACGATTTTGTTGGTGTGCGGATCTACGACGATCACGCGATCGTTCTTGTCGTCGTTGGCCAGCACGTCTCCGTTGGGCAGCGGCAGTGCCAGCGAGGGCTGATCGAGCGCACCGGCGCCCGTGGGTTCGTAGCGCCACAGCAACCGGCCGGTCGTCGTGAAAGTCTCGATCGCCCCCGGATCGGTGTAGTCGACGGAGAGGAACACCCCGGGGCGCACCTCGTTGGTATCCGAGGGGTAGCTGAAGCCGGGCGGGTGAGTGTCCGTTACCGGCCGTCCTTCACGGCCAAGGACGTCGATCCAGTCACCGTTGATCTCGGTGACCACGGTGTCGCCGTTACCCATCGGGAATGCTCCGTTGGGACTGCCATAGGACACGCCGAGTTCGTGGTTGCAATTCCCCGTTTCGCCCAACTGGCTAGACACGGAATGGGCCGGCGGGCGGATGACCACGATGCGGCAGTTCTTGATGTCCGCCGAGAGGATCGCGCCACCGGGCGTGAGCATGGCATCGTCGGGGTTGTGCAGAAAGCCGGGTTCTGAGCCGGGGACCCCGGGGTGCCCGTAGCGAAAGACGATCCGCCGGTGAACCACATCAACGACGCTGATCACGAAATCGTCCTCCTGGGTGACGACCACTTCACGCCCGTTGGGGGAGTAGAAAGCATCATCGGGCAATTCGAACGATTGGCCCGGCTCGAGATCCCCTCCTTCCGGGAAATGCCACAGCACCTGGCCCGTTGGGCTGACCTCCAACAGCCGGTTGTTGTCCCGATCGGCGATCAACACCGATCCCGGCAGAACGGCCGGGTCAGAGCCCCGCCACAGCCCCGCACCCAGCAGGTTGCGTGAACGTGGGTCGCGGCCATGAACAGCGGACCCGCTCCCGAGGCCATGGCTAACCAGAACGATCAGAGCCGCTGGGACAGCCAGCATCGCTGTTGCTGCGAGGGCCCGCCGACGTCTGATGACCCGTCGCCGTGCAGCCGTCACGCGCGCAGCACGTCGCGCTGTTTGCCATCGCGGCGGTTGCGCGCTCATCGCACTGCCATATGCTGGGCGGGAGCTGGCAGGGCTTTCTTTCTACGCCGCGCACATAAGAAAGCCATGAGAGTTCTCCTCGCAAGACTATCTTGTCCATACCCTTGTCATCTTCACGGTTTATCCTGGTCATGTGCCGCTTGCTCCGGGGGGACGACAACGAGCATCCGGCGATAGCTCCATAAGCGTGCTGATCCTTGCTGCCGG
>Ga0075522_10002526_pt1 | contig 13504 bp, 7 predicted proteins | sample NGEPerA_FD_74796 | JGI IMG/M metagenome (GOLD analysis project Ga0075522, IMG submission 74796) | Arctic peat soil microbial communities from the Barrow Environmental Observatory site, Barrow, Alaska, USA - NGEE PermafrostL2-A | ecosystem: Environmental > Terrestrial > Soil > Wetlands > Peat ... | reverse complement strand
ACCGTGACAGGCGGCGCAGCTGCTGGCGTAGACCTTCGCACCACGTGCCAGATCGGGTGCAATCAGCGGTGCCATGGGGATGGGATACGCGGCAAGGAGTGCGTCGGCGAGTGCGTGCGCCTGCGTTGCCACCACGTCGGCGGCATCTTTATTCGCGATGCTTTGGCCTAAGCGCTCCGCCGCCTCATGCAATTGGCTGGAAGCCGCGACCGTCGGCAACGCCTGCAGCTGCGTGCGCGCGGTTTGCGCAAACTCACGCATCTCCGCGTACTCGGACGCACTCACGATGTCACCGCCGCTGACCGCTCCCCGATAATCGTCGGCCAGGTAATCGAGAATTTGCCAAAGCTGCGATACCTGTTCCGTTGATGCGGGCGCGTTGGCAGCGGCATTCGAAGCCGCCGCGCATGCCGGTGCCTCGATGGTCCAACAGCAGACAATGCCTATGACAATGAGAAGCGTTCGCATTTGTAATGACTATACCCGTCGGCGGCCACGCTCGCCACTTTCCATGCGCTTCGCGCACCTTTCAACGGGGTCGAGGCGACCCCGTTCGTTGGGCGCTAGCTGCGCGAGCGGTAAAACCACGTCAATCGGCTCTGCCTCACTCGCTTAAGGTTAGGGCGGCTGGTGTGGATGTCGATGATGCGCATCGGGGAAGTGCGCATGCGAGTGAGTCAGCGGTGCGTGGCGATGCCAATGCGTGTGCGACGTTCCGGGGGCCACGGGCGGCTCGTGCGCGTGCTGATGGTGCGCATCGTGTGTATGTGGGTGTTCGTGTTCAAGCGCTTCGTGAACATGGAGGTGGTCGTGGCGTTCGGTGATATGCAAGCCAATTCCCAGCACCATCAATAGACCCGCGATGATGAGTGATACCGACCACGGGTCGCCCCATAGCAGCGCCAGCAACGCGCCCGCAAACGGCGCCGTCGAGAAGTAAGCGCCGGTCCGTCCGGCACCAAGGTTGCGCAACGCGAGCACAAACAAAATGAGACTGACGCCGTAGGCAAAAAATCCCGCCAACAGCGACGTGACGATGATCGGGAGCGTCGGCAGATGCGCTCCTAAGAAAAACGCCAGGCTCAAATTCACGGTGCCGGCAACGAGTCCCTTCGTGCCCGCGATGTAGCCGGCATCCCCCAGAGATACTTTTCGCGTGAGGTTGTTGTCGATCCCCCAGGCAAAACAGGCTCCGAGCACCGCCAGGGCGGGCCATGCTCCGGTGAAGCGGGCGTGCTCGGGCCAACTGATCACCAACGCACCGAGTGCGATCGAGGCCATGCCGACCGCGATTCGCGCGCTGACGTGCTCTTTGAACGCGAACCACGCCAAAAGCGCCGTGAACACCCCCTCGGCATTCAGCAGCATCGAAGCGCCGGAAGCCGGCATCCGCGTCAAACCCAGCATCAATAGGACAGGGGCGACAATGCCGCCGGCCGCGATCGCGCCGATCAGCCACGGCACATCGGCCTTCGGCATGCGGGCGTCGGGAGCGCGCACAATCCGGCGGCACAGGCTCAGGCCAATCCCTGATCCGAGATAGAATAATCCGGCGAGTTGCCAGGGATCCACCGATTGCAGAAGGCGCTTTGCCAACGGCGTCGCCGCGCCGAAAAGCAGGGCCGCGCCGAGGGCCTGTTGCACGCCGCGTATGCGTAGTCCTTCGAGAACCCTCATGGCTGAATACTACTCCGTGAGCACATGAGGGGCCTTGCGACTCACCAGCCCGTGCCGACGCCACGGATGCGGAGCCATTGTGGACGATAACAGAGGCGGCGCGCTTGGCGCTGATCGATCAGCCCTTGCTGACCGGTCGCGCGGCGCATTACTTGAGCGCACGCAGGTCGATGCCAAGCGCGCCAAATTGATTTGGCCGGACTGCAAGCGACTCGGTATCAAACGCACCGTACAGCGAATCCACAAAGACCACCCTGAGTTTACTCGCGAGTTGATCGAAAAGACCGTGATCTCCTGGCTTGAATCCGATTCAGTCAATTGACCGAATAAAATCGCCTAACAGTAACGAATACGAGAGGTGTTTCGACACCCATCGTGTTCTGGTGGCACGTGGCCTGAATAATGATATACGATATCGATCACCGATAACGTGAGTTGCATCCAAATAGATAGCTTCTAAACACGACGACATAAATTTTGCAGCGTGATTGTCGAGATCGTCCATGTTTTTTAGGCATTTCACAAAATCCATGCTGCGTCATTTAAGGCATCATGTTTAGCTCGACGCATGCGATGGTACGGATGTGTAACCTGGACTTGGGCCGTTCGCCCGTTACCCGCCGTTGCGCGACTGGCGCTCGAGCGTGAAAGACCGGGAACTTTACGGCGGCCTCATCCGCCTGCATCTCTTGCATCATGCCGCGGAGGGTCCGCTCTATGGTCTTTCGATGATCGAGGAACTGGCCCGACACGGCTATCGACTGAGCCCCGGCACGCTCTACCCCATCCTGCACGCGCTGGAAAAGAAGGGATACCTTCGATCCATCGAGCAGCGTCTCGGACGTACCGCACGAAGGATGTACCGGATTACGCCGAGCGGTAGGCGCGCGCTCAACGCCGCGAGACGCAAAGTGCAGGAGCTCTTCGGAGAAATGTTTGCAATCGCGGGCGGATCATGAATATCACGGTGTCGCGTTTGAATACCGCGTCGGCGCCTGGGTGGCAGCGCCTTTTTGCCGCGCGTGGTCGGTGGATGCGCGGCTCATGCATCGATCGGTACACCTGAATCATTTGAAGGAATGACGCTATGACCCTCGACCGCCGCTCTCTGCTCAAGTATGCCGCACTCGCTCCGCTCGCGAACGCCTTACCGCCCCCTGCACGGGCCGCCGAAGAAATTTCCCATGAAAAGGCGGACTACACGCTGCGGATTGCCACCGGGCTCGTCGAACTGGCGCCCGAGCATATCGTATCGACCACTCTCTATAACGGCCTGTTTCCCGGGCCCCTGCTGCGATTCAAGGAGGGTCAGCGCGTGACCGTTGATCTCTACAACGATACCGATACACCGGAGCTAGTGCATTGGCACGGGCAGAATATTCCGAGCGACGTTGACGGTGCCGCAGAAGAGGGTACGCCATTTATCCCGGCACACGGCATGCGCCGCGTTTCTTTCGTACCGAAGCCCTCGGGCTTTCGTTTCTATCACACCCATGTAGTCGCCGGCGGGGACTTGAACCGCGGCACCTACACCGGCCAGGCCGGACCGCTCTACATTGAGCCGAACAGCGATTCCGGGGCGTATGACCGTGAGATCTTTCTGGTGATGAAGGAATTCGGAGCTTCCTTCAGCCGCGGCGGCGATATGGCGATGGACTTTCTCGCCGGTGAACCGATCAAGGAATTGCAGCAGATGGGGAAACGCGCCGACCAAGAAGCAAAGGAAAAGAGCAAAGGGTATGAAGTCGGCTACGAGCGATTCAGCATCAACGGCAAGATGCTTGGGGCGGGCGATCCGCTCCGCGTCCAGCGGGGCGAGCGCGTTCTCGTGCACGTCTTGAATGCAAGTGCAGGCGAGATCAGAAGCCTCGCTCTGCCGGGCCACGTCTTTCGAGTGGTGGCGCTCGACGGCAATCCCGTTCCGGCGCCCGCTGAGGTCCCAGTGCTGTGGCTCGGCACGGCCGAACGCATCTGCGCCATCGTTGAGATGAATCATCCCGGTGTATGGGTGATGGGCGATCTCGACGACAACGATCGTCGGCATGGTATGGGCATCGTCGTCGAATACGCAGGAATGAAGGGCAAGCCGCAATGGACCAAGCCAAAACCATTCCGCTGGGATTACGCGCGCTTCGGCAAGGCCACCGGCCAACTGGCGCAACCGGACGAGACGGTCGAGATGACCATCGTCAAGCACAACGCCGCACTCGACGGGTTCAATCAGTGGACGCTCAACGGCGAAGCTTTTTCGATGCAGACGATGAAGCCGATGTTCACCGTGCACCAGAGACGCCGCTACCGCTTGAAATTCCGCAATGCCAGCGATGACATTCATCCCCTACACTTGCATCGCCACAGTTTTGAATTGGCGCAGATTGGCGGGAAGGCGACGGCGGGCGTGATCAAGGACGTGGTCATGCTGGCCGGTTTCCAGGAGCTGTCCTTTGATTTCATCGCCGATAATCCGGGGCTGACGCTTTTTCACTGTCATCAACAATTGCATATGGACTTCGGGTTTATGGCGCTGTTCAAATATGCGTGAGCGATCCGCGCTTGAGGTGTTACTCACCTTCCTCAAGCTTGGGCTGACGTCGTTTGGCGGTCCTATCGCTCACATCGGATATTTCCGCGAGGATATTGTGGTTCGCCGCCGTTGGGTCAGTGATGCCACCTACACGGACCTCGTCGCGCTCTGTCAATTTCTTCCCGGGCCCGCGAGTAGTCAGGTCGGGTTTTCTCTCGGGCTTATTCGCGCCGGGTATTGGGGCGCTCTCGCCGCATGGACCGGCTTTACTCTTCCCTCGGCGGTACTCTTGACGGCGTTTGCTTACGGCGCAGGGGCACTCGGCGGTCCGATTGGCTTAGGTGTATTACACGGGCTGAAGCTGGTCGCCGTCGCGATCGTCGCGCAGGCAGTCTGGGGGATGGCGCGTACCTTGTGCCCTGACCGGCAGCGCGCTTCCATCGCCTGCGTCGCAGCGCTCGTGATTCTTGCCAACACCTCATCGCTGGCTCAAATCGGCGCAATTCTGTTGGGCAGCATCGCGGGTCTATGGCTGTGTCGAACGTCGGTACCAACCTCGGCGGGATCGCTTGGCGTACCCGTCTCACGGCAAGTCGGCCTCGTAGCGCTAACGAGCTTTGCTGTCCTGCTCGTTGCACTTCCCGCGCTGGGCGGATTGGCGCACCGCGTTGAGCTGTTCGGCGCCTTCTACCGCTCCGGAGCGTTGGTGTTTGGAGGCGGCCACGTGGTACTGCCGTTACTCAGCAAGGCGTTTGTGACGCCCGGCTGGGTGAGTCAAGACTCCTTCCTCGCGGGCTACGGTGCTGCGCAAGCGGTGCCCGGACCGCTGTTCACGTTTGCGGCCTACCTCGGCGCGATGGTCAGCCCGTCGCCGCATGGCATCGCGGGCGCAGTACTGGGACTGGTCGGTATCTTCCTGCCCGGCATTCTAGTTCTCCTCGGTACGTTGCCATTTTGGGACGTGTTCCGGCAACGCGTCGGTGCACAAGCCGCCATGCGGGGAATCAATGCGGCGGTGGTGGGACTGCTGGGCGCCGCGCTCTACAATCCCCTGTGGACGAGTTCCGTTCATTCCGCCGGCGATTTTGCGGTGGCACTCATCGGTTTTGTCCTGCTCACCTCATGGCGCACCCCCCCAGTGGTCGTGGTTCTCCTAGGAGCGCTCAGTGGGATCGCGTTGAAGTAACCCGATACTTGGCGGGGTGCATCACGAATATTCGCTCGCGCCGGCCTGTAATTGACCGAGGCTTTACACGTCCTCTATTGGGCTACCGCTCGCGCATCGCCACGACGAGGACTCGACAGATCGCTGGCCGTGATTGACTCGAGTTCTGCAAGACGTTTCTCTCGGGTGATTCTGAGATCGGCAACCAGACGCTCAATGGCAATCAACGATCGCTGATCCTTCAGCAAGTCAAGCAGCGAGGCGTGACTCGTTTCATACGCGGATCGGCCGACCTTCACGACCTGCTGAGCGCGCGGTAGGATTGAGTGATCGAATATGTCGAGTTGGCGACCGACGTCCCGAATGATAGTGATGTCCGCTATCACCTGTGCCGTCAAATCATTCCCCGCCTGGCGGCGCATGGCCTCGGAGGCGCGAAGGTTGGCCTCGGCCTGCGCGATGGCGGCATTGAGTGCCTCATATCTAAGAATCGGGATCGTCGCCTGCCCCAAGAGTGTCTGTGTGACCCCCATCAGGTCGGTCCCGACACTCAAGTTGAAATCAGGCACGTATTGAAGTTTGGCAACGCGTATCCCCTCGCCGCGGCCACGAATCTCATCGGCGAGGGCGATGAGCTCCGGGTTCTGTTTAGCTGCCAATTCAACCAATTGCTCATCCCCATAGACAACAGTTCGCGACGGAGGCAATTCCGCCGGAACGGGCAGCGGCGCATCCGCCGGACGACTGAGGAGCGCATTGATTGCCGCGCGCTGGCTCGGTAGTTGCGATTCCCTATTGGCGATGTCGTTGCCCGACACATCCACTTCGTTGCTGGCCTTTAGCACCTCCTGCTGACCGGAACTGCCGGCACGGTTGCGGGCCTCGGTGACCATCGCGGTTGTCCGGAGCAATTGCTGATTGCTTTGTTCCAAACGGATCAGTTCTGCGTTCAATGCGTAGTCATCATAGGCGCTGAGCACCTTGTTCCGCAGGTCGTATTTAGCCTTGATAAAGCGGTGACCCGCGGCCCGCGCGTTTTCCAGCGCCTGCTTGGCGGCCGCATCCAGCTTGCCCGGCCACTTGATATCCGTCATGGGATCATTGGAGAGGGCCAGCGTGCTGTTTCCCCAACTAGTGCGCCCCTTTGTGATACTTGTTCCGACCGCCGCATTGAGCGACGAGGTTTGAGTGCCGTCCTGCGGGATCTGCTCGATCGCTGACCGCCATTCCCAATAGTGCTGTTCCAATTCCGCGTTGCTGAGCAGTGCGTATTCGACCAATTGGTCAGGCGTTGGATTTTCCGGCAGTGGCTGAATCTGGCGGACTTCGATCCGCTTCTCGAACGGCTTCCCCATCTGCACGGCCGTGGCACGTTCTTCGCGTTCGCCGGGAGGGTGGACGGTGCAGCTCGCTAATCCAACGAGCAACACGATCGTCACCAGCCGGCCAATCGAAGTAAAACTACTCATGGACACCCTCGCCGTTCTGTGTATCCGGACTGGCGACTGCAAGCGCGCGCTGAGGCTCCGTCTGATTGTGACCACGGCGTGAGCCGACATTTTTTGCCATATAAAAAATGATGGGGTAAATGAGCAATACCATCAGGAACCCGGTGAACAGACCGCCGATCATCGGAGCGGCGATTCGGCGCATCACGTCCGCGCCGGCGCCGCTTGCCCACATTAAGGGCACCAGACCAATAAATGCCGCCGCCACCGTCATCGCCATGGGACGGATGCGCTTCACCGCGCCTTCATGCACCGCATCGCGCAGGTCCTGGTCGGTGTTCATCCGTCCGGCGGCCTTGAACCGCTCGTAGCTGTTGTCCAGATATAACAGCATGACGATGCCGATCTCAGCGCCCAACCCCGCCAGCGCGATCAGACCGACGATCACCGCCCCTGACCAGTTGTAGCCGAGCAGCCAAAGAAACCAGATTGCGCCGGCCACACTGAACGGCACCGTCAGCAGCACGATGAGGGTTCGAAGCCAACTTCGTGAGGCCGCATATAGCAGTAGGATGATAATCACCAGCGCGATCAGGCCCGCGACTTTCCACCGAGTGCTGTTCTGCTGAATGATCTCGTACTGGCCGGACCAGGCGAGCGTATATCCGTTGGGCATTGGGAGCTGTTCGGAGATCATCTTCTGGGCGTCGGCCATATAAGAGCCCAGATCCCGGCCGGAGATGTCCACGAACACCCAAGTCGATGTTCTCGTGTCCTCGCTGCGGATCATGGGGGGACCGGGGCGAATGGTGACGTCGGCAAGCTGCCCGATCGGCACCTGCGCGCCCGTCGGAGTAGAGACGAGAATCTGCTTGATCTGGTAGGGATCGTTTCGCAAATCGCGAGCATACCGTACGTTAACCGGATACCTTTCCAGCCCTTCGACCGTGGTGGAAATTTGCATCCCCCCGATGGCCGTCTGTATGACATCCTGCACGTCGCCGGTGTTGAGGCCGTAGCGGGCGATCTGCGCGGGTTTGGGGTCGATGTCCAGATAGTACCCGCCCAATGTGCGCTCGGCGTAGGCGCTGGTGGTGCCCGAGACCGACCGCATGAGGATCGATGCCTTTTGGGCGAGATCCGACAGTGTCTGCAGGTCCGGTCCCATGATCTTGATGCCCACCGGTGTCTTGATCCCGGTCGAGAGCATGTTGGTGCGGTTCGCAATCGGCATCGTCCAGGTATTGGCAAGGCCGGGAAGGTGCACCACCTCGTTCATTCCGGGATGCCGAGTACCGTCAGCGTCCTGCCAGCCATACACCAATTGGTCCGTCGTGATGGGCCTTTGCGCCGGCCACACGGTGTGATGGAGGGGCCAAGTGAGCCAGTCAGGCAACTGGTCGAACCAATAGTGCATCTTCCGCTTGCGCCACTTGGTCAGGTCGGTTTGCAGCCGCACCACCGTTTCGACCATATCGAGCGGCGCGGGGTCGGTGGCCGTTTCCGCGCGGCCGATTTTGCCGTTGACGCTGATGACCTCCGGAAAAGTCTTGATCAACTTGTCGGTTTGCTGAAGGATTTGTCGAGCCACGGTGACACTGATGCTCGGGTCGGTGGTGGGCATGTAAAGCAGGTCGCCCTCGTCGAGTCGGGGCATCAATTCACTGCCGATGTGCAGATAGGGCCACGCCGCTGAGGCGACGAATGCGACCGCTACTATCATCACCGGCCAGCAAAACTTCATCGCGCCCCAGAAGAACGGCTCGTAGGCCTTCTGCAGCGCGTGGCTGATCGGGTTCTTCTCTTCGTGGATCACTTTCTGCGGCAGCAGCAGCATGGTCAGCAGTACGACCCAGCCGCCGGCCAGCCACCAGCGGTATGAGGCGAGCGCCGGATTCGCTGCCGCCAGGAGCAGCAGCCCTACGGCTGGCAACGCGATCAGCGCCAACGTAATTGCAAGGTTCGTTAGCCTGCCCCACGTGTTTGGCAGCACGCGGGTACTGATGAAGTAGCTCATCAGCGCGGGAACGATGGTGATGGACAAGACGGATGCTGAGCCGATGGCGAAGGTCTTGGTGAACGCCAACGGGCGAAAGAGCCGCCCCTCCTCACCGACCAGCCCGAAGATCGGCAGAAAACTGACCGTGATGATCAACAGACTGAAAAACAAGCTCGGGCCGACTTCCTGAGCCGCCTCAATAATGATGTCCACGTGCGGTCGCGGCTTATCCCCCGCATGGACTCGCCCGTCCTCCTGTGCCAAGTGCTTATGAGCGTTCTCCACCATGACGATGGCGCTGTCCACGACCACGCCGATCGCGATCGCGATCCCGCCGAGACTCATGATGTTGGCGTTGATGCCCATTTCGTACATGACCAGCAAACTGACCAACATGCTGCTTGGGATGACGAAGATAGCGACCAAGGCGCTACGCCCGTGCAGCAGAAAGAAGATGCACACTAGCGAGACAACGATCATCTCTTCCAGCAGCGTATGTTTGAGCGTGTGAATAGAGCGCTCGATGAGATCGGAACGGTCGTAGGCGGTTTTGATCGACACGCCCGGTGGGAGTCCGTCCTCCAGTTCCGCGAGCTTGGCCTTGGCATCTTGAATGACTTGGTTCGCATTGGCGCCGTAGCGAGCAATGACGACCCCGCCGACCGCTTCACCTTGACCGTTCCACTCGCCCACTCCGCGCCGCTCTTCGCCTGCGATCTGGAGCGTGGCAACGTCGCCCAGCAGGATCGGGGTGCCGTTCTCCGGGTTGATGCCGACCGTCACGCGCCTCAAGTCGTCGAGCGCATTGCCCGCCTTTCCGCCATGCGGCGTGCCGAAATACCCACGGCTGCGGACCATGTATTCATGCTCACTCATCTCCACGACCGAACCACCCACATCGTGATTGGACCGCTGTATCGCCGAGACGATGTCCTTGACGGTAAGTTTGTATCCGAGCAGTCGCTGCGGCTCGAGGACGACCTGGTACTCTTTGACGAACCCACCGATCGAGGCTACTTCGGAAACGTTAGGCACCGCAGTCAGTGGGTAACGCAGATACCAATCCTGCAGGCTGCGTAAAGTGGCCAGGTTTTGGTTGGACGAGAGCAGCGGCTTGCCGCCCAAGGGGCAAGCTCCCGGGTGATCGAATGCGCGCACCTTGATGAGCTTGGCCTGTCGGTCGGTAGGGGCGTCGCCAGATTGCGCGTACCAGTGATCCTTCTGCGCGTCGTGCCAGATCCCTTTGGGATGCGCTTGGCAATAGTAGCCCGGATATAAAACGTACTGGTAGGCCCAACCGACCCCGGTCGCGTCCGGCCCGAGCCGCGGCTCGACGCCGACAGGCAACTGACTGCGCACCGAGTTCAGGTACTCCAATACCCGGCTGCGCGCCCAGTACAGGTCAGTCCCATCCTCGAAGATAATGTAAACGAAGGACAGCTCAAACATGCTCTGCCCGCGCACGATTTTGGCGCGCGGGATGCCCATCATCTTGGTGGTCAGCGGGTAGGTCACTTGGCTCTCGACCACGTCCGGCGCCTGGCCAGGATAGTCGGTGACGATGATCACCTGCACGTCCGACAGATCCGGAATCGCGTCCAGGCCGATATGAACCGTTGCCCAAATTCCGGCGGCGACCAGGAACACAGTCAGCAACAACACCACGAAGCGATTACGGACGGAGAGCTCGATTATTTTTGCGATCATGTTGTTTTAGAAGTCCGTACTTGCCGGCTACTGCGGCATCGCGGGCGGCGAGACTGCCGGCTCTGACAGCTGGGGCACTGTGCGTGCATCGCCACGAAACTTGGCGATCGCCTCGTTGGTGCGGCTTTCCACGTCCATCAGGAATTGCCCGCTGGTCACCACCGTTTCGCCCACCGCAAGTCCCTCGACGATCTGCAGCCGGTCATCATCGGCCCGAATCCCCACCCGCACCGTCTTCGGGCTAAAGTGACCGCGACCATCGGCGACGAACACGATCTGCCGGGTGCCGGTATCGATCACCGCCTCTTGCGGCACCTGAATCACGTCCGCCATCGGCTCTGCAATGACGTTCGCCTCGGCATACATTCCCGGTTTCAAGTCAAAATCCGGGTTATCGAATGTCGATCGAACTATGAGCGTGCGGGTCATGTGATCTATGTGCGGGTAAACGAATGTGACCTTTCCGGTGAATGTTTTGCCGGGAATCGCGGCCACGGTCACCTCGACCGTCTGCCCCATTTTGACCAGCGGAATCTGCGCCTCGTACACCTCGGCATCGAGCCACATCGTTGTATGATCCGCGATGCTCAACAGCTTCATCCCGGGTTGAACGGCCGATCCCTGGACGATCATTTTTTCTTCCAAATGGCCCATCACGGGACTGCGAAACACAATGTCACGGGGTGGCCTGTCGGCTTTGGCGATCGCGTCAATCTCCTCACCGTCGATGTCCCACAATTGCAGCTTGTGCCGGGCGGAAGCGATCAAATTCTCTGCCTCATTCCGCAACGCCGTGCTGCCCGCGGCATCAAGTGCACGGCGCGACTGGACCGCTGAAATAAGCTCCTGTTCGGCTACCTGCAACTCAGGACTGTACAAGGCGAACAGCGGCTCGCCCTTACCGATGTGCATGCCCACCTGGTCGGCATAGAGCCTGTCGATCCAGCCACCCATCTTGAGGCTGATGTCGTGCAGTCCGGGCTCGGGCAACTTGAATAGCCCGACGGCGCGGATCGTCACCCGCAGCGGCCCGCGTGTGACAGGGGCGGTCTGCACACCCATGTTCTGCACGACGGCCGGATCAATGGTTAGTTCGGCGCCGCTCGCAGCCTGACTGGTAAAGGGCACCATATCCATCCCCATCGCGCTCTTGCCCGGATGATCGCTGATCGAGGACGGGCCGATCATCGGATCCCACCAGCGCTGCTCGCCGCCTTTGGCGTTGCCAGAATCCGTTGATTTCATCGACCCGGCCGCCATTGTGTGAACGCCATGGTTGTCCCAGGATTCGAAAGCGAACACAACGACACCACCGAAAACCGCTGCGCTGATGAGCAGTGCGGCATTTCTTAAGATTTGATTGCTCATGTCTCCTCACCCATTACCGTGGGATATCAATTGCATCGCCCGCCCACAAACGCTTTCACAGTGCACGCAAAGCGTGCGCACGTAGCCGCTGACGACCAATTAACAGGTGTTTACAGACGGGCTTCAATGCGGCCCGACACGCGAGGGAAGGCGCTAAAGGCGCAGGCGGCCCGTTCTTAGATAGAGGGCTGAACGCGTCAGGTGCGGATAAGCCGTGGAACGCAGAAATGTGCTCGAAGACCGTGGTTCAGGCACCGCCCAACCCACGAGTACCGGCACCATTGTTGTCGGAGGCTTCGCCGAGGGCGCGTATTTATCCTGCTCGAACGAACCCACATTGGACGCGGGCAAAACGGAGATGCTCGCGCTCGATGCACAGCACGTCGTGATTGAGTATGAATCCAAGGAACCCGTAGGGGGGAGGTGGCACGGCGATTGCCTGCCTGCGGGGCAACAATCCGGCGATGCGCTATTCGAATCGCACGCGACCGCCGGTAGACCTGCAGTCAGCAGGCCTAAACAAAGGATTACAAGACTAACGATCCGTTTCATATGAATGCCGATGAGACACACCGGCCGCGCGGGAAGTAGACCTCTAAAACGAATGTGCGTTCGATGTTCTACCTGAGAATGCTAGCACGAAGGTGCGCAAGTACTCAATTTAGCGAGCCGCACAATATCCAACGGGCGAATTCCAGACCTAGGCGCAGCGCAGCTGATCGATGAGATGAACGCCGCGCTGCAAATACCCGGCCTGTCGGTTAGGGCCGACATATGATGGAATGATGATAGTCAGTGCGATGATTGCGCCCATGCGAGATGCGTACCGGCAAAAGGAGTTAGCACGAATGAATGAACCCGAGGTTCCTGTTCCGGTGAACTGCCCCTTATGCGCGCGCGAACTGCTGACCAAATTGCCGGCTGCCGAAGTTGCCGAGGCGCTCATGGCGGGATCGGCAATTCGTCTGCGTGCCCCTTGCCATGATATCTATTGGGATGCCAGCGCATTGGAGCTTGAGCAGATACGCGAGTATTTCTTCGCCGTGGTGCAGGCGGGTTAGAGATCGCAATGCTCAAAACCTATGCCGGAAGCTGCCATTGCGGTGCGGTCCGATCTGAAGCCGACATTCCGCGATTTATCTAGGCGGACGACGACTTGCGAATCCACGCCGAGCGTCGTGGGTAGAGTTTGTATCGCGGTCTGGTGATGCCCCGGTTTACTCGTCAGCGTAGTACCCGTGAGCATGGAGACCAACATCTGCCAGCATGCGAATCGCCGTACAGGCACTTGCGAAGCGCGTCTCCGCGCTGACCACTCGCATCTTGGCATCCGCAACATGGCGTGCGGCACCGTCGAGTAGACGACGTATTGTTTCCTTCGCCGGCGTTATCTGCTAAAGGCTAATGCCCAGTAGATTACGCAAGGTCACGTTCGTCACCGATCAGGAATATTTTTGGATTGTTGACGATATTTGTCACGAACGAATTTTTTTCTTGAGGTTCGCTTTCCATTCTCGCACCGAGAATACCTTGGGGTTTATTTCCCGCGCCAACTGCTGTTGCGCTGGATGCATCGCATCGATCACAGCCCCGAAATCCACCGATCCGATAATTAG
>Ga0075522_10002524_pt1 | contig 13523 bp, 16 predicted proteins | sample NGEPerA_FD_74796 | JGI IMG/M metagenome (GOLD analysis project Ga0075522, IMG submission 74796) | Arctic peat soil microbial communities from the Barrow Environmental Observatory site, Barrow, Alaska, USA - NGEE PermafrostL2-A | ecosystem: Environmental > Terrestrial > Soil > Wetlands > Peat ... | reverse complement strand
ACTTTGGTGCGCCGGCCGGGACTTGAACCCGGAACCTGTTGATTAAGAGTCAGTTGATCGGCTTACGCGCGATGAGCGGAATTTGCGTATGCGCTGATCAGTTGGCACTCTCGCAGTGGGCGAGTGAGCAAGGTTTGCGTAGGTTTGCGTGCATTGAGCAGAAGAAGTGTTGACAAAAGTGTTGACATCCGCATGGTGCGAGGATAAAAGTCCCATCATCATGAACGAACGTCTCAGGATGACGGGCCACTAATTCTCAGCAAACTTGGACAACTACATACACCAAAGAACAATCCAATTGTTGATGGCACAGAAAGTGTCCGCACCGAATGCCGCGGAAGGATATGGTCAGTAAAGACGGAAACCGGACATGGCAGAACGGCCACACAAAGAGCGTCAAATGGAACTAAGTGCAATCCCGATTGAAATGCCTGATGGTCTGAACGTCATAGTCGGGCAGGCCCATTTCATAAAGACCGTCGAGGACCTCCATGAGGCCTTGGCGGGAGCCAACCCGTACCTTCGCTTTGGACTTGCGTTCTGCGAGGCGTCGGGCCCGTGCCTTATCCGGTGCTCGGGCAACGCACAAGACCTCGTAGAGCTCGCGGCGAGGAACGCTGAAGCGATTGGCGCCGGCCACTCGTTCATCGTGTTTCTGCGTGACGGTTACCCGGTGAATGTCTTGAACGCACTCAAACAGGTCCCCGAGGTGTGCACGGTGTACTGCGCCACCGCCAACCCGGTTGAGGTCCTCGTCGCGCAGACCGATCTTGGTCGAGGAATCGTCGGCGTCGTTGACGGGATGCCGCCTGCGGGAGTCGAGACCCCCAGCGACGAGGCTGACCGCAAACACCTCTTGCGCCAGATCGGTTACAAGCTCTGAACTTTCGCGCGAGCAAGGGAGTACGTCCCGAGTTTCCCGAAGGTGAGAACACCGAGATGTTCTTAAGCACGGCGAAGCGCCGAAGAAACCTCGTACTTCTTGCATCGTCCTGGCCGGGCATCAGTGACCTTCGCCCCTATTCATTGACCGGGCGTGCTCACGAGAATGAAGACAAATGTGACGATGATGAGGCAGGTTGACTATGGACTCTGAAAACTGTATGAGACGCACGTGCAGCGGGCTGGTGGTACTGCTACCGCTTATCGCGCTCTTTGGCGCGATCGCCGGAATTGGCTGCTGCAAGAGGCATCGCCACTGCGGCGAGGAGCACGAAGGGCACGATGATGGGAAGTGCGGCCATCACGGTCACGGTTGCCACTGCGGTCACGGGGAAGGTCGTGAGCACGGCCCCGGGCGTCAAGGGTTCGATCCGATGAGGATTCTCGACAAGCGTTTCGCGGCCGGCGAGATCGACGAGGACGAGTACCTGCGTCGGCGTACGGTCCTCAAGGAGATCTCGTAGCCAGACTTCGCGCCTTCGACTACTTGGTGCGCCGGCCGGGACTTGAACCCGGAACCTGTTGATTAAGAGCGAGTTCAGTAACGTTTTGGCATGTTGTTCTGGTTGATTGAGTCTTGAAATTTCAAGCAATCGTGTTGTTTCAAGTCAGTCTGGTTTGTCCGAGTTGCGCTGGTGTGTGGGATTTTCTGTGGGATTTTCCTTGCCGGAAAACTCGGAGAGGAGAAGGGCCCTGGAGGTTGCGCCTCGATCGGAAGACCGCTTATTACATGGACGTCGTCGAGTAACACGACGACGCTCCCCAGATCTGCCAGGTCCGTCACCTGCTCACTCGAGTGAGTTGCGCTCGGATCGAATTGAGCACGGACTCATCGCCGCTTGTCTTGGCGATTGACGCGCTCATTGCGTCGAACACTTCGGTGACGCACTCCTCCGACGCTTTGCGTCTGAGCCCCCACTTTGTCGCCTCCGAAATGATGTCAGCTTTCGAGACTTTCAGGATGTCCGCCTGCGCGTTTACTTCTTGACCCATTGTGGTACTAGCTCCCACCATGATGCCGTCGGCATTGGGGCGCTTCTCGAGCGAGATTGTCGAGAGCACGTCATATACAGGAGCAAGTGTTATCGACAAGCCGTCGGGGCCATGAAGAAATGAGAAGTTCTTGGCGTGAGCGTCGGCGTTACCGATCGCGACGTTGAACGCAACTCTTTGCAGCAGTTCCCTCATCGCATCAACGTCACCGTGGTCGCGTAAAACTATGGCGAGATCTTTTAGCGATGGTCCGCCTGCGTATTCGTACTTCTGCATGGGCGGTGTTCCGCTCGCTTGACATCCGTCCTCTTGGTGAATGCGGGAGATTGGCGGATCTACCTCCGTGCGGTCGTACCTGCGGATGGCCAAGATCTTGGTGCCGTTCAAGTCCAGAAGCTCCACGTCGGGGACGGTTAGTCCGCAATGTGCAGCAAGGCTGAGACACGTCACCTCATTTTCGGCCATTCGATGTTCTCGGTCGGGTTTCAGAATCCACGTAGATGGCGCACCATTCGTTGGTCTCGTCCACTGTCCATCGGACAACCGTCCGAGAACAATCTTTCCTTGGTACCCGGGCAAGGACGGCGTCCATCCGCGTCCGAGATCTGCTCCGAAGGGTGTCGTCGGTAGAGCATCGATAAGAGCCATGAGTTCGTGCGTCGATACATTCTCACTGCCCCAAAGCGAGCTGTCGGGCGGCATTTCTCCCTCTGGCAGTAAGACCACCGCACCAGCGCACTCCGAACCAAACGTCGTAAGGAGCCCGAACGTGTCGAGCGCCGACACACCCGCTAATTGCGCCATCGCGATCAAGACGGGTCCGTCAGGTAGAAGGTTTGAAAAGAAGTCGAGCGCGCGGTCGTCGCGCGGATTCGTGGGAGATCCAAGGGGTAGCGAAACCGACAAGACTCGGCTGCCGAGACCCCATCGATCAATGCCGTGTTGCTCCCAATCAAAGACGATGCGATTGTTGAGCGCGGACGTCAGCGACAGGACAGGCGTACCGTACAGCCACGCAACGAGACGATCAACCATTCGAGGACGCTCGTCGAACTACCACTTCGTAGCCAAGCAGTCGAAGCAATCGAAGCGCGTGGTTCAGCGAGGAACCGAACTTCCCAGATTCGAGGTTTGAGAGATATGGCTGGCTCACTCCCTCCCACTCAGCGGCCTCCATCTGGCTCACATTGTTCTGCGTGCGGAAGTGCCGCAGTGCCGTACCTAGGTCTTCCGGAACCGAGACTCTGTAATCGCCATTCTTCGATATAACCATAGAGTTATTATACCACCTTATAAGTCTATGGTTATAACATACTGCGGACCAGGAAAATCAGTAAGGCGGGGCATACCTCACTCGCCCAAACCAGGCGTCCCCGGGATTCCCGCAGTCGGTACCCGTCCAAAATCTCGGGGCGGCCACTTACGGGCTCTCCAATTCGAGGCTGAATTCGCTCCCCCGAGGGATCACGAACTGGGGATAAACGAGAGTGACCTCGGACGAGTCCTTTTCTCGCAGCCGCTTGCGCACTTCTCGACGAGCCGCCGACTTCCATGTTTGTCGTGGTTTGGAGATGAGGATCGGGCCAATCTTCTCGAGTTTCTGATTCCAAAACCTCTCATAGGCCGGGACTTGAACCCGGAACCTGTTGATTAATCCTTAAATGCGATGTCAACGCAAACGCGGTCGACGAGGTTTCTCCATTACACCACGCTTATTGAGGGATTTGTGAGGGATGTTCCCAGGCGAAACTTAGGCTCACGAGTAAAAAATAACGCACTCCATCAGGTAATTTACTTGGTGCGCCGGCCGGGACTTGAACCCGGAACCTGTTGATTAAGAGGTCTAGGAGACGTGTTTTGAAGATTCGTAAAGAACAGGAAACCCCTGTGTTTTCAAGGAAGTTGGTGGTGCAAACGTCTATATCGTCAAATGGTGTTTGGGAAAAATGAGGGATGTTTTACTTACGAGCACATTCGGTGATGAGTCTTCGGGGATCGAACGCTCGTCGCAGTTGTTTCCGCCGGCGGACCTGAGAGTTAGGGTACGGCGTCCTACACCTACCATCATCCACTTCACCGAAGCTGTTAGTCACAATTCCTGAAGCCGCAATCGCGCGCTCTATCGGTAGATCGAAGATGTACGAACTTCTAAATTCTGGGATCACTCCTTCGTTACATCGGTCGATCACGGCGCATAAGAGTTCATGATCTTGAAGAGTTCTGTGCCGAACCGGGGAGTGACTGAGGTGGAGATCATGCTCATCGAACCAAAGTGGAAAGCGTCGTCGACGCTGAAGTGATCGATTGACGCCGCTCGCCGTCGAGTTTGACTCATTAAGTGGCACTGCGACGGTGCAATTTTGTCTTCTCCGAAAATATGGAGCAAGATTGGAGCAGATGGGAACAGAAAGCAAGCGCTCCCGTAGCTCAGGTGGATAGCGCAATGGTTTCCTAAACCAACTTTAGGTGTTCGAATGCGTCCCTGTAAACCCGGGAAAACTCTTTAAAGTACTGAGGAATGTGGTTCTTCCAAGACCTCTCGAATCGACGGCTGCACCCCACGATTCACCACTATTCGTTGCCAATGTTGTGCTGAGGTTGTGCTGGGTGCGCACAACGTTTCTACGACGCCTCGCGGAGATGCGAGAAACCTTCATAGTGTTGGTACCCGTCGTTCTCGTCACGTAAGTCGTTTGTTGTGACGAGATCGATCACGAAGCCTTGATGGCGTTAATCGATTGCCGGATCTCTGACCGGGCGATGTTGAAGTGGACTCGGGGACGCCGCAAGAGAGTCGCCGATCTCTCCGACGGAGAGCGGCCCGTCAAGTACTTTGATTTCGCATGCAGAGATACTCGTGAGCGGTCAGGTTTCGTCACTTTCGTGCAACACGACGACTCCTTTGTCTTATCTGAATGCATATTCCGACGGTTGTTGTACTCCCATTCCGATTGAAGTTGTACACGGGGCTGACGCCAAGATAGAGAATCTTGCCTGGTCACGGCGAGTCAGCCTGACTCTACGTTGCTGCTGAAGGTTTAGGTCTCATCTAACTTGTGAGGATTCACCTCACAGAAGGATGATGATTATGGCCAAGGCCTACCCTCCAGAGTTCCGAGATGACGTCGTGCGAGTCGCTCGAAAACACGAGGCACCGATTAACCAAATTGCGAAGGACTTCGGGATTTCCGAAGCCACCTTGCACAACTGGTTGAAGAAAGCGGACGTCGAAGACGGAACTCGATCCGGACTCAACGAGTCTGAGCGCAGCGAACTGCGAGCCTTGAAGAAGCGAACTCGTCTGCTCGAACAAGAGAACGAGATCCTGCGAAGAGCCGCCATCTACTTCGCCAAGGACCTCAGCCCAAAATGAAATACCCGCTCGTCCGCGAGTTGGCCACTGACGGGTTTCCCGTCACGGTGGCGTGTCGGGTCTTGAAGTTCTCCACCAAGAACTACTACCGCTGGTTGCGTCGTCCCGTGACGCCGCGCGATCTCGAGAACGCCTACCTGACCAACGCCGCGATCGACGCGCACCACGACGACCCGGTCTTTGGCTATCGATTCATTGCCGACGAACTCGAACGCGCCGGCTTTACAGCGAGTGAACGTCGAGTCTGGCGGATCTGTTCCGAGCAACAGATCTTCTGCTCGTTCTCTAAGCGCTCGAAGAGTTCCAAGCGCCCCGGACCAGCCGTTCACGACGACCACGTGCAGCGTGACTTCACGGCGAGTCCACCCAACGAAGTGTGGCTGACCGATATCACCGAGCACCGAACGAGTGAAGGCAAGCTCTACCTCTGCGCCATCAAGGATCTCTACTCCAATCGCATCGTCGGTTACGCCCTCGACGAACGAATGAAAGCGTCACTCGCGGTTCGCGCTCTGCGCAACGCGATTCGACTCCGTGACCCGAAGGGCACAGTCGTTCATAGCGATAGAGGATCTCAATTTCGATCGAAAGCGTTCGTCCGAGTGTTGCGCAACAACCAACTCGTCGGCTCGATGGGACGAGTGGCGTCAGCTGGAGATAACGCCGCCATGGAGTCCTTCAATTCATTGCTACAGAACAACGTGCTCGACACGAGACGTTGGGAAACGAGAGAGGAGCTGCACCTCGCCATCGTGACGTGGATCGAACGGACCTATCACCGTCGACGTCGCCAACGAGCCCTCGGCAAGATGACGCCGATCGAATTTGAAGCACTTGACCTGGCGTTGAAAGCCGCCTAAAACTAAAGACCCAACCTGAGACCCATATCGTCAGCAGCAACCACCCGTTCCGACGTAGTTGTACACCCGGAAGGTCGTGACGCTGGCTTTGGCGTGAGTGTGAGGGCACCGACAACGCTCTTTGATTAGTCCAATAATCAGAGGAGTCACCGGTGCCCCGTCCCCATCAAACCATGCGCAAGGTCCGCGAGATACTTCGACTCCGCTGGAGCGAGCAGTTAAGCCTGCGTGACGTGGCGACGGCGCTCGCCATGCCCCACGCCACGGTGGCGCTCTACGAAACGCGCGCGCTCGACGCCGGGCTCACATGGCCGCTGCCCGAGCTCGACGACGACGCCCTCGAGGTCGGCCCTCGGAAGAAAGGTCCGCGTCGGCGTGCACGAAGCGACCCTCACTCGCGTGCGCGCCGAACAGGCCGACCCCGCGTGGCGAGCAGACTACCGCGCCACGCGTCCGAAGATCGAACGCAAACTGGCCCATCTGATGCGACGTCGACACGGTGGACGACGAGCACGCGTGCACGGCACGCTGCGCTGCGCGTCGGTACCGACTTCAGCCTGCTCTCCGCAGCGGTCAATCTCGCTCGTCTCGCCAAGCTCGGCGTCCGCTCGACGGATGGAGGCGGGTGGGCGGTGGTGGAAGGACCCCAATTCCTAAGCCACTAACTCCGCGAGTCTTTGTTGGTGTTGCACCTTCCAGCTCTTAGCGAAGTTCGCCGGCGTTTGTCGACGTAGCGCGCTGTGAGTTCTGTCGTGATTGTATTCGTATCGCCAGTCGCCGAGCAACACCTTCGCCTCGAACAACGTGTCGAACTGTTGACCGTTCAAGAACTCGTCACGAAGACGTGCGTTGAACGATTCGATCCATCCGTTTTGCCAGGGTGAGCCGGGGTCAATGAACAACGATCCGGCTCCGTTGAAGCGACACCAATCGTTAAGGGCGTGCGCGACGAACTCGGGACCGTTGTCCATGCGCAGGTAACACGGCGCGCCGCGCTCGGCGCAGAGTTGCTCGAGACGGGCCACGACGTCGTCGGCGGTGATGACCTCGCGACGTCGATGGCCAAGCACTCTCTGGTGAATTCGTCGATGATGTTGAGCATCTTGATGGTGCGCAGGTTGCTCGTCTGGTCGAACTGAAAGTCCATCGCCCAGATGACGTTGGGGGCGATCGGACGCATGGCGCCGACGACCACGCCGACCCCGGTCATTCGCTTCTTCTTCTTGCGATAGGGGACTTTGAGGCCTTCGTCACGCCATAAACGCTGTAATCGCTTGTGGTTCACGCGCAACCGGCCGCGAGTGCCGCGTCGTGCGCACGCCGCCAACCCCACCGGGGATGACGCGTGGCGAACGTGCGCAAGAAGGCACGCAGTTTCTCTTCGTCGGCCGAGGGACTCGGCGCATTCAGTCGCTGCGTGGAACGACTCTGACCAATGATGACGCAGGCTCTGCGCTCCGACACCCCGAACTCCTCTTCGAGTGCAACGACCACTCGACGGCGGCGGTTCGGGGTCAGAATTTTCCCTCGGCGACGAACTTCAACATGTCGATGTCGAGGGCCTGGTTTGCCACGATGCGCTTTAACTGGGTGTTCTCCTTCTCCAGCTCCTTCAGCCGCTTGGCGTCGCTCGCCTTCATGCCGCCGTATTGATTCCTCCAGCGATGCCAGGTCGACTGGGTGATCTCGAGTTGCCGGCACACTTCGGCCACGTCGTGACCCTGGTTGAGCAACTTCTCGCCTTCGGCGAGCTTTCGGATCACCTGTTCGGGGGTGTGATGCCTTTGTTTCATGCTGTCCTCCTCGCTCCATTTTGGAGCATCAGGACTCGCATTACTAGTGGCTCAGTTCACGGGGATCTTTCCAGTGGCCCTATAGTTCTCACGGGTGCACGCACACGTGCGCCGACGACCCGAACCACGCCCTCATCCGTGCGATTTTGCGGATCGAATTAGATTCCGACTCAAATGAATGACGACGATCTCATCAACTTTGCAGAAGTCGGAAGTTCATTGATGAAACAGTCATTTGACACCAGCCACCTAGTGCTACAACAAAGGGCCGAGTGCAATTACGCACCCGGCCCTTTGCATTAACTAATGCTTGTTACAAGTTGCGAATCGCCCGCTCGTCCGCGTTCCGAAGAGATACAAGTGACTGGCGCTGAGATACAAGTGATGCCAACTTCTTAAGGGCTGCAGTGTGCGCAGCTCCCTTCTTGGTGTGGGCAACCACGATCTTCTCAGCTGCTATGCGCAAGTTGACTACCTTCAAAAGGGCCTCGTCGTGCTTAAGCACTGTCAGCTTGGAGGTCGTGGCAACTGTCGATATAACCGGAATGACCGTGACGACAGGGGGAGTCACGGTTGTTCCAGCACTGCCGCCTGAGCTGCCGCCTGAGCTGCCGCCTGAGCTGCCGCCTGAGCTGCCGCCTGAGCTGCCGCTAGAACTGGCGGCGGAACTGCCGCCAGTGGTGACGGTGATCGTCAAAGTTGCCGTGCCACTCGAGTAGCTGCCGTTGGCCGCCGAGAGGGCGGTGATCACGCAGTTCGCCGTTGTGGTGAAGGTGACCACGCCCGTGCTCGCGTTGACCGAACAGCCAGACGAGGCGGTCGAGTAGGTAATCGCCCCACCACTGTTAGTGGTCGCGGTGGCCGTGTAGGTGCCAGCGGCGGTGACGGCGTAGCTTCCCGCACTACCGGTGACGCCCGTGCCCGTGAAGGCGACGGTCGGAGCCGTGAGACCGGTCGAACCGACGTCGGTGAAGGTCACCTCAGTGAGGGTTGTCTCACCGATTACCACGCTCGCAACTGCGCCGCTCGAGTTCGAGAGCGTCGGCTCGCTGGTTTGCGTCAAGGTGCTACCAACCAGTTCCAAGACGTTGGGAGGTGTGGCAGTGATCGAAGACACCGTGGAACCGGCCGTCGTTTCGGTGACGGTCACCGTCGAGTTGAACGGGAACTCCATTGGTGCGCCGCTCGCGTCGTTGACAAACGCACAGTAACCAAGGCCGACGGTTGTCGTACCAGGTGCACCCGAAGCCGTGAAGGTGAAGGACGTTCCACTAGGAGCAGGTGAACCCGCCGCCTTGCAGATCTTGAGTGTGCCTGGACCTGCGGCCTCATCTGTGTAGGTTACGTATGCATCATTGGTGGGATCCGACCACGACGACGTCGGCGTTCCAACAATGACCGATATCGTCCCTGCGGTAACGCTCGGCCATGTCGAGACTGAATCGGCTCCACTCGCCACAATGGACTCCACCTTGGTGCCGGGAACAATACCCTCAGTGACGCTCACGATGGTACCCGGACGAAGCGCGGTTGGGTCTGAGCATTGTCCTGCGTTGAGGCTGACTGCCGGTGGTGCAGTGTTCGGTCCCGCAACCCCCGTTGCCGTGAACGTGAAGGGGAAAGCAGTCGTCGCTATATTGCTCGGGCCTGGGCCGTTAGTCGTGGAGTCGAACACCTTACAGGTCTCGAAGTTCACGACATCATTGGTGTAGGTGACATCGGTCTGGAAGGCCGTACTCGTGCTCGGCGCAACGGAGACTTCCGCAGTGCCGGTCGTTAGGTTGTCCCAAACGATGTCGTTCCCTGCGACTCCATTGGTATTCGCAATGATCCCAGTCACATAGAGGTTCGTACCGGCTTCAGTGACAGTGTCTGTCCCTGCTGGCACCAAGATGGGGTCACTGCAACCGTTGATACCAACTGCTGCTGCGGTGGTCGAGTTCGAAAAGCCGTCCGGACCCGTAACTGTAAATGCGTACGTTCCCGTAAGACCTGAGCCTGATGTCGCTTGCTTGCAGACTTCTAGGTAGCCAGTAACGGGTTCGTTCGTATACGTCACCACATCAACGTTGGCGGTAGCGTCAACCGCTACCGTCGCTGTGCCCGCTGAAAGGCTTGAGCTTGTTAGGTAACTTTGACCCGGCAGCTCGGTAATTGATCCGACGGTGTACCAGGGTGCTCCGACCTCGGTGATTGTCTCAGATCCAGTTGGCACAGAGGTGATCGCGCTGCAACTCCCAACAGTAACGAGCAACGGGTTATCCGTCGAACCAGGTCCGCTTGTAATTCCCGAAACCGTAAAGCCAAATGTTTCGGTGGTCACGTTGATGTTCAACCCAGCGGGCAACGGCGTCGCGAAATTCTTACAGATCTTTATCTGACCTGTAGCGGCGTCAGCGGCGCCGGCATGGATCGCAGTAGCCCCCACGACGCCAACCAACGCAGACGAGGCTATGAACAAGCCCATCGCCCCCGCCGTCATACTTCTTAGTAATTGATGTTTCATATGGATCTTTCCTTAGGTTGTAGTGATTTGACGATGGCATCGGGTTCGCCATTCGCTCCCTACAGGACCGGCGACCAAACTCGTCCTGTAGATCATCACGTTGCCCATACTGTCGAGGACCACCTTCGGTCCCCGGTTACTATGGGCGAAGTGATGATCTACAGGACCGGCGACCAAACTCGTCCTGTAGATCATCACGTTGCCCATACTGTCGAGGACCACCTTCGGTCCCCGGTTACTACCGGGGAGCGTTGCCGGTCCCCGTTGGTGCGGCCAGGCAGACGGGATGAACTGCCCCGCCGGCGAGATCCGCAACACCTTGTAAAACAGAAATGACGAATTGTGGAGTTGAGGGCCGCAACCAGCAACTCCAGCGTCCCAGTTATTCGAGGTCGAAGTGCACCGATGGGCAACCTCAGAACTCACGAGGGGCGGCGCGAGTGCGTGGCGAATCTCCCTAGAGGAAAAGCCGTCGCGCCCGCTCAAAAGGTCACGATCGATTACTGGCAGGTACGTGCAGTCGCTATCACGCGCTACGAGAAGAACTGACATCTTCACCGCTACCCTCCTGCCCCAGCGGCAGTGTGACACAGACTGAAGGCTGTGTCAAATGAAAAATGTGAGGAAATTGTGACTCTATTGATCTTTGGCGAGCTGAGCGTCTTTTTTGTTCCACAGGACGAGCTGCGCTCGTTCGCGAGCAGGCAGCGCCTGTTAATTACTGGTTGGGTTTGGATAATCACTTGACGCGGGTGGTGGTTTCGCCGTTCGCTCACCACGGACCAGGCGACCAAGTTGGGTCCGTAGGTCACTGCGTCACCTTTTACTGCCAGAGAACACCGGTTGGAGTCTCTGTTGATGCGGGTCAGGCGGGACGGGATGAACTGCCCCGCCGCCGAGATCCGCAACACCTTGTGCTTCAGAAAAACTGCGCCAGCGGAGTGTAAACGCGCATCGAAAGTAGCCACACTTCACCTCTGAAATGAGCATCGAAAACAGCCACACCCAACAGCCCCGGCTGGCAAGTTGGTTCCTCAGGGAATCAACCGGCGAAACGGGAGAAGGGTGCACAGCGATATGCAAGTTTGGACGGAGATTCGACGAAAAGTTCTGGTGGAGAAGGTGTCGGTGCGGCAGATCTGTCGCGACTACGGCCTCAGCCACCACACGGTCGCCAAGATGCTCGAGAACGTCGAGCCGCCGGGTTATCAACAGGGCCAGGGTGAGCGACCCCGTCCCAAGTTGGGGCCCTTCCTCGGGGTGATTGATCAGATCCCTCTAGTTCCGTTGGCAGTTTTGAAGAAGAGCCTTCTGGCGAGTTTCGATTTGCGTGACGCATCAGGAGCATCATTGCCAGTCGTCCCACGTGAAATTGACTCTTTCTTTGCTTGGTCATTCCTTTGTGCAAGAGCTGGCAACGCCCTAAACCAGAGTGCGATATCCCTGCCGCGAATTATTCGGTCACACATCAAGAAAATTGTGTCTGATTTTCCCGACGAGGATGACGAGCAGTTCCGGACGCCGGTCAACACATGGGATCGAAAAGAGGTGTGGCCCCAAACGGTTACTGAGATTTGGGACAAATTGCTCGCGAGCGATGACTTCACCGGTTTCTTGACAGATTTTACTTTTAACTACATCCTGCTATCGCAACTAGCGCCTCAGCCTGCAGTGCAAATTGTCAAATTCTCGCATCAGCAAAGCCCGAATTTAAACAGAGCGTCTTTTTCAGAACTTCTCAGTTTCAGTACGCCAGAATTTCAGATAGAGGCGCCGTCAATTGGATGGGGGAGGTCATATCACTTTCAAGTTGAACCTTCGCAGGAGATGACGGTGACGGGGATATATTTAGTACGTCGAAAAATGATCGACGAAGAAGTGATTACTGATGATGTCTACGATGTTCAAATCAGTAACGGCTTTGCCCAAATCCACACGACAAATTCAATCAAACCTGCGAATTACCAAGTCAAACTATTGATGCGCATCGCCATACCTGGGTATCTAAGGTCACTGTGGTTATCAACAGTGATTGCCGCATTACTACTTGTGTTTGGCGAGATCTACCTACATCGCTTACAGACTGCTGCGCAAAGCCGCGCGGAGGCGGCCGTTGCTTTACTTCTTGTAGCACCGTCGCTCATAACTGCCTATCTAGTCCGACCGGGTGAGCATGCAATTGCTTCAAGTCTCATGCGTATCCTGCGTTATATAGGGGGAATCTCGGGTCTGTTAACTTATGCAGCTGCAGCCGTGTTGGTACTTGGCTACAAAAATGAGTCGCTTAGACACATTTGGATATGTTTGACAGACCTGGCCATTTTTGACGCTTGCATATTTACGATTGGAATTAACGAAACTCGCAGAGATATCAAGAGTGTCGGCAATCTCATCGGCTGGACGTTCCAAGACAACGTCATCGAAGTACCTATCGACCCTCCCCGGAAACAATTCTTTCGATTTTACAAATGTCGATCCGGAACTGAAGTGCAGCCCGGAGAATCCACCTAACTCTTGCATTGTTGAAGCAACGACAATGATTGGAATTCACTTTGACTTCGATTCACAGGTTGACGAGATCAAGCGATTAACTGAAAAACGTCCGTACTAGCGACAGTGTGAAGGGACATGTGTACCTGGCCCAACCATCGTGGGTGGCCTCCTCAGGATTCGAACCACGTGCATTGAATTCGGGCGGTTCCGTTGCGTGCAAGGCGCGCCGCCTGGATAAGAAGAATGCCAATCATACGCATGCGGCAGCACCTCTTAAGGAGAAACCAAATTCTCACCTCTTATGTTGCCCGAGGACGGCGCAGGGAAGGGCGCCTTGGCCTTTGTTGTCGTTACGGCTCCGATTTGGTCTCGCCGTTGGTCTCTGTTCGGAACTCATTTGTTGACAGAGTGGCGATATTCCATGATTGGCCCAACGTATCTTGGTGCGCCGGCCGGGACTTGAACCCGGAACCTGTTGATTAAGAGTCAAATGCTCTGCCAATTGAGCTACCGGCGCGAGACGAGTCTAACCACTCACCGGTGCCCGAAGGTTTAGTTGTGCT
>Ga0075522_10002522_pt1 | contig 13526 bp, 9 predicted proteins | sample NGEPerA_FD_74796 | JGI IMG/M metagenome (GOLD analysis project Ga0075522, IMG submission 74796) | Arctic peat soil microbial communities from the Barrow Environmental Observatory site, Barrow, Alaska, USA - NGEE PermafrostL2-A | ecosystem: Environmental > Terrestrial > Soil > Wetlands > Peat ... | reverse complement strand
CCTGTTCTGGGCTGCATGCCGCTTTTGTTTGGACTCAACAAATCGTTCCCGGTCGTCTTATCCTGGCCAGTGGTCGGCGGCGCTGACAGTGAATTTTCCGGAGGCGGTTTTTTATTTCGACTCACCATATCGTTCCCAGTGGCCTTATTCTGGCCAGTGCTGCGTGGAGTTGACAGTGCATCTGCAGGAATCGGTTGCTGATCACCCACGTCTTTGTTCCCGTTGGTCGTGTCTCTCTGAGTTGACGTCGCTGACATCGCCGACGGATCTGCAGGCGGGACGGCTGGGGTTTGTGCATCGGCAATCGCGCATCCGCAAAGCAATGCGGAAAATGCTAATGAGGCTAGATAGGTCGATTTCATGATGTGTCACCTAAAGATTCGATTGTATCGCGCAACAGCCAGTCTGAAGCTGAGCCTTCCGATCATAGCGTCTGACGCGTCGGGACTGACAACCTCGGAAAATACGTAGACGTTGGTCTGATGGACGCCGCTTTCGTCGATAGGTAGATCGAGAGACGTGCTGATGAGGTGATTTACGTACATTCCGAGCCTACTGCGACACCACGCGATGCCATATGATTTGATTGCGGTAGACGCGGAAGGAGCGTGCTGACTCGTGGTCGGCTTGATGTGATCGACCGGTGCGACAGACTTCGTCGGTGATTGAAATGACGCGTTCTGGTCCAGTTTGGCTTGGGTCCGAGTTCGACAACTTTCTATTCGCGTCGATCGCAGAGGACAGAAACGGAACGCCGCTCAGCGTTCTTTCCGCGCTTGCGCGACTGAACATCGATCCTTGGGAAGAGGCTGCCAAACTAACGCGGTTACCTGGAGAAACTGCAACCCAGAGGTTGGCTTCGTTGATTGCGGCACTATCTGACGAGCGATCGGCGCGGCTCGACCCCGAAACGATTGCTATTCGCTTGGTCGAGCTCTTGCCGCGTCACGGCGGTTCCAATATCCCGTCGCCTAAGACGCTGCTCGACGACGGTGTGACGACCAATTCTCGCGCTGTCTTATACGGACTCCTCTATGTGATCTTCATGGCCATCGTGTTGGGCGGCCAATGCACCATGGCAAGCCGTCGAGCGTCAGCGCAGATCGACACCGCTCCGGCGGCGGCCTCGAGCACGGTCCTCCCACAGGCACCGCAGTGACGATCGACTGAGCTGGGGCAACGGGAGATATTGTGACTGACAACAAGGCGCAGCCGAACGTGAATGATCGATTTTCGCAGGTAAAGACAGAGCACACAAGTCAGCAAACACAGCTCAGCCAAACGAGTGCAGCGTCTTCGCAGCGCGACGCCGGAGCGGTGCCGGCATTCTTCCGCAAGTGGAGGAGCACATAGTCCCACCTAAACCGGTTGCTCGCTCAATTGCTGACGTGTCGGGACACAACTATACGAGAAGGCCCAGTAGAATGAACGACCGACCCGCGAAGGCAAAACCACGAACAGTAGAGCCGGGAACTTCTGAAATCCGATCATCGTGCCACGCGTCGTCCCTTCATCCTCCGCCGTCTACGTAGTTTCCGTGGCTACCAACCCGGACGTTCAGACGCTATCGTCGCAAGGATAAGGGCGCTTTCGAAGGAGAAGGACGTGTTACGCAACATGAAGGATCTGGAGGACTACGCCATCCGCGCAACCGACGGCACCATTGGCCACGTGAGGGATTTCTATTTCGATGACGAAGCGTGGGTCATCCGCTACCTCGTTGTTGACACTGGCACTTGGCTGTCGAATCGCAAGGTGTTGATCTCGCCTATCGCGATCGGCCACCCTAACTGGGCGGAAAAGGAACTGCCAGTCTCGATCACAAAAGAGCAAGTGAAAAACAGCCCCGACATTGACACCGAAAAGCCGGTCTCACGACAGCATGAAATGCGATATCTTGGGTATTACGGCTATCCGTATTATTGGGGCGGCGCCGGGCTCTGGGGTGCGGGACTCTACCCGAACACGATGATGCCCGGCTACGCGGGCTTCGTACCGGCACCGGATGCCGTACAGTCAGAAGCAGAGAAAGCGTACGCACGCGCTGACGCGGCGCGTCACCAAAATGATGACCCCCACCTACGCGATTGCAAAGCGGTAATGAGGTATCGCATCCAGACGGCCGACGGTGACATCGGTCACATCCAAGGTCTGCTCGTCGACGAGGAGACCTGGGCCATTCGTTACATTATTGTGAACACAAGCAAGTGGTGGCTCGGTCATCAGGTGCTCATTGCGCCGCAATGGATCCAGGACGTGAGTTGGTACGACTCCACAATCTCCATCAACCTGACACGGCAGGCGGTGAAAGATGCTCCGCCGTACGATTCAGCCGTCTCGCTGGATCGCGAGCAGGAAACGTGCATCCATGAATATTATGCGCGGATCGGTTATTGGGCGAAGGAGGCGAAGCGTCAACCCGCCATACCAGGCCGATGAGCACCTGCGGATGATTGCGACAGCAATTGTGATCAGGTATCGGAAGCGGACGAGGCGGCTGATCACGTCACCGGTTCTCTATCTGCAAAGGTGAGCACGATGGATCCAGTTTCGCGACGACATTTCTTGCAAGCCACAGCGCTGGCAGTACCTGCGGCGTCTGTCATGGGTTGCCAGGGTCGCGGCATGAAGGCGCGCAATGAAGCTGTGTCGCCGGTCTTCTTCAGCGAACCGGAGCTTCGGTTTGTGGAGGCGGCCACCGAGCGTTTGATCCCGGACGAAGAGGATGGCCTCGGCGCGAAGGGCGCCGCCGTCGCGGTGTTCATCGACCGACAACTGGCAGGTCCCTATGGACTTGCGGAAACCTGGTACATGCAGGGTCCGTGGCAGCACGGGACACCGGAACAGGGATATCAGCTTAAGCTCACTCCGGCGCAGGTCTATCGCGCCGCCATTCGCAATGTGGACTCTCATTGCCGACAGACTTACGCCAACAAGAGCTTCGCAGAGCTCGCTCCCGCCGATCAGGACAATATCCTGCATCGTCTTGAAAAAGGCGATGCCGAACTCGCAGATGTCCCCGCCAAGGTTTTCTTCGACATGCTCTGGCAGAACACCGTCGAAGGATTCCTGGCGGATCCGATGTATGGCGGCAATCGCGGTTTCGCTGGGTGGGAATTGATCGGCTTTCCCGGCCCCCGATACAACTACATCAATGAAATAGAACAATACGGAAAACCCTACACACGACCCACGGTGGGACTCCTGGGTCGCGATGGGACCAAGGTACGAGGGGGTTGACGGTGACGACTCGGCTCAAGTCTGTCGATGTCGTTATGGTCGGCTTTGGCTGGACCGCCTCGATCCTTGCGCAGGAATTGACCGACGCCGGCCTACAGGTGCTCGCACTCGAGCGTGGCAAGTTCCGGGACACGGTGCCGGACTTCGCAACGACCCATATCCAGGATGAACTTCGCTACGCGGTGCGGCACGGCCTGTTCGAGGAGCCGGAACGTGAGACGCTCACTTTCCGCAATTCGATCGATCAAACCGCGTTGCCGATGCGCCATCTCGGTTCTTTTTTGCCAGCCGCCGGCGTAGGCGGTGCCGGCGTTCACTGGAATGGCCAGACCTGGCGGTTCTTACCAACCGATTTCAAGATTCGCAGCCACACCGAGGAGCGCTACGGCAAGAAATTCATTCCCGCGGATATGACGATTCAAGACTGGGGTGTCAGCTACGAGGAACTTGAACCCTACTATGACCGATTTGAATATCTTTGCGGCATTTCCGGGCAGGCCGGCAACATCAAGGGCCAGATCCAGCCCGGCGGCAATCCGTTCGAGGGGCCACGTACGAGGGGCTATCCGCTGCCGCCACTCAAGCGCAGCGCGGCGACAATGAAGTTCGACAAGGCGGCGCGAGAAGTCGGCTTTCAGCCGTTTCCGTGTGCAGCCGCCAACACGTCGCAGCCGTACAAGAACCCGCTCGGTGTGCAGATGGGGCAATGCACGTATTGCGGTTACTGCGAATGGTTCGGTTGCGGCAATTACTCAAAGGCCTCGCCACAAACCACGATTCTGCCGGTGTTGCTGCGTAAGAATAATTTCTCTTATCGAACCGGCTGCGATGTCACCCGCGTCAATCTCGACTCTTCCGGAAAACGAGCGACAGGTGTGACCTATGTCGACTTACAGGGTCGCGAGTTCGAGCAACCAGCCGAACTAGTCATCCTCTGCGCATTCGCCCAGCACAACGTCCATCTCCTTCTGCTGTCTGGCATTGGGCAGCCTTACGATCCGAAAACCGCAACCGGCGTCACTGGCAGGAACTACGCTTACCAAATCACGTCATCGGTCGATGTCTTCACCGACGAGATCATGAACTCGTTCATGGGCGCCGGTGCGCTCGGCCAGGCCATCGACGAATTCAACGGCGACAACTTCGATCATGGACCGCACGGGTTCATCGGCGGCGGCTATATCGTACTTTGGACCACCGGAGGTCGGCCGATCCTCCAGCATCAGCTTCCAGCCGACGCGCCGAAGTGGGGTGCGGGTTGGAAAAAGGCGATGGCGAAGAACTACCTGACCAGCGCTTCGATTGCCACCCACGGTAGCGTGATGAGCTATCGCGATTCGTACCTTGATCTGGATCCCACTTATCGCGATGTCTACGGTAATGCGCTGCTGCGGCTGACCTTTGATTTCCACGACAACGAACACAAAATGTCGCGCTTCATCACCGACAAGGCTGCGTTGATCGCCAAGGCGATGAAGCCGCGCTCGATCAAGGTGAACCAGCGCGACGGCCACTATTCAATTCTGCCGTATCAAACCACGCACAACACCGGCGGCGCCGCGATGGGCAGCGATCCGAAGATTAGCGTGGTCAACCGCTATCTTCAGTCCTGGGACGTACCCAACGTGTTCGTGATGGGCTCAAGTGTGTTTCCACAAAACGCCGGCTACAACCCAACCGGCACCGTGGGCGCGCTAACGTACTGGGCGGCAGACGCCATAAAGAACATGTACCTCAAAAATCCCGGTCCGCTCGTGCGGATCTGACGGAAGGAGGAAATGGTGGGCGTCCCCAAACTTGCTCTCGCGATCGTCACGGGGTTGATCAGTCTGTCGCTCGTGCCCGCAGTGCGCGTTTCAGCGCAGGGAGCGACGTTCAGCAATATCGCGCAAGGGCGTTATCTGGTGACCGCAGGGGACTGCGCTTCCTGCCACACCGCCAAAAAGGGCAAGTCATTTGCCGGCGGACGCGCCATCGACACCCCATTCGGCATTCTTTATTCGACGAATCTCACCCCTGATACGGAGACCGGCATCGGCCAGTGGTCGGAACAAGACTTCTACAATGCCATGCACACCGGGATCCGTCGCGACGGCAAACACCTTTATCCGGCTTTCCCCTATCCGTGGTTCAGCAAGTTGACCCGTAACGACGTCGACGCGATAAAAACGTTCCTCGACACGCTCGCGCCGGTCAAACAGCAAAACAAACCCCCCAAACTCCCCTGGCCGCTGAGCTGGCGTGAGGCGATGATCGGATGGAACACGCTGTATTTCACTGCAGGCAGCTTCGAGGCCGATCCGGAAAAATCCACGCAGTGGAACCGGGGTGCGTATCTGGTGGAAGGTCCGGGTCATTGCGGTCTGTGTCATACGCCCAAGAACTTTCTCGGCGCGGTGAACACTGATCATAAATTGGCAGGCGGCAATGCCGGGGAATACTGGTACGCGCCGAGCTTAACAGGCGATCTCAGAGACGGCGTTGGCGCGTGGTCCGATGTAGAGATCGTCGAGTATCTGAAAACCGGCTCGAACAACAACACGGCGACCGCGGGCCCGATGACCGAAGTCGTCAAGAACTCGACACAATACCTCAGCGAAGCCGACTTGGAAGCGATTGCGATCTACCTGAAGGACAGCCCGCAAAAGAGCGTCGCTTCGCAAATAAACACAGGTGATCTCGGAGCTCCAGCACTTGCTCGCGGCGAGGCTCTGTATATCGACAATTGCAGCGGTTGTCATATGTATGACGGTGGCGGAATTGCACGGGTCTTTCCGCCGCTCAAAGCCAGCGCAGCCATTCAAGCCAAGAGCGCAGACACCGTCATACACGTCGTCCTGACCGGCGCCAGAATGGCGACCACTCCGGTCAAACCGACCGGGCTTGCGATGCCCGCGTTCGGCGCGAAGCTCGATGATCAGCAGATGGTTGATGTGGTGAACTATATCCGCCATGCGTGGGGCAACCGCGCGCCCTTAATCAGCGCGGGGAATGTCGCCGACGGCCGCAAAAAGATCGCCCAAAGCGGTGCCCTCTAATTGCTCGCGAAGGTGCTTGCGAAGCAACGACACGTTGGAGATGTATGTGATATATCCGTTGGTATTGCCAATCTTAATTTTGATCGTACGCGACTACAGTGCGTGAACATCCGCATATTGATAATGATCTGTCTTGGCCTAGCATCGCTATCGGTGCGGGCTGGTGCATTGCCACAGAGTGATCCAGCCCAAGCGGAGCCGCTCGTCACCCAGGTCTGCGCGGCTTGTCACGGGGCGGACGGCAACAGCATTAATCCGACCGTTCCCTCACTTGCCGGACAGGGCGCTCACTACATTTATGAGCAGTTGACAGTATTCAAGGCGCAGCTACGCAACGGAGTCATGAGCGCCATCGCTGTGAACCTGACCGCTGCCGATATGCGCAACGTGGCCGCCTCCTTCGCCCAGCAAATTCCCAGGCCAGTCTTGCGTAGCGCGATTGACTCGAATCTCGTGGCGCAGGGTGAGAGGATCTATCGCGACGGGATCCTCGCGAAAGGCGTTCCCGCATGCGCGTCGTGTCATGCATTGAACGCTACCGGTCTCGCTGCCGAATTTCCGCAGCTTGCCGGTCAACACGCGCTTTATCTGATCGAGCAATTGCGGGCATTTCGCTCGGGTAATCCCGCCAGCAATTCGAATGCGATGATGCGTGCCCTTGCGGTCAATCTGACTGATCGCGAGATTGACGCCGTTGCCCAGTATCTCGCCGTTATGAATAAACCCCGGAATTTCGCATACTTCGGCGCGCAGGTCGTCATCGGGTTGGGAAACCGGAATTCTCCTCCAAATTCAGGAAACCACGAAGCGAAAACAGAACTCGCGGCGATAATCCCTGCTTTGTTCGGTCGCGAATCGAGCAGGCGAACCAGCTGGCTGCTGCAGTGACAGGATGGGTCTGGCTGCTCTTGGGATTGCTGCTGGCCGCGGGTGGCGTATGGCTGGCCGTGCTCGGTGATAGTGCGGACTCTATTGGCCTCGGCATCCGCTGGCTCGCAACGAGCTGGCTCCTGATCCTGCGACGTCGTGCGTGTCTCGTCGTCTATACGATGCTGCTCATCTGCACAGCGACTTGGGCGTTGTGGGAAGTGGGTCTTGATCGCCGGGCGCTGATGTCGCGCGGAGCGTTGTTCACTCTGATAGGTCTGTGGTTGTTGACCTCTTGGATCAGCCGATCGGGTAAACAGCGCGCAGCCGCTGTCAGCTCAGATCTGCCAATCCACTCCAGTTGGCGCGGTCCGCGCGACGGGCTGGATGTGATGATGATCCTGGTGATCGTAACGGCGCTGCTCTCGATGATGCGCGATCGGTTCGATATCGGCGGCACATTGCATCAGATATCGATGACCGATCAAAACGCGACCATCGCCGCCGCGAGCGCAGCGGGCGATGACTGGACTGTCTACGGCGGTGAAGGTTATGGCGAGCGCCATCCATTCCTGGCCGAGATCACTGCGAAGAATGTTTCAAACTTCTAATCCGAGGGATCGTCGTTCTCGATCTATGATAATGGCAAAGATTATGCGAGAGGGCTTCAGATGCCACGCAAACTTTTTCCCTGCGACGCACTAGAAAATATCGAGTGGCGCAAAGCATCTACTACCAGGTGCAGACGCCCATGAGATACAGGGTGTTTCGCCGTGTCGTTGCATTCGCACAAATGCACGTGTCTCATCGTTGCACGATAGCCCTCTTTTGCCTCGAACTCCTGACTGCGATAAGCAGCTCTTGGAGCTACGCGCAGATACCCGTGCTGGATAATCTCAGCAGCAGCGCCAGCCTCACCGGCGCAACCTTCAATCTCGAACCGAACGATCCGCCGGGAGAGTGGCACGGGCAAGCGCGTGATTACGCCAATACGCGCTACAGCAGTCTCAATCAAATCAATGCCGGCAACGTCAGCAAACTGCGTATCGCCTGGACCTTCGCCGATGGCACCTTGGGAGGTCATGAAGTCGCGCCGCTGGTGGTGGACAACACCATGTATGTGGTGACTCCGTTTCCAGACGTCGCCTACGCTCTCGACCTCACCAAGGCGGGAGAACCGATCAAGTGGACCTTCAAACCCAACCCGTCGCCGACGGCCGAGGGTAAGGCCTGCTGCGACACGATCAACAGAGGCTTGGCCTATATCGACGGCAAGCTGATTTACAACCTGCTCGATGATCACACCATAGCGGTTGACGCCAAGACCGGTAAACAGGTTTGGCGCACGAAGATGGGTAATGTGGAAACGGGTGAAACCATGACCATGGCGCCGTTCGTGGTCGGCAACAAGGTACTGGTCGGCGACAGTGGCGGCGAAATGGGCGTGTGGGGCTGGATCGCCGCGCTCGATGTCGCCAGCGGCAAGGAACTGTGGCGCGCGCACAGCACCGGCTCGGACGAGCGGGTGCGCATTGGCAATGATTTCAAGCCGTTTTACGACTGGATGAAGGGCAAGGACTTAGGCATCAGTACGTGGCCTGCCGGCATGTGGAAGCACGGTGGGGGTGCGGTCTGGGGTTTCGTCTCCTACGACCCGCAATTGAATCTGATCTATTACGGCACCAGTAACCCGAGTCCGCGTGTGCCGGATCAGCGACCGGGCTACAACCTGTGGTCCAGCACAATCTTCGCCCGCGATGCGACTACCGGCATGGCACGTTGGGCCTATCAACCCACGCCGCACGATCGATGGGATTACGACGGCGTCAACGAGGACCTCCTCATGGACCTGCCGATCAACGGCCAGGTACGCAAGGTGCTCGTCCACTTCGATCGCAATGCCTACGCCTACACGATCGATCGTGCCACGGGCGAGGTGTTGGTGGCAACGCCGTTCGCCTACCAGAACTGGTCCAGCGGCATCGACATGAAAACCGGCATGCCCATCGTCAATAAGGACAAAGAACCGCATCCGGACATCAAGCTCGTCGATGTCTGTCCGCCCGACATCGGCGGCAAGGATTGGCAACCCTCCGCAGCCTCGCCGCGCACCGGTTTGGTGTACGCCGCGATCTTCAACATCTGCATGGATGTGACCGACCACAAGGCAGGCTACATCCCTGGCACGCCCTATGACGGAATGGACATGCATCGCTACCCGGCACCGGGTGGAAACTTAGGCGAATTCATGGCCTGGAATCCAGCCACCGGCAAGAAGATGTGGTCGGTCAAGGAGACCTATATGACCATGAGCGGAGTGTTGGCAACCGCGGGCGATGTGGTGTTCTACGGCACCGCGGACGGTTGGTTCCGCGCGGTGGATGCGCGCAGCGGCAAGGTGCTCTGGTCGCAGAAACTCGGTTCGGGCGTCATCGGTCAGCCGATGACGTACATGGGGCCCGACCACCGACAGTACATCGCCATCTACGCCGGCGTCGGCGGTGCGGCGACGGTGCGCGCCGACATTACCGCACTCAAGCCGGTCAATTTTCCTGCAGGAGGCAATGCTCTGTACGTGTTTTCAATCAACGGTGATTCGATGAGTAGCGGTCCCGGTCAGTTGACCGTGAAAGACGGCGCCGCCGCGACTTCACGGGAATCTAGTAATAGCACTCAGCATTGAGACTGGCCATGAATCTTCGGGCAACTCCCTGTGCAATTGGTATCGCGGCGCTTGCGCTGCTGTCCATGCTGAGCGCCTGCAACCGCGTTCAGGGTGACAGTACGACAACCGCACCGATACGCGGCCTGCCCTCCGAAGACATGATCGCCGCAGTGCCGCTGGGCGAAGTCGCAGGCGCGCCCGACGGCAGCGTGGCGGCGTTGTCGATCGCCAATCCTTATGGGGACAATCCACAAGCGATCCAAGAAGGCAAGCAACTCTATATTAAGATGAACTGCGCGGGTTGCCACGCCTACAACGGCAAAGGCAACATGGGACCTGATCTGACTGACACCTATTGGCGTTACGGGGGTCTGCCGATTCAGATCTACAAGTCAATTTTTGAGGGACGCCCGAAGGGCATGCCGGCCTGGGGTACGGCACTACCGCCGGATGACATCTGGAAACTGGTTGCCTACATCCAGTCTCTGGGTGGAAGCATGTCCGTCAGCGATTACGAGCATGCGCGGCAAGGCGATCAACCAGGTGAACAAATCGCTTACGCATTGCAGACGGAAGCACAGCCGGAGTCCAAGCCCTCACCCGTAGTGTCGCCGCCAGTGTCCTCTGCGCAGCCGCCGGCGAAATCCGCAATTGCGCCCGCAATGACCTCTGAGGCGCAGCGCGCGCCACCCACTTCCACAAAGCTAAAGTCGCCTTCACCGACGCCGAATGCGGGTGAACCGCACTCATGAACTCGCGCTTCGTACTCCTGTCCGGCGGCCTGATGATGTTGTCGGGTCGAGTCCTAGCGGAAACCCCGATGGCGTATCTGCACACGTTCGGGCCGGCGGTTGATCCGATCACACGACTCGGCTGGGGTCTGGGCATCGTCTCTATCCTCGTCATCTTCATTATCGGCGTACTCTTGCTCGGCGGGAGCCTCCGCAAACACAGCGCGCTCTGCAGCGAAGCACCTCACGAGCTGACCGTGCGCCGCGATGCCGGCGGCATGGCGTGGATCTACATCGGCGTCGGCATTTCCTCCCTGCTCCTCATCACGTGCATGGTATGGACTCTGATCATTACCGCCGCGGTGATTCAGCCGCCAAGTGCTGCCGCGCTGACCGTGCAGGTCACCGCTTCGCAATGGTGGTGGAGTCTGCGCTACCAGAGCGAGAATCTGACACGAATCTTCACCACGGCCAACGAAATCCACATTCCGGTGGGTCAGCCCGTTCGCATCGAACTCGCCAGCGCCGATGTGATTCATTCGTTCTGGATACCGAAACTCGCCGGAAAGATGGACGTGATTCCGGGTCAGACCAATGTCACTTGGTTACAGGCTGATCGGCCGGGCACTTATAGGGGCCAGTGCGCAATGTTCTGCGGCGCGCAACATGCACGCATGGCGTTGTTGGTGGTCGCTGACACCCCCAAGGATTTTGCGACGTGGCAGGATCATCAACTCATGGACACGGCAACGCCCGCGACCGAGAAAACTCATCGGGGAGAGCAGATTTTTCGCACGCATTGCGCCGCTTGCCACGCCATTCGCGGTACTGACGCAGGGGGACTTGTGGGACCTGATCTGACGCACTTAATGACCCGCCGTACGCTCGCCGCCGGAATGCTACCCAATACCCCCGGGAACCTAGCCGGCTGGATCGCTAATCCTCAGACTCTTAAGCCCGGCGACTCCATGCCCGACCAGACCTTGTCCGGACCCGAGCTCGCGGCCGTGACGTCCTACTTGAACACGCTGCACTAGATAGGGGTGCGATTGTGACCACGACCGAAACCCATCGCGAGCCGATCATCGCACGCGCGACTGATGAATCGCCGAGCTCGGAGACGCTCAGACGGAGCTGGGAGAGAAAGCCCGGAATCGGCGGCTGGCTCTCCACGGTCGATCACAAGGAAATCGGCAAGCGCTATCTGGTCACGGCGTTTATCTTTCTGATTATCGGCGGTCTGGAAGCCGCAGTGATGCGTGCGCAGCTCGCGCAGCCCAACGAGACGCTGCTGACGCCTGAACAATACAACCAGCTGTTCACCATGCACGGCGTGACGATGATTTTTCTGTACGCGTTGCCAGTGTTGTCCGGATTCAGCAACTATCTGTGGCCGCTGCTGCTCGGCTCGCGCGATATGGCGTTCCCGCGATTGAACGCGCTGTCTTACTGGGTGTTTTTGTTCGCGGGCATTTTCTTGTATAGCAGCTTTCCGCTCGGCAAGGCGCCCGATGACGGCTGGTTCAACTACGTGCCGTATGCATCGCTCGCCTACAATCCGGGGCCCAATATCGACGTCTACGCGCTTGGCATGGTCTTGCTGGGTGTCTCGACCACGGTCGGTTCGATCAATTTCATCGTCTCGCTGGCGCGCACGCGAGCACCCGGTATGTCGATCAACCGCGTGCCGATCTTGGTGTGGGGAACGGTTACGGTTTCGGTCGGCAACCTGTTCGCAGTTCCCGCAGTGAGTCTGGCCTTCTTCATGCTATGGATGGACCGTCAGCTCGGTACGCATTTCTTTGACAGCACCGCAGGCGGACAACCTCTGCTCTGGCAGCACCTGTTCTGGATGTTCGGCCACCCCTGGGTGTATGCGATCATACTGCCCGCGATGGGAATCGTCTCGGATGGACTGCCGACTTTTTGCCGGCGTCCACTGGTTGGCTACACCGCAGTCGCGCTGGCGACCGTAAGTACCATGGTGCTCGGTTTCGGTGTGTGGGTGCATCACATGTTCGCCACCGGTTTGCCGGTGTTGTCGCTGTCGTATTTCAGCGCGTCGAGCATGGCCATCGTGATTCCGAGTGCGGTCGCGGTGTTCGCATGGATCGCAACGATCTGGACCGGGCGGCCCGTGAGAACTACTGCGTTCCTTTTCTTTGCGGGCTTCATTCTACTGTTCGTGATCGGCGGCGTCTCGGGATTCATGACCGCCTCCGTCCCGGTGGACTGGCAGCTGACCCATACCTATTTCGTGGTTGCGCACCTGCACTACACTATCATCGGCATCAATGTGTTTCCGGTGGTCGGCGGCATCTACTATTGGTTCCCCAAGTTTACCGGCCGGCTGATGAACGAATATCTCGGAAAGTGGAGCTTCTGGGTCATGTTCATCGGCTTCAACGTCGGCTTTTTTCCGATGCATATACTAGGCCTTGCGGGCATGCCGCGACGCATTTACACCTACGCGGACGGGCTCGGCTGGGACAGCCTAAATCTGATCGTTACGCTCGGATCCTATGCGTTCGCCGTGGGTGTACTGCTATTCCTGATTAACGTCGTCGTGAGCCTGAAGCGCGGCAAACGTGCCGGCGCCAATCCGTGGGACGGTCCATCGCTGGAATGGTCCACTGCGTCACCGCCGCCGCCCTACAACTTCGCGGTCATTCCCATGGTCGCCAGTCGCTATCCGCTGTGGGAGGACCGCCTGCAGGAAGGACCCGAGCGCAGTTCGGTCGGCGAAGGACTCCTGCTCGACAAAGGACGCGAGACTATCGGCACGACCGTGCTCGACGCAGAGCCCGATGTGATCCTGAAGATGCCAGGTGACTCGTATTCGCCACTGCTGCTGGCGCTGTCGATGACGACGTTATGTGTCGGTCTGCTGCTGCACTCATGGTGGTTGCTCGGGATCGGCGCAGTCGTGATCTTGTTTGCGAGCGTCGGCTGGCTGTGGCCAGAGCGGGCGCTCAGCCAAATCGA
>Ga0075522_10002521_pt1 | contig 13533 bp, 13 predicted proteins | sample NGEPerA_FD_74796 | JGI IMG/M metagenome (GOLD analysis project Ga0075522, IMG submission 74796) | Arctic peat soil microbial communities from the Barrow Environmental Observatory site, Barrow, Alaska, USA - NGEE PermafrostL2-A | ecosystem: Environmental > Terrestrial > Soil > Wetlands > Peat ... | reverse complement strand
TCAAGCAATTGTTTTCATTCGTTAAACTTATACACGAAACACTACACTTGTGTTGCCGTTTGGCGACCCATATAAATACGTCATGCCGGATCTTGAGCCTGGTCGCCCCGATAGTGGTGTTGTCGTTGAGGAGGCACGTCCTCAAACCAAGCAACCGCCGCTATTTCAGGTCGTTTTACTAAACGATGATTACACGCCGATGGAATTTGTCGTGGACGTGCTCGAGAAATTCTTCGGCCTCAATCGCACAACTGCGACGCGGATCATGCTTGAGGTCCATACGAAGGGTAAGGGTGTGTGCGGAGTCTTCACTTATGAGATCGCAGAAACTAAGGTAGCGCAGGTGACGACGTATGCACGCGACCAGCAACATCCTCTGATGTGCACATTGGAAGAGGCTTAAGAAGGCCAAGGGTTCAACCGTGTTGTCAAGCGAACTTGAATACTGTCTCAACGATGCTTTTCATCGCGCCCGCGAGGCGCGCCATGAATATCTGACCGTCGAGCACCTGCTGTTAGCGATTTTGGATACGCCGAAGGTGCGCGAGATCCTGCGCGCCTGCGGGGCGGATCTGACCAAATTGAAGCAAGAGCTGAAGGATCATGTCGATCAGGCGACCCCGCACCTCGAGGAATCCGAGGAGCGCGAGGTGCAGCCGACACTGGGTTTCCAAAGAGTGCTGCAGCGCGCGGTGTTTCACGTGCAGTCAAGCGGCAAGAAGGAGGTCGGCGTCGGCAACGTGCTGGTCGCAATCTTCAGCGAAAAGCAGAGCCACTCCGTGTTCCTGTTGAACCGCCAGCACGTCGCGCGGCTCGACGTCGTCAACTACATCGCGCACGGGCTTTCCAAGATCGCCGACGAGCGCACCGACAAGGAGGACACGCAGACCGATCCGGAGCGTGATCCTGAGGGGGGCGGCAGCGCGCTTGAGAAGTACGCAACCAACCTCAATCGCCTCGCGCAGGAAGGCAAAATCGATCCGCTGATCGGACGCAAGCTTGAGATCGAGCGCACGGTTGAGATCCTGTGCCGCCGGCGCAAGAACAATCCCCTGTACGTGGGCGAAGCCGGCGTCGGCAAGACTGCCATCGCCGAGGGGCTTGCGCGCCTTATTGTTGAAGGCAAGGTGCCTGATGTGCTCTCCGACTGCACGGTGTTCGCACTTGACATGGGCGCCCTCATCGCCGGAACGAAATACCGCGGCGATTTTGAGAAGCGCCTGAAGGGCGTCATCACCGAGCTGAAGAAGCAGCCCGGCGCGATCCTGTTCATCGATGAGATTCACACCGTGATCGGTGCCGGCGCGGCCTCGGGCGGCGTCATGGACGCCTCCAATCTCATTAAGCCCGTGCTCACGAACGGCGAGCTGCGCTGCATTGGCTCCACCACCTATCAGGAATACCGCGGCATCTTCGAGAAGGACCATGCGCTCGCACGGCGTTTCCAGAAGATCGACGTGGTTGAACCCTCGGTCGAGGAGACGATTGAGATTTTATTGGGCTTGAAGAGCCGCTTTGAGGAACACCACAGCATTGTGTATGCGGTGGATGCGTTGCGCGCGGCCGCGGAGCTGGCTGCACGGCACATCACTGAGCGGCATCTGCCCGACAAGGCGATCGACGTCGTCGATGAGGCCGGCGCACGGCTGCGCTTAAAGCCGATCGCCGAGCGCGAGCACACCGTCGAAGTGCACCATATCGAAGAGGTGGTGGCGCGCATGGCGCGCATTCCGCCGAAGAGCGTGTCCACCTCCGACCGCGAAGTGCTGAAGAATCTGGAGCGGAATTTGAAGCTCGTGATCTTCGGGCAGGATCGCGCCGTCGAGTCGCTCGCCGCGGCCATCAAGATGGCGCGCTCGGGGCTTGGCGATCAGAGAAAGCCGCTCGGCAACTTCCTGCTTGCCGGTCCGACCGGCGTGGGTAAAACCGAGGTGACGCGGCAGCTGGCGCTCGCCATGGGGATCGAGTTCCTGCGCTTTGACATGTCCGAGTACATGGAACGCCATACCGTCTCGCGTCTCATTGGAGCGCCTCCCGGCTACGTCGGCTTCGACCAGGGCGGTCTCATGACCGAGGCGATCACGAAGCATCCGCACTGTGTCTTACTCTTGGATGAGATAGAAAAGGCGCATCCGGATGTTTTCAACCTGCTGCTGCAGGTCATGGATCACGGCACGCTCACCGACAACAACGGCCGCAAGGCTGACTTCCGCCACGTCATCATCGTCATGACGACCAATGCGGGCGCGCAAGAGATGAGCCGGCCATCGATTGGCTTCATGCACGCCGACAACGCAAGCGACGGGATGGAGGCCATCAAGCGGCTCTTCACGCCGGAGTTTCGCAATCGGCTCGATGCGATCATTCAGTTTGCGCCGCTCGACAAGGCGACAATCGAGCGCGTCGTCGACAAACTCATCATCGAAGTGGAGATGCAGCTCGAGCAGAAGGGCGTCACCCTGACGATCGATGATGCCTCGCGCAGCTGGATTGCCGAGAAGGGCTACGATCCGAAGATGGGTGCGCGGCCGATGGCGCGCATCATTCAGGAGCACATCAAGCGACCCCTCGCCGAGGAGCTGCTATTCGGCACACTTGTCGGCGGCGGTCAGGTGCTGGTGTCGGTTGCCGCGGATGGCTCGAAGCTCGAATTCGAGTGCACTCCGCTGCGGCAGCCGGAGGTCACCGTCTAACTCAGCGACCGCGGTAGGTGATGCGGCCCTTGGTGAGATCGTAAGGCGTCATTTCCACGGTCACCTGGTCGCCGGTGAGGATGCGGATGTAGTTTTTCCGCATCTTGCCGGAGATATGCGCCGTCACGATGTGGCCGTTCTTAAGCTTTACGCGAAACGTGGTATTGGGGAGGGTCTCGATGACCTCGCCTTCCAACTGGATCGCATCTTCTTTTGCCATGGGGGCGCGGATTCTGCATAAACCCCGGCGGCAATGCAATTCAGTTATCCGGATTCTTTAGCGGCAGCGCCTCCGTGGTCGCGTGTTCGCGCACCAGCGCCCGAAAATCCGCTCGGGAAATTGCCCGACTTCCGAGACTTTCCAGGTGCTGCGAGGGCAGTTGGCAATCGATCACGACGATATCGTTGGCAAGGCACGCCCGTACCAAGTGCGACAGTGCGACCTTCGAGGCATCGCGCTCACGGCTGAACATCGATTCGCCGAAAAACACCCCGCCGAGCCGGACCCCGTACAGACCCCCGACGAGTACGCCCTGCCGATAGGTCTCGATACTGTGCGCATAGCCACGCTCGTGCAGGTCGATGTAGGCGTTTTGCATGTCGGGTGTAATCCAGGTGCCGAGGCTGCGCGCGCGCGGCGCCGCGCAGGCGCTGATGACGGCGGTGAAATGGCGGTCGATCGTGCTCGCGAAGCCACGATTGCGCAGCGTCTTGGTCAAGCTTCTGGCAGAGCGGAACTCCTGGGGGTAGAGCACGGCGCGCGGATCGGGAGCCCACCACAACACCGGTTGACCCGGGGAGTACCACGGAAAGATGCTGAGACGATACGCGGCCAAGAGGCGCGCTGCGGATAAGTCCCCGCCGGCGGCGAGGAGTCCCGCGGGCTCATCGAGCGCCTCTTCCAGGGCGGGGAAGCTCTCCGGAGCGTCCCGCGCCGACAGCCATGTGAGTGTCTTCACCTAGGCGTTGTTCTCCGGCGCTTCGCGGTACGGCACATGCGCTTGCACCTCCTGCGCATACTCATCGACGCAGGCGCCCTCGCGCAGCAGATACTCGCCGATGGCTGCGCGCAGACGCGGGTCGCGTATGAAGTGAGCGGACCAAGTCAGCGTCGGCTCAAAGCCGCGGCTCACCTTGTGCTCTCCCTGCGTGCCGGGCTCAAAGCGCGCTATCCCGCGCTCAATGCAAAATTCGATGCCCTGGTGATAGCAGGTTTCAAAATGCAGGCTGTGATAATCCGCGGCTGCACCCCAGTAGCGCCCGTAGAGCGCTTCCTGGCACCAGAAAAATACCGCTGCCGCCACGGGTTCGCCTGCATGGAGCGCGACTTTGACCATCAGCTGATCGCCCAGAGTGCGCGCGATTTCCGTAAAGAACGCGCGACTCAAATAGGGCTCGTGTCCATGACGGCGAAATGTGTCGCGATGCATGGCATACACCCGATCGAGCAGGCGCTTGTCAAGATCCGCGCCGAAGCGAGTTTCGAAGCGGATGCCGCTCTCGGCAACTCGCCGTCGCTCGCGGCGCGCTTTTTTGCGCTTCTCGGCGGTGAAGCTTTGCAGATAGGCATCGAAGCTTGCGTAGTGCCGATTGGTCCAATGAAACTGGCAGTCGCGGCGCGCAAGCCAGCCCGCCGCGATGCAGGCGCTCTTGGCGGCGGGATCCAGAAACAGCGCATGTGCCGACGAGAGTGACTCGGCTTGCGTGTACGCCTCGATCTCCTTGATAAGGCGCGCGGCGACGTTTGGCTGCGCACCCGGACGCATCAGCAGGCGCGGCCCGGTCGCCGGGGTGAACGGTATGGCAATGGTGAGCTTGGGATAGTAATCACCGCCGGCCCGGTTATAGGCCTGGGCCCAGGAGAAATCGAAGACGAACTCACCGTATGAATGCGACTTCAGGAATGCCGGCGCTGCCGCTGCCAAACCGTCCGCATCGGTCAGCGTGAAGTAGCGCGGCTCCCAGCCGCTGCGTGCGCCAATGCAGCCGCTGTGCTCAAGGGCTGCAAAAAATTCATGCCGCAGGAAGGGGATGTGCGCGCCGCCAAGCGCGTTCCACTCCTGCGGTAGAAGTGCGTCAATGCTCGAATGAATGCCGCTGCGCATTCCGTTACTTTCCGCCGGCGTCGAGCCCCTCAAGATAGCGGTCAGAATCGAGCGCCGCCATGCAGCCTGCGCCGGCTGAGGTGATCGCTTGACGGTAGACGTGATCGGCGACGTCGCCTGCTGCGAACACACCCGCCACGCTGGTCGCGGTAGCATCGCCGGCGGAGCCGCTTTTAATGACGATGTAGCCGCCGCGCGTATCGAGCTGCTCCGTGAACAGTGTCGTATTGGGCGTGTGACCGATGGCGACAAAGAGTCCCGTCACGGCCAGATCGCGGCGCGCGCCGCTTGCGATGTCCTTCAGGCGCACGCCGGTCACGCCGCTGTCATTGCCCAGCACCTCATCGACCGTGTGATTCCAGACGGTTGAGATCTTGCCGGCCTCGACCTGTTCAAACAGGCGTGTTTGCAGAATCTTCTCGGCGCGCAGTTTGTCGCGCCGATGTACGAGCGTGACGTGCGCTGCGATATGCGAAAGATACAACGCCTCCTCGACGGCGGTGTTGCCGCCGCCGACGATGGCGACGCGCTGCTGACGGAAGAAAAACCCATCGCAGGTGGCGCACGCGGAGACACCCTTGCCGCGGAATTTCTCCTCGGAGGCAATGCCCAAGTACATGGCGGTGGCGCCGGTTGCAATGACGAGCGCATCACAGGTGTAGACGGTGCCGTGACCGTGCAGTTCAAACGGCCGCTTTCGCAGATCAACTTTATCGACGTGGTCGTTGACGATCTGGGTCGCGAAACGCTCGGCATGCAGACGCATGCGCTCCATGAGTGCCGGACCCTGCAAGCCCTCCACGTCGCCCGGCCAGTTGTCAACATCGGTCGTCGTCATGAGCTGCCCGCCCTGTTCGACGCCAGTGATGAGGAGCGGGCTTCTATTCGCGCGCGCCGCATATACGGCCGCGCTGTAGCCGGCCGGGCCGGAGCCCAGAATAATCAAGCGGTTGTGGAGGAGATTTTTCATGGAAGCAAATTTCGTTTCAGGTTCATAATAGCAACTCTCGCCGTGGCCTCGGGTTCTGACCCGTAGAATCAAGCTGCTACGGCGTTTTCATCGCAAAGGGCGCAAGAATTGTCGGACTCATCCGCGCGCGCACGCGCTCCGGTTCGTTTCACGGCCGCGGTTCACCGCGGTCTGCGTGAGAGTGCGTTCATCGCGCTCGGCGTTGTAGCGATCGTGCTGTTCGTGGCGCTCGCCTCGTTCAGCCCCGATGATCGCGGCTATTCATCCACCGGCGACTCCTCCGTCATTCACAACCGCGTCGGACCCATTGGTGCATGGCTTGCCGATGCGGCCTTCTTTGTCTTTGGCCGGCCGGCGTTTCTGTTTCCGTTCATGCTTGCTCTGTGGTGTGGGGCGCTCTTGCGCACCCGCGGCAAGAGCGAGCCGGTGTCACGCGCCAACACCGTCGTGCGCGTCGGCGGCTTCGTGCTGGTGCTGGTCGCGAGCTGCGCGCTTGCGACGCTGCATTGGGATGCAGGCTCCCTGCGCCAAACCGCGGGCGGTGTGGTGGGCGACCTTGTCGGCGAGGCGCTGCGAAGCGGCCTGAATTTTTTGGGTGCGACGCTTCTATTGCTCGCTGCATGGATGGGCGGCCTGTCGCTTGCTTTTGGAGTTTCGTGGCTGACGATCATGGATCACCTCGGCGCCTGGACCTGGGACGCGGTTGGCTGGGCGCGTACGCGCTGGTGGACGGCGCGCGACGTCGCACAGGGACGCGAGCGCAAACAGGCGCGCAAGGAAGCCAATACCACCGAGCATAGGAAGTCCGCCGCACGCATCCCGCCGCGCATTGAAACCGCACCGCCGCCTGTCGCCAAGAGCGAGCGGGTGGAAAAGGAACGCCAAGCATCGTTGTTTGAGCCGCCAGCTGCCAATGAGCTGCCGGCGTTGAACTTGCTTGATGATCCGCCGCAGGCCGTCGTGTCGTATTCGGCCGAGGCGCTCGAAGCACTGTCGCGTTTGGTGGAAATGAAGCTCAAGGACTTCGGCATCGATGCCGAAGTGGTTGCCGTGCAGCCGGGACCGGTTGTTACGCGCTTTGAGCTCAGGCCCGCGCCGGGCGTGAAGGCGAGCCAAATCACGAGTCTTGCGAAGGATCTCGCACGGGCGCTCGCGGTCTTAAGCGTGCGCGTCGTTGAGGTCATCCCGGGCAAGAACGTGATGGGGCTTGAGATTGCGAACGAGAAACGCGAGATCGTGACGTTGGGCGAGATCGTGCGCTCCAAGGCCTACGATGAGATGCATTCGCCCCTGGCGCTCGCTCTGGGCAAGGATATCGGCGGGCATCCGGTGGTCGCGGACCTTGCGCGCATGCCGCACCTTCTGATTGCCGGCACCACGGGTTCGGGTAAGTCTGTTGCCATCAACGCGATGGTATTGTCGCTGCTGTACAAGTCGACCGCCGAACACGTGCGGCTCGTCATGATTGATCCGAAGATGCTTGAGCTGTCGGTGTACGAGGGCATCCCGCATCTGCTTGCCCCGGTAGTCACCGACATGAAGCAGGCGGCGAACGCGTTGCGGTGGAGCGTCGCCGAGATGGAGCGTCGCTATCAGCTGATGTCGGCACTTGGCGTGCGCAACATCGCAGGCTTCAACCGCCGCGTCAGCGATGCCATCAAAGAGGGTAAGCCGATCCGCGACCTCGTGCTGCTGCAGCGCGCCGCCAACGATCCGAGCATTGACCAGTCGCAGATCCCGGATTTGACGCCGCTGCCTTATATCGTCGTGATCATCGATGAGCTTGCGGATCTCATGATGGTCGTGGGTAAGAAAGTTGAAGAGCTGATCGCACGCCTGGCGCAGAAGGCGCGCGCCTCAGGAATTCATTTGGTGCTGGCGACCCAGCGGCCCTCGGTCGACGTCATCACCGGACTCATCAAGGCAAATATTCCCTGCCGCATCGCCTTTCAAGTTTCAGCGCGGGTGGACTCGCGCACGATCCTCGACCAGATGGGTGCGGAGACGCTGCTCGGGCATGGCGACATGCTCTATCTGCCTTCGGGCACATCGCTGCCGACACGCGTGCATGGTGCGTTCGTCTCCGATCAGGAGGTGCATCGCGTCGTGAGTGCGCTCAAGGGCGCACCGCCCAACTATGTGGATGAGGTGCTGTCCGGGCCACGCACCCCGATCGCAGGCTTCCCGGAGGAGGGCGAGGAGTTTGCCTCCGGCGCCGAGGATCCGGAGCAGGATCCTTTGTACGACGAGGCTGTCAAGATCGTCACGACGGAGCGCAAGCCATCGATATCGTATGTGCAGCGGCGGCTCAAGATTGGCTACAACCGCGCCGCGAGGCTTCTCGAGGCGATGGAGGCGGCAGGGCTTGTCGGCTCACTGCAGACGAACGGTGCGCGCGAAGTGCTCGTACCCGCGCCGCGAGGAGAGTGACCTGTGCGATCCCGATCCGCCGTAGCTTGCGTCCTGGCTCTGCTCGTAAGCGTCGCCTGGAGTGACACGCCGAGTGGCGTTACGCTCCTCGAGCGGTATCTTGATGGTATGCAGACTCTGCGCGCGAATTTCTCGCAGACGCTGACGGATGCCCACGGCACCGAAATAGATCACGGCGCAGGCACTCTCGTGGTGTCGCGGCCCGGCAAACTGCGCTGGGAATTGAAACCGCAGGGCGCGCGCGATGGCGCGGGCGAGCTCATGGTCGCGGACGGCAAGAATGTTTGGTTCTACGATCGGGACCTCGCGCAGGTCAGCGTGAAGCCGATTGATGCGGGCCTCTCCGGTACCCCGGCGATGCTGCTCTCGGGGGCTGTCGATGTGCACCGCAATTTTATATTGAGCGACGCCGGCGTACATGATGGATTGAATTGGGTTGCGGTCGAGCCGCGCGCGGCTGATTCGGATTTTCGCCGCGCACGCCTCGGATTCGCACGCGGCGAGCTTATGCGCATGGTGCTCGACGACAAGCTCGGACAGAGCGCGAACATTGTCTTTGACCATGCTGTTCGCAATGGACCGGTTGCGGCTGACGAGGTGAGTTTCACGCCCCCTGCAGGAACGGACGTCATTGGCAAACCGCAGCCGTAGCTTGTGATGGCGGCGCAACCGGTGCGCATTGCCAACTCCTTGCGGCCGCTCGCCGATCGCATGCGGCCGAGATCGCTCGATGAGTTTGTCGGGCAGGAACACCTACTTGCAGCCGGTAAACCGCTGCGCGCGGCAATCCAGGCGGGTCAGCTGCATTCGATGATCCTCTGGGGCCCGCCCGGCACCGGCAAGACGACACTCGCCCGGCTCATCGCGCAACGTTCGGATGCGCAGTTCATTGCATTGTCTGCCGTGATGGCCGGTGTCAAGGACATCCGCGCGGCGGTGGAGGCTGCGCGCAGCGCACGCGCTGCGAGCGGTAAGGCGACGGTGCTGTTTCTCGATGAAGTGCACCGTTTCAACAAAGCTCAGCAGGATACATTTCTGCCGTTCCTCGAGGACGGCACGCTGACCTTCATCGGCGCCACGACCGAAAATCCTTCCTTCGAGCTCGTCAACGCATTGTTGTCGCGGGCCCGCGTGTATGTGCTGCGAACGCTCTCGGTCGAGAACATCGCGGCGCTTTTGCGCGCCGCGTTGGCCGATAGCGATCGCGGCTTGGCAGGAGAGCGGCTGCATGCTGAGCCGGAGGCGCTCGAGCTCATCGCGCACGCCGCCGACGGCGATGCGCGCCGCGCACTCAATATGCTTGAGCTTGCGGCCGGTCTGAGTGAAGCCGCCGGCGCCGGCAACGCCCTGACGCTTGCGATCGCCGAGGAAGTCGCAAGCGGCGGGCGGCGCCGCTTCGACAAGGGCGGTGAGCAGTTCTACGATCAGATCTCAGCGCTGCACAAAGCCGTGCGCGGCAGTGACCCCGACGCTGCGCTCTACTGGTTGTGCCGCATGCTCGACGGCGGCTGCGATCCTCTTTACATCGCCCGGCGCGCGGTGCGCATGGCGGTCGAGGATGTGGGTCTTGCCGATCCGCGTGCCTTTGCGATGGCGCTTGATACCTGGGACGCTTACGAGCGTCTGGGCAGCCCTGAAGGGGAGCTCGCAATCGCAACACTGATGGTCTATCTCGCCTGCGTGCCAAAGAGCAATGCGGTCTACGTGGCCATGGGTGAGGCCAAAGAGGACGTGGAGAAATTTGGCACGCTCGATGTGCCACTGCGTCTGCGCAATGCGCCGACGGGTCTCATGAAGGGTTTGGGCTACGGGCGCGGCTACCGCTACGCGCATGATGAAGCCGACGCCTTTGCCGCCGGCGAGCGTTACCTGCCGGACGAGATGCCTGATCGGCGTTATTATCGTCCGGTGTCACGCGGGCTCGAAATCAAGATCGCCGAGGCTCTCGCCCGCTTGCGCGCGCAGCCGCCGCGCAATTCTGCCGGAGAGACCTAGATGAACGTGTTACTGGCAATTGGCGCAGGCGGTGCCCTCGGCAGCGTGGCCCGTTACCTCATGTCGATCACGGTGCAGCGTTGGATCGGGCCGTCTTTTCCGCTCGGTACCGTGCTCATCAATATTTTGGGCAGCTTCCTGATCGGCCTCATGTACGTATGGTTCGTCGAGCGAACCGGTAGCTCCAACACACTGCGACTGTTCCTCATGGTCGGAGTGCTCGGGGGCTTTACGACCTTTTCAAGCTTCTCGCTTGAGACTGCCACCCTCATGATGGGCTCGAACTACGGATACGCTCTGCTTAATGTCGCGCTGAGCGTGGTGCTGTGTGTCGCCGGCACGCGGCTTGGCATGACGCTCGCGCGACTGTGAAGAGTTCCTGAGGTGCTCGATCCCAAAGCGCTGCGTTCCGACCTTGAAGGCGTTGCCCGTCAACTAGCGCGCCGCGGCTTCGTACTCGACGTGCAGACGGCGCGCGCGCTTGAAGAGCGGCGCAAGCATTGGCAGGTCGAAACCGATCGCCTGCGTGCGGCGCGGAATGCGAATGCCAAGAAAGTGGGCATGGCGAAGGGGCAGGGACTGGATACTGCGCCCGTTATCGCCGAAGGCGAGGCGTTGACGAGCGGTCTTGCCGAAGCCGACCGGCAGATGGCGGCCGTGCAGGCGGCGCTTGACGAGTGGCAGCTAGGTTTACCCAATCTTTTGCACGAGTCGGTGCCGGATGGCCACGACGAAAGCGCCAATGTTGAAATCCGCCGCTGGGGCACGCCGCGCAAATTCGACTTCGCGCCGCACGACCATGTGGCGCTCGGCGAGCGCCTGGGCCTTGATTTTGAAGCCGCGGCGCGTATCTCTGGCGCACGCTTCAGCGTCATGTACGGCGAACTTGCGCATCTGCATCGGGCTCTGGCGCAGTTCATGATTGATCTGCATACGCGCATACATGGCTACACTGAGGCGTACGTGCCGTATCTCGTTACGCGCGCAGCGCTCGTCGGCACAGCGCAACTGCCCAAGTTTGAGGAAGATCTGTTCGCGGTAAAGGGGGAATCGGGTTTGTACCTGATTTCGACTGCCGAGGTGTCACTCACCAATCTCGCACGCGAGCAAATCTTTGCGCCGGAAAAATTACCGCTGCGGCTCGTTGCGCACACGCCATCGTTTCGTTCCGAGGCCGGGTCGCACGGCAAAGACACGCGCGGCATGATCCGTCAGCATCAGTTCGATAAAGTTGAGCTTGTGCAGATCGTGCGCCCCGCCGACTCCTACGCCGCCCTCGAAGCGCTCACCGCGAACGCTGAAGCAGTACTGCAGAAACTCGAATTGCCATACCGCGTCGTTGCGCTCTGTGCGGGCGATGTTGGTTTCGGCAGCGCCAAGACCTATGACCTGGAAGTTTGGCTGCCGAGCCAAAACCACTTCCGCGAAATCTCCTCGTGCAGTAACTGCGAAGCATTTCAGGCGCGGCGCATGCAGGCGCGGTGGCGCAATCCGCAGACCGGCAAGCCCGAACCCGTACACACTCTCAACGGTTCAGGCGTGGCCGTCGGGCGGGCGCTCGTCGCGGTTCTGGACAACTATCAAAATGAAGATGGCTCGGTGAGCGTGCCTGAAGTACTCAAGCCCTATATGGGGGGACTTGAGCGCCTGACGGCGCGTGTCTAGCCCGTCAGATAGCCGCCTGACCCTGCGGCATTGAAAAGTTTTAAGTGGCGCGCTCCAGCAGCGGACTTTGGCGCCGCGCGCAACGATCAGCGCACGGGTTTTTCGCGGGGTAGGGCGTCTGCCACCTGGGAGACAAGGGGGGCGGCGCTTTCAGAGGCTGCGTGTTCCAACGTCTGCTCGTCGATGGCGTGCTCGTGCACTTCCAAAGGTTTTGCCTGTCGTATGACGTCGCGCGCGCGCTTGACTTCAATATCTCCGCGCGGGAACACGACGACCGTCGCATGACCGCCTTGTACGCCTTCGCTAAGCGCACGCACGCTGCCAGCCTCGTCCTTGCGGTCAAACAGTGTTCGGAAGTACGCCTCGAGCTTCAGCGCGAAGGATTCGGCGGGGACGAGGCCCGCGTGTCCGGGATCGAGGCTTGAGGTGAGGTGCACGCGATCGGTCGGGAAGGCGGTATCGCCAGTGCTCAGTCGCACCCGCACCCGGTCGGCAGTGGAGTGATCAGGATAAAGTGCGGCAATCAATGCGCTCATGCTCAAAACCTCGTCGTATCGCTGCGTCGCTCACCTCATAAACGTGACGATCGAAGTTTTTGTTCCGCTGGCGGGCATCGGGACACGCATGGGCTGGCCTGAACGGGCCAGCTGACCTATGAGCGCGTCGCCGCGGGCGCTGCGCGTGTTGCACCGGGTGAGAGCAGCGCGGACCGTGTGCCTGGTTTTGATAGAATTCGCACGCGGCAGCACGCAACGCTTCACTTTGGCCGGCAAGTCTTCTTCGATCGTCAGAATCGAAAGTAGAATTGACCGTAAGCGTCTGGCATAAGTTATTGATTATACTAATTGATTAGGCGACTGCGCGGCTCAGCGCACCGGTGTCGGAAGGGTGGCAGAGCGGTTGATTGCACCAGTCTTGAAAACTGGAGACCCTTTACGGGGTTCGTGAGTTCGAATCTCACCCCTTCCGCCAAATACGACATTGCCGCTCACCTCAATACGCAAAGTAGCCCAATTCGCCTCGCGGCCGCACAAAAATGTCGCAAAACCGCCAAGAACTCCAGCAAAAGCCGAAACCGATGACGAGGCGTGGTCATCAAGTTTATCGCGATAATCCGTCTCTGGTTGACACCCTCCCCGCTCGTATCCAGTCCGGCAAGCAAACCAAAATGTCGGATGCCTACATGGTTGCACCGGGGACCGGCGAAGGTGTCGCGCAAGGAGCTTTCGGCTTCGTCCAAGAGAAGATTGTCGATAGCGAGGAGTTCGTAAAAATCTACCTTGCTGGGATTCGACGTTACGGCGAATTGAGCAAAGCTGGCGCCCTGCTATTTGAGTTTGTCTATCGCGAGATCAGCGGGCGTGCGGGGAAAGACAGGGATCCCGTTTTACTGAACTACGTCCTGGCCGTCGAATGGAACAACACCCTATCGCGTCGAACCTATGAGCGCGGTATGAGCGAGCTCCTGGAAAAGGGCTTTCTTTTCCGCTCAATGGCCGCGGATATGTACTTCGTGAATGTTCGCTTCATGTTCAACGGCAATCGCATGGTCTTAGTCGAAAGCTATCGGCGCAAGGGATCTGCTACACAGGCGGAATTGCCGTTAGACGAACCCCTCGCCCTGCCGGCGACTGAATAATTGATTTCATGAAATCACAAACTCACACATTTATAG
>Ga0075522_10002520_pt1 | contig 13538 bp, 7 predicted proteins | sample NGEPerA_FD_74796 | JGI IMG/M metagenome (GOLD analysis project Ga0075522, IMG submission 74796) | Arctic peat soil microbial communities from the Barrow Environmental Observatory site, Barrow, Alaska, USA - NGEE PermafrostL2-A | ecosystem: Environmental > Terrestrial > Soil > Wetlands > Peat ... | reverse complement strand
GGTCTGTGCCGAGCAAAGCACGATCGTGGAATCGGCTCCATCGGGCGCCAAGCCCGGCGCGGCGCATCCGCCGCCGTAGCCTCCCGATGGGGGCGCGGTGACCGGGGGGCTAAAGCTGGGCCCGGAGGGCGACGGGGAATATGCCGGCGGCTGTGCCAATCCCGGATTGGGTGCGGAGGAACCGCCCGAATCAGGCGAGTTGGCCGGCGGACCATAATTGCGGGGCGGCGGCGACGGCGGCAACGGCTGGCCGGGTGCGAGCGGCAGGGGCTGGTTAAACTTGGACAACTGCGGCGGACGAATCAGAAACTTGGGATTCTCCGGCGGAGGCGGTGGATAATAGATCGGCGTCCGGGGCGGCTGGGTCGGCATGTTCGATCCGCCCGCGGCGCCGCCGCCGGAGCCCACGATGCCGCCGGGCCGAACACGCCCGCGCACGGGCGGGTTTGGATCACCCATCGGCTTCCATGCGATCGGCTGCGGCGGCGGGGTCCAGTGCTCGCCGTAACTGTAGGCCCCATCCACTTCGTCGCTCACCAGCCAGGCAACGTCCGCCCTCAATGTTTTTTTATCTTCCGGCCGGTTGTACACCGCCAGCGCCGCGGCACGCAGGCCGCGCCCATAAACCACCGGCTCGAAGGGCTGCGCATCACTGGGCTCGATTCGATACGCCTTGAGCTTCTCCAGCATCAGCCGCATTTGGCCGAGTTTGGGATTGATTCGATCGTCATGAATGGACCGGCTGGCTTGCAGCAAGCTATACACCGCCAGAGCATCCAGCCCGGCGCGCCGGCTCGGGTTCTCCGCGAAGCGCAGCGAAATCTCGCCCTCCTCGAACTGTGTGAGCAAGAAATCCACCGCGCGGCGCATCGCCTGCTCGATTTGCGCATCGGTCAGATCGGCGGGCGGAACTGCCAGCGGCTCGAAGGTGAACGCCGGGCGCGTGGCCGGGAAAGATCGCTGGGTGGAAGCGGCGTCCAGTTCTGGCTCGGCGCGATGCGTTTGCGGTTGGGTGGATCCCGGCGCACGCGCCGGGAGCGCGGCGGCGGATAGTTGCACGCCGCCCGCGCCGGTTTTCGCGGCAGAGGCAACGCCGGAACTGAAGGGCTGTGTCTCGCCGACCTGCGATTGTGCCGCAATCGACGCACTGCGCAAGTGAGGCCCGCTCGCGGAATGCGATGGGTCAATTGCGGTTTTTGCATGCTGTGAATCGCCTGCCTGAGCAACTGGCGCCGGCTCCGGGCGTCTATCGGTTGACGATTGTACGTTGTCCTGGAGGGCGTGATTTTGCGTCACGGATCGGCTCCCCGGCCGCCCCCACATACCGGCCAACATCCCCAGCACAAGCGCTGCCGCCCCCACGCCCAGAATCGCCAGCGGCTTTGCAATGCGGTGGGCTCGCTTTGCAAGCCGGGAATGTTCACGCGCCGGCAAGGATGACGCTGCCGGGCGTCGCGTATGATGGGACATGACGGCCTCTCCTGTGGCTCCCCGCGATGCTAGAGACACGTACCATCAACAAACGATAGCGAAATTATTTCAATTGGCGACGCGGAAGATCCTTTTCGAGTGGAACAGGGAAACCAAAGGCCCAAACCGCGATTCACAGGCCGGGTGTCGCCATGGATTCGTGGCACGGGCGGCCTACGTCGTGGAGCGTGCAGCGTTTCGTAGGGTTCGCTTCAGCGAACGCTGTTCCTCTTCGGCGGCCCCCAAAACCGCGTCCGCTGAAGCGGACCCTACGAAACGCACGATCGCACCACGACTTCCGCCCGCAGCCATGGCATCAGGGGTTTGCGCGCGAGATTTCACAAGGTTGTTATACTTACCCGCGGATATCCGCGGTCTGCGTCTTGGGCTTTGGCGGCAGATACGCCTTGGGATTGAAGTTGACCAGCTTGGGCTGAATGTCCGCCGGCGGAAGCTGGGATGGCGGGGAGGGGGGAACTTGCAGATACGTTAGCGAGCGCTCGATCAGTCGCATGGCGTTGGGGCCGGAGATTTGGCCGCCGTAGTGGGCGCCTTTGGGGTCATGCACGATGAACGCGACCGTGAGCCGGGGTTTTTCGGCGGGGGCGGCGCAGATGAAGCTGCTGTTGAAGCGGGTCTGGCTATAGAATCCATGCTCGGCGATGTGGGCCGTGCCGGTCTTGCCGTAGATGTTCCAGGTATCGCTGCGCGCCGAGCCGGCGGCGGTGCCGCGGATCACCACGTCGCACAACACCCGCCGAATCTCGCCGGCCGTCGTCGGATCCAGCACGCGCGGCAGGAGCAGGGCATCGGTCGGCTTATGGCGGGAAACAAGCCGCCCATCGCTATCCAGCACGCCGCGAATCAGCGTCGGCTTCACCAGCCGCCCGCCATTCCCATACGAGCAAAACGCCCGGCACAACTGCATCGGCGTCACCATCAGCTCGTACCCCTGGCTGGCCGATTCGGTGCTGAACTTGTTCCACTTGCGCAGCGGGTTGAGTTTCCCGGGGTTCTCGGCGGGCAGCTCGATGCCGGTGGTTTTGCCGAAATCCCAACTGGCCAGGAAAGCCCGCAGGCGCTCGTTGCCCAATCGTTCGCCGAGCATGGACATGCCCACGTTGCTCGATTTCACCAGAATATCCCACATCGTCAGCGGGCCGTATCCATGCACATCCGTGATATGCCGGCCATAGGGCGTGATGTACGTTTTGCCGGCGATCGGCCAGACCTCGCCCAGGCTGGTGAGCCGGGCGTGCAGCGCGGGGCCAACGATAAACGGCTTGATCGTCGAGCCCGGCTCATAGGGGTCGGTCAGGCAACGGTCGCGGCGCAGGTCGTTGGAGGCATCATCGAGCGCGTTGGGATCGAAGGTGGGATAGTTGGCCAGGGCGAGCACTTCGCCGGTGTTGGGGTCCATCACCACGACTTCGCCGTGTTTGGCCTCATGTTCCTTGCACGCCGCCGCCAACTCCTGCTCGGCGATCATCTGGATATTGGCATCGATCGAAAGAATCAAATGCTGCCCATGCTCGGGCGGCAGATAATCCTCGGCATCTATGCCGATGGCGCGCCGGCGAGCATCCTTGAGCTTGCGCTCCCAGCCGTCTTTGCCGCTAAGCAATTTGTCGAAGTGCAGCTCGATGCCGTCCAGGCCGTGCCCGTCTTTTCCGGTGCCGCCCAGGATATGCGCGGCCAAACTGCCCATCGGATATGAGCGCGAACTCGATGGGGAAAACCCGACGCCGGGGATGTTCAACTTCTGGATTTCCGCGATCCGGCTTTCATCCAGGTCCTGCGCGATCTTCAGGAATCGGCTGCTGCCTTTGTCGTTGAGCGTTTGCGCCAATTCCAGCGGGTCTTTATCGAGCAGTCGGGCGAGCTTCTGAATGGCATCGTCCATATCGACTACGCTGTGGCCGTCTTCCTGATAGACTTCCTGCATGAAGTGGGGATCGACGAAGAGGTCTTCCTTTTCGGTGGTGAGGGCGAGAATGAATCCATTGCGGTCGCAGATGCTTCCGCGCCGCGCCGGCCAGATGGTCGTCTGATGCTGCTGGCGCTCGGCCTTGGAAAGCGTCCGCTGGCGGCCTGTTGTCTGTAGATACGCCACGCGCAGGATCAAGGCGCAAAAGAGCACGCAAAGCGTGACGAATACAACGGCGGCGCGTTTGGGTGAGAAAGTCTGCATGATTGGCCCGAAGGGTCCGATAATCTCATCGGACAGATGGGCGCGGGGCGGAGAGTAAAAATCTCCAGGGTCCCGTCACGCCGTTGAGTTGCCCGGCTTCCAGTGTTCCAATGGTGTGCACCATGAGGATGTCCGCGCGAGCTTACCGGTGGTTCTTCCCGCAAATTGCCTGCCCGATGGCGATTGCCTTGTCGCTGCTCCTCGCATGTCTTTTGCGCGCCGCCAAGCCCGTCGTCCTCGACCCCGCCAAACCAGCGGCCAAACTCGTCATTCAGGGGCAGGTGGATGGCCTTGAAGTTGAACTGGCTGGCCTGCTCCAGCGGCGGGCCGATGCGAGCGGCCAGGAGTTGGCGCTTCTGGATTTGCGGATCGACCTGCGCCTGATCGAGCGCTGGATGCTGTCGGCATCGCTGCAAGCGCCGCCGGAGGATCCGCTGCCGCCGTGCGCGCTGTTGCGGGTGAAATGCCTGGAGGCGTTGAACGCCGAGGTTTCCCAGCGACTCAAAGCCTCGCCCGGTGCGCTGTCGCCCGGCCAGATGGATGGCGTGGCAAAGCTGCATCAACTGACGTACAAGCTGCCGGGCATCAAAAACGTCGGCGTATTGGATGCAGTCTGCCGGGAAATTGCCGGCGACTTGATCGCGGCGGCCAACCCCGCGCCCGCCGAATTGAAGAACCTACCGGCAATGCGTCCCGTGCCGTTGCCGTCAAATGTTGCGGCCCAAACGCAGGCGGCCCAGGCTCCCCGCACACTTGGGGACCTCGCGGCTCAGGCGAAAGCCGCCGACGTGTCGCCGGCGCTCAAGCGGCAACTGGAGATTTTGGCGCTCCAGGCCGACGCCGCCGCTGCCGATCCCAAGGCCAGGGAACAAGCGGCCGAGTTATACGATGTGCTGAGTTCCGCGGTCGATTTGGCCGATGGGCTGTCGCACAACACCGGCCTGGATTCGGCGGCGCGACCCAAAATCGAGCAGCGCCTCGTGGAGGGCCTGACTCTCATTAGCGACGTGCGCACGCGGCCGGCGGGCAAATCGCGGTTGGCCGCGCTGGGCCAATATCATGACACCCTCGTCCGCGTGCAGCGACTGCATATCCCAGCGCCCTTGCAGGCCGGCCTCGCGCCCGTATTTGTCTGGGTCAACAAAAACCCTTCTCACGCGGCAGCGGCATTGGGCGCGGTCGAAAAATATTTGCAGTTATGCGCCCGCGCCGACGCGCGCAAGGGCCCCGGGGAGTTGCCGCCCAATTCCAGGAGGGCAGTGCTGGCGTTGCAAAAGCAGTTTGCCGCGCAGCGCGCCGGGTTTCTTGAAGATGCCGCCGGGCTAAGTGACAGCGACGGCATCCTGTCCGGCGGCAGCGATTCGCTGGCAATCCGAGTCGAGCAGATGGGGCAATTGCTGGAAGGCGCTGAGTCAATCGAAAAGCTGCCGTTGGCCCTGCGGGTGCTCAACGCCTACCATCCGCGCCCCGGCGGTGGGCTGGAGCGGCGCGTGGCCAAGGCGATGGCTGAAATGGGTTCGCCAATCGTTGCCGGCGCCCGCGATCAGGGCGGATTTGTCGGCGATCTTGAGCGGTTGGCGCAGTTGGCCGCCGACACGCAAAGGCCCAGCGATTTGTCGCCGCGAACGCTCAAGTTATACACCCACGATCGGCTCGACGCGGTCGAAAGCAGGCGTGTTGCCTTGATCGGAGCCCAGGCTTTCGCCCTTGCAGGCGGCAAGGAAATCGATCCCGCCGAGTTGGCCCGGCTCCAAACGCTCCGCGCCTTGTACGATTCCCTGCCACAGGCCGCTGAAGTTCAGAGCGGCCTGGATCGCGCGTCGACTTTTTCCAGTTGGGCGGATTGGTCGATCAGCCCCGCGCAGCTTCAGGCGCTGATCGGCCCCTATCGCGATGCGACCGCCGCCGCGTTCGATGGATTTGCCGATGACAATTCCACGCCGGTTACGCGCTGGGCCGATGTCCGCAAGCGATTCCTGCCGCTGCTCGCGCTGACGAGGGAAATGGCCGCGTATGCCGATCAATGTGACAAACTTCCCACCGGCTTGGCCGGTGAACTGGCCAAGCTGTTCACGCCCATGGATCATCAGCCGTTTGCCGCCCAGCGCAACGTGAGCTTCGCGGTAGCGATCTGGCGGCAAGCCGCCCAAACGGCCGCCGATCCCCACTCCGCCGATTTGCTTTTTGACGCGATGCTGGGGCAGTTGCGCAAGGATTTGCACTTAAGCAATTGAGGTTTGGTCTTCCCGCTTCGCACTTTCGGCTAAGCTACCCGGCCATGATCCAACTCACCCCCGACGAAGCCCGCGTGCTTGGCGTTTTGATTGAGAAGGCGATGACCACGCCCGAGCAGTATCCATTATCCCAGAACGCCGTCACCAACGGCGCCAACCAGAAAAGCAATCGCCATCCCGTGATGTCGATGGATGAAAATCGCGTGTTTGACGCGCTGGAGGGACTGCGGGCCAAGGGGCTGGTGGTGCGCGTGGATCAGGCGGGAAGCCGGGTGAACAAATATCGGCATCAAGGCGGCGAGGCGTTGAGCGCGCGGCCGGCGGAGCTTGCGCTGCTCGCCGAGATGCTATTGCGCGGGCCGCAAACGCTGGGCGAACTGCGCGGGCGGGCGTCGCGCATGCAGGCGTTTGAATCCTTGGATGCCGTGAAGAATATGCTGGGCGCGCTTCGGGAACGCGGCGAGCCGATGGTTAGGCAACTGCCGCCCGCGCCCGGGAGCAGGGCCGAGCGGTACGCACAGCTTTTATGCCCGCAGGATGCCGCCGACGCCCAGGAGGGGGGCGCGTCCGATGAAGAGGGTGAAATTTCGGAAACGCGGGAGCCGAGCGCGCCGGCCAGCCCATCCCTGGGAAATCGCGTAACGGATCTGGAAACAGAAGTTGAAGCGCTGCGCGGCGTGGTGCGGCGATTGGCGCAATCGCTGGGCGAAGCCGACCCGTTTCCGCCGGACAAGGGTCCGCATATGGCAGAGCAATAAAGTGATGCGCTGCTGGTAGACATTCAAACTCCTCGCGTCGCGCCCGCCTTCAACAAATCCGCCGCACGTCCAAACACCGCGCGAATCATGTCCGGCGTCAGCTTGCCGGTGAACGTGTTCTGCTGGCTTGGATGGAAGCACGCCAGCAGGAACGGCGCGTTCTCGAATGGGTAGTAGGCGCCGTGCGCGAACTTGGGTCGCGGGCCCGCGGGTAGCCAGCCGCGCGAGCGATAGAGACGCAGGCACGCATCGAATGCGATCCTGCCCAGGCAGACCACGCCGCGAAGATCGGGCATCAAATCGAACGTCTGCCCGAAATACGATGAGCAGTTGGCGATTTCCTGGGGCAACGGCTTATTGCCCGGCGGGGTGCAGTGGGCGGTGGCCGTGATCGCGACATTGATGAGTTGCAGGCCGTCGCCGCGAACGCTGGTGGGCTGGTTGGCAAGGCCCGTTTCATAAAGGGCGCGAAAAAGGAAATCACCGGAGCGGTCGCCGGTGAACATCCGGCCCGTGCGGTTGGCTCCGTGGGCCGCGGGGGCCAGGCCCACGATCAGCAGCCGCGCGGTCGGCTGTCCCAGGTTGGGTATCGGCCTGCCCCAGTATGGCTCATCGCGAAACGCCGCCCGCTTTTCTGCCGCCACTTGCCGGCACCATTCGCGCAGCCGGGGGCATCGCTCGCAGGAGATGATGGTTTGCTGAAGTACCGACCAAGACATGCCGCATTGTATGTCTAACACACGCTTCCGTTCCTTTGCGGCGTCTTTGCGTCGCTTGCGACTTTGCATCTCTGCGCGATCTTCCCGTTGAACGATAGCTACGCAAAAGCCCGAAAACATTGTTATAAAGGAGTCCCATGAGCACTCACGTTCCCGCCCCAGCCCTGGCCCGTTTTTCCGCCGATGATCGCGTCGCCATCATCGCGGCCCGGTTCAACGCGCACATTGTCGATGAACTGCACGCCGGCTGCCTGCGGCAGCTTGCGCGATTGGGGTTGCCCGAGGAGCGTATCGAGAGTTTTCGGGTGCCCGGCGCGTTTGAATTGCCTTTCGCCGCGCAAGCCGCGGCGCGCACGGGGAGGTTCGGCGCGATCATCTGCCTGGGTTGCGTGATTCGCGGCGACACGCCTCACTTCGACTACATAGCCGGCGAAGCCGCACGCGGCATCCAGCAGGCCGGCCTCGCCGAAAACCTCCCCATCATCTTCGGCGTCCTCACCACCCACACCGAGCAACAAGCCAAAGACCGCATCGGCGGCCCCCAGGGCCACGCCGGCGAACGCGCCGCCCAGGCCGCCGCCGAAATGCTCGCCATGCTCCGACAACTATGATTTTCGCCCTCCTCCACGCTCCAAAATGTTACGCGCGAACGGCGGTCCGCACGTTATAAAACCGGAAAACAATCGGCGTAGCGCATTGTCCGCAAACAATTTATGCCTCCCACGGTTTCCTCGGTAGCAGCGCGTTGTAGCAGGGGGCGCCCGCCTCTGTTTTTCCCCCCAGGGCCTGGGCCGTCATCAGCGCATGGCAACTCTGCCTATCGAATCGAGTCCCCGGCAAAACGCGCGGCTGCCGATGCGGCGACAAATTACCAACTCCAAAGCAACGAATGCAACATTAACGCAGTTGCCTTCCGCGAGTCGCGGGGCCGCATTCCCACCGCAAATCCAGGGCGTGCCCGATTTTCCGGGAGCGTATTGGCGGATGGTGGGCACACATTCTTGTCTGCCGCGAATCGATGAGCGGAGGACATTCTTGTCCTCCCGAACCGATTCGAATCCGCTCGGCGGGGCAGGAATGCCCCGCACTCGCGGATTCGGGCAGACAGGAATGTCTACCCCACCAAACCCTGTGGATGTAAATGGTTACGCCTGCCCGGAACTCGGGCAAGCCCGCAAATCCACGCCGCTCCATTATTTTCTTGACAACCCCAGCGAATCTTGGACAATAAGCAAATCCGCCGACCTGCGACGGCCCGGTCGCGCGAACACCGCCGGGGCCACAACGCTTCGATTCGATTCCATCCTGGAGGCTTCCGTGGCAGCAGCCGAACACACACACACACACACTCTCTCTCTCTCTCTCTCTCTCTCTCTCGGATTTAATGCACTTAAGCGCTTTGCAAGGCGCCGCGCTCAAAAGCGGCAGACGCCGATCATCGCGGCGGCGCTTTGGGCCGTCGAGGCGCTGGAGCAACGCGTGATGTTGACCGGCGCTCCGGCGTTTGTCAGCCTCACGCCGGGCGCGAACCTTGCAATTACCGGATCATCCGGCGCATATACCGCCGAACTGATCAGCGGAGGGATGACCGTGAACCAGAACTTCAACTCATTGGCAGCGTGGCAGAATCTAATCCTCAAGGTGGACGGCGGCACCGCCGTCGCTTTCAACTCGCCGCAGACGCTTGGCGCCCTGAACCTCGACCCCGGGTCAACAGTGAACGTGACGCGCGGCGACGGCAGCTACGCAACCGGCAGCAATCTGCTCGATCTCCATTCGCTGTCGTTCGATCCCGCCGCGCGGCTCGACCTGGGCGACAGCGACATGATCCTGCACAACGGCGGATCGGGCGGGTTCGCCGTCCTCGAAGCGCGAGCCACCGCCGCTTTTGACGGCGGCAAGTGGGACCTCAGCGGCCTTGCCAGCAGCGCGGCGGCAGACCCCGCCCGACCCAACCCCATGGGCCTGGGCGTGGTCCTGGGCAGCAGTCTGCCGAGCGGCGCTTTCGACGGCATGACCGTGAACCCCAACGATGTTGACGTCAAATACACCCTCGCGGGCGATGTCGATCTCAATGGAACGGTCAACCTGATCGACTACCACGCTCACAAGGAATAATGGGAGCTCGGGGACCTCATGGGCAACCGCCGACTTTAACTATGACGATCTCACCAACCTCATCGACTACCGCGTGCTCAAGGCCAATTATTTGTACGACATGAACGGGCCGGCGTACGTGCGGACCATCAGCGATCCGGCGATTCTCGCCCAGCCGGTCGTCGGGCAATACGTCAAAGGCGACATCGCGACCTTTACCGATTCGGCCCTCGGCACCATCCCCGCCGACTATGTGGCGCAGGTGAATTGGGGCTACGGCCTGGGCCTGGAGAACTGCACCGTCACCCAAGTCGGCAGCGTCTTCGAAGTCTCCGAGGCGACCTCCGCTCAACCAATGTCCAACAACGGACAGCTCATGAACCTGGTGATCGGCTACGCAGTCAACAGCAAGTATGCCAGTCGGCCCGGATCGCTGAGCCGGCCGATCGATCTGGTCTCCATCACCAATCTCGTCGCCAGCGCGGCGGGGCCGACCAGCGTCAACCTCACCTGGTCCAACCCGTCCCCGGTTACAGGCGTCACGTTCAATGTCGACCGATCCATCGATGGCATCACGTATCAGCCCGTTCCCAACGCCACCGGCCTCCCCTCGACCACCGCCAGCTTTCTGGACACTTCTCTATCCGGCAGCGCCACCCCGACGCACTATTGGTATCGCGTGCAGGAGATGGACTCGTTCGGCCCCTCGCCGATCGTGGACATCGCCGAGGCGTGGACGCCGCCGACGGTTGTGGCGTCGGGACCGGCGGTCGCGACCGTGATATCGGCAAACGAAATTGATCTGGCCCTGCCCTCGGGCGCAACCACCACCGTCAACATCACGCGTTCGCCGGACGGCGTAAACTACGGATCGCTGGCGTCGGTGCCGGCAGCGACGGTGACGTACGCCGATACCACCGTCACCGGAGGGACGCAATATTGGTATCAGGTCGCCAGCGGCAGCCCGCCGACCATGACCGCCTCCGCGATGGCGTGGTCCCTGCCGGCCGCCCCCTCTGACCTCTCGGCCGCCGCCGGAACCGGCAACCAGGTGCAGCTTTCCTGGACCAACAACGCCGGCGGCGCCACCGCCAACGACGTCTCCCGCTCCACCGACGGCGGCGTGACCTACTTCCCGCTGGACACCGTCGACGCCTCCGCCACCACCTACACCGATACGACCGCGCAAGCCGGCCAGACTTACTACTACCAGGTATCGGCGGCCATGCCCAACGCCGGCTCGTCCAGCCCCTCCAACGCCGCCTCCTTTTCCACGTCCCCCGCCGGCGTGTCGAGCCTCACCGCGACCGAGGCGTCCTCCAGCGAGATCGACCTCGGATGGACTAACGACACGGCGAGCGGGGCAAACGGCATTGACGCGCTCTATTCCACCGATGAAATAAACTATACCCTGCTCACATCAACGCCGCTCGCGCCCACCGCCACCACCTACGCGGCCACGGGCCTGCTGCCGGACACGCATTATTGGTTCCAGGTTGAGACGCTGGGCACGGCAAGTAACACCGGCTTGGCGACCGCCGATTCCGCGACGCCGGCTAGCATCGCCTCGGGCTTGCAGGCGACCGCCAACGGCCCTTACGAAATCGATCTATCCTGGAGCGGCAGCAACGACTCGGCGGTTTCGTACGATGTCGAGCGCGCACCGACCGGTTCGGGCAATTTCGCTGTGATTTCGAGTGTCAATGCGCCAAGCTTCCAGGACGAAAGCGTTTCGCCCGGAACGACCTATGATTACCAGATTGTCTCGCTGGGCACGGGAGTCATCAATCCCGCCGACGTACAGTCGAACGTCGCCACCGTCGCAACGCCCGCCGGGAGCGCCCTGCCGCCGCCTGTTACGTGGTATGTGGCAACGACGGGGTCCGACACAGGGAACACGGGACTCAGCGACCAGTCGCCGTTTCTGACGATTAACAAAGCGGCGCAGTCCGCCAATCCCGGTGACACTGTCTTGATCGACACTGGCCAGTACCACGAGACAGTGACGCCGGCCCACAGCGGGATCGGCGGTGCGCCAATTACATTCAGGGCAAACGGCAGCGATGTCGTCTCCATCCGCGGCACGTATTTGGTGCCGGATTCGAGCTGGACGCTCAACGGCGGCGGCGTATACACCTCCTCCATCGCTTCAACTCCAGACCTTTCGGCGTCCACCGATGCCCCGGTACTCGGATCAAGCACCATCACCGCGACGGATCAGGTCTTTGCGAATAGCCAGATGATCCCCGCGCCGCGATATCCCTATAGCAACGCACCCGCGGTCAACGATGCGTCATCGACCCTTCTGACGATCCCGACACAAACCGATGCGGATACGTTCAACTATGGAAATATTTACAGCGACGTGGTGACGACCTCGGGTAGCTCCAAAACCTATCAGTTCGCGCTCGTATCCTCGGCGTTCGTAGTCAATCTTGCGAACGATCCAGTGCTGAACGCGATTGTGACAAGCCTCGGCGGAGCGTCGCCGCTCAATCCATCCGTATTACTCGGATCCCTTATTCACATTGTCCCCGGCAGAGCGCAGGAGAGCGCGAAAGGCAACTACTGGGGCCAATGGGTTGGAGAAACGGCAACCATCACCGCCGTCTCACAGGATATCAACAATCCCAATCTGGTCACGTTCACCTATACGCCGGCGCCCGGTTCATCATACGCCCAGCCCTTCACGGTCACCGCCTTGGCGACTGCCGCAATAGGACCGTTGACGATGTACAACACGGTACAATACGGCGCGGAAGCCGGCGACCGTTACTATTTCTCGAACATCAAGGGCGTGGCCCCAACAACGGCGTTTGCCGCGGAATCGCAGCCCGCGTGGATCGTGAATACCAATTCCAATCCATCACAAATTGATGATTCCATCCCGACAACGATTCCCACCGACTACCAACTTCACCTCTATAGCCCTGCCGGCGCTCCTTCAAAGGTGGAAGTGAAGGTGCGGGATGCCGGGTTTGATCTGAGCGGGAAATCCTACATCACGATCGAGGGCATCGACTTGTTCGCCGCGACAATCGTGACGAACGATGCCTCCTCCCATGACACGATCAATCAAATCTCGGCCGAGTTCCTCTCTCATTACGACCGAACCGGCCAACCGAATCCGGCGTTGTTCGGGGTAACGCCGGCCAACGCACCGGCAATCGTCGCCGACCTGGGACGCAAAACCGTCGACAGCGCGCTGAGGGCGGATTTCGCAAGTGCCGGGATCACGCTTGGCGGGGGCGCGAGGGCTCAAGGCTTCCCGAATCCCGTTAATGAGTGGCTGGTAATCGACGGCAACTGGCGATACTTGGTGGTGCAGGCGCCCGATAAGAGCCTGAGCGTCGGTCGCACCGTTGCTGTCGCATCGTACCGCGCCGCCAGCGGGTCCACGACGGTCACGACGGAGAACATTCCGAATGGATGGAACGGCGAACTGATCTCGGGAATTGAGTTGCTCGGTCCCAACGATACCCTCTCCAATAGCGACATTGCCTACTGCGCCGGCAACGGCGTAACCGTCGGCAGCGCCACCGACATTGTCACGGGCAATACAATCCATGACGTGGATTACATGGCATCCGACAACGCCGCCGTTTCGGATAACTACCACGATGCCGCGGGCGGCAGCATCGATCATAACACGATGTACAACGCCGGGCGCTCGATCATCGTCACGCGTGGCGGGTATACGTCAAACGGGGCACTGCTCGCGCTGAACGTGAAGATTGAATATAACGAGCTATACGATGGCGGCCTGAGATGTGACGACGCCGGCGGAACATACACCGAAAATACGAATGGCGGAACCTCTCGCATTGATTATAACGATGTCCACGACATCCACGGCAACGCTTCAGTGGGTATATACCTTGACAACGGCGCAACCAATTTCCAGGTTGACCATAATGTCGTGTATAATGTCGAGTCGGCACTCAGAATGAGGTTCATCCGACTAATGCGTAGGTAGTTTCGTGTAAAGCGAAGATTTTAAGTTTGAAGAAGTCGGGGTCTCGGAAGCCGTATGCTTGTCGTTGCATGGTTTTGATCTTGTTATTTGTGC
>Ga0075522_10002519_pt1 | contig 13543 bp, 10 predicted proteins | sample NGEPerA_FD_74796 | JGI IMG/M metagenome (GOLD analysis project Ga0075522, IMG submission 74796) | Arctic peat soil microbial communities from the Barrow Environmental Observatory site, Barrow, Alaska, USA - NGEE PermafrostL2-A | ecosystem: Environmental > Terrestrial > Soil > Wetlands > Peat ... | reverse complement strand
GGGAGACGGTCAGCAGCAGGGCGCCGAACCCGGCCATCACCCGGGCCAGGGGCGCGGCGTGCGGGCTCGCCGAAGTCTCCCGGTCCGTCACGCCCCGCCTTCCCCGCCGCCGATGCCGTCAGAAGCCACGAATCCGCGCCGGGCGCCAGCTGGCTCGAGATCGTCGCGCGGGCTTCCAGCCCGCACTTGTCTTGCGGAGCGCGGGAGAGAGGGCGGTCGGGGATCGATCCTCAGGTGGGTGAAGGCGGGACAGCCTCTGGCGTGGGCGTGGGCGGCGGCGGTGTCGGCGCGGGTGGCCCGGGGGGTATCGCGCTCACCGGCAGGCGGCGCAGGGCCGTCGTCATGAAGCCGCGCCAGAGCATGGCCGGGGCGCCGCCGCCGGTGATTCCACGCATCGGCGCGGCGTCGTCGCGGCCCATCCACACCACCGCGGCGAGGTTGCCGGTGAAGCCGCAGAACCAGGCGTCCTTGTAGTCCGAGGCGGTGCCGGTCTTGCCGGCCAGGTCCTTGCCGGGGATGGCGGCGTGGACCCCGGTTCCCGAGGCGATCACGGTGCGCAACATGCGGTCCATTTCGCCGAGTGGCGGATTGGCGATCGCCGGCGCTCCGCCCGTCGGCCTGTGCCGGAAGACGACCGCGCCGCCGGTGGTGCGGATGCGCTGGACGCCATAGGCGGCGACGCGGTTTCCACCATTGGCGAAAGCGTCGTAAGCCTGGGCCATCTCCAGGGGCGTCACCAGGGTGGTCCCCAGCGCCATGGCCGGCTCGATGTTGATCGGCGAGGTTATGCCCGCGCGGTGGGCGGCGGCGGCGACCGCGCCGCGCCCGACCTGGTCGGCGAGGCGGGCGGCGACGGTGTTGACCGAATGGGCGAGGGCCTCTTCGAGGGTGATCGATCCGCGAAATTCGGGTTCGAAATTCCGCGGCGACCAGCCGTCGATGGTGACCGGCTCATCGACGGCGACCTCGTCGGGGGTGTGGCCGGCTTCCATGGCGGCGAGATAGACGAACGGCTTCCACGCCGAGCCGGCCTGGCGGTGGGCGTCGGCGGCTCGGTCGAAGGGGCTGGCGGCGTAGTCGAGCCCGCCGATGAAGGCGCGAATCCCGCCGCCGCCATCGACGGCGACCAGAGCGGCCTGCCGCGCGCCCTGCTTGGCGTAGCGGGCAACCGTGGCGCGGGCGGATTCGGCGGCGGCGTTTTCCGCCCCGAGATCGAGGGTGGTGTCGACGACCAGATCCTTGGCCGGGGCGCCGGCGAGTTCGCGTGTATGGGCGGTGAGCCAGTCGATGAAATACTGCGCCGGGGCCGTCCTGGCGGAGCGCCAGACTTTCGGTGTTTCCTTCAGGGCGCGGATCCGATCGGCGGGGGTAATCGCGCCGGTCTCGACCATGGCGCCCAGGACCAGCGCCGCGCGATCCCTGGACCGGTCTGGCTGTTCGGCCGGATCGTAGTCCGTCGGCGACTTGGGGATGGCGGCCAGCATCGCCGCCTCCTTCAGGGTCAGCCGCGCGGCGGGCTTGTCGAAATAACGCTGGGCGGCCGCCTTGAGGCCATAGGCGCCGGAGCCGAAATAGATCCGGCTGAGATAGAGGCCGAGAATCTGGCGCTTGGTGTAGGACTGCTCGAGCTCGGCGGCGAGGAGCAGCTCCTCGCCCTTGCGCTCCAGCGTGCGATCGGAGGTCAGGTAGAGATTGCGGGCCAGCTGCTGGGTGATCGTCGAGCCACCCTGGATGGCCCGGCCCTGGCCGAGGTCGGTGACGATCGCCCGCGCCATGCCCATCGGATCGAAGCCGGCATGGGAATAGAAGCGCCGGTCCTCAATGGCCACGAAGGCGGCGGAAACGTAAGGCGGCAACCTCGCGACATCCACCGGTGGTCCGTAACGGCCGCCGCGAACGCCCAGGACGGCGCCGGACCGGTCCAGGAAGGTGATCTGGGCGTCACGCCGGATCGGCGGCGGCTTGGGAAGCTCAGGCGCGGCGAACGCGAAGGCGGCGAATAGGGGGAGCAAGCCTGGAGGTTCCCGGGCGCCGGCTGATCGCCGGGTCCTTCAGGCGCCCTCTTCCGCCGCGCGCGGCCTTGCCCGCAAGATAATTCGCGGTAACCTCAGAGGCTATCGACCACCCCGATCGGGAATCCAGCGCCACGTCCCGCAGGAGCAGGCCCGACGGTCGTAATCACGGTCGGGCGGCGGGGAATAGTCGCCGCCGCCTTGCCAGCCGCCGCCCTGCGCGTAGCCGCCGGCCGGCGCGGCGTCGTAGTAGCCGGCGCCTTGATCCTGATATCCGCCACCGTCGCCCCAGCTCTGATCGTAGTCACCGCCCGTGTAGTCGTTCGAACCGTAGCCATAGGGCGCGGCGCCGTCGTCGGTGTAGCCGTAGCCGTAGGGCGCGGCGCCGTAGCCGCCGCCACCATAGTAGCCGCCGCCGTAGTAGCCGCCGCCGATCCCGACATCGACGCCAAATCCACCGCCGCCGTATCCGCGGTCGCGATCATGGCCGCCGCGATTGCCCCAGCCGTCGCGATCGCGATCGCCGCGCCAGTTGGATGAACCGTGGTGGACCGCGCCATTGTGCCAACCGCCATTGTGCCCGGTCCCGGAGTGGCCCTGATTTCCCCAGCCCTGGCCGGCGGAAGATCTGACCATCGAACCGTAGTGACCGCCCCCGCCCCCCTGGGCGCGGTAGCCGCCGCCTGACCGCCCCGCGGCCTGGCCGTGCATGGAAGCCGGATGGCCGCCGCCGCCGGCATGATGGCCGGCTTCCCCGGCCATGGTGTTGGCGCCAGCCAGAACCGTCAGGACCGCGGTGGCGGCCAGGAATACGGTGCGCATGGAAAAGCCCTCGAATTGCCAGAATGGTTAACGCCAAAGGTTAACGCACGCGGCCAGGCAAAGGTCCAGACGGTTCGCGCGTCCGGTGAAAATGTCCGCGCCGCGAGCGCCACGCGGCGGCCTTCGAGGCGCGATTTCAGCGCAGCACCGTCTTGCCGTTCTTGATCACCGTGGCGCCGCGAGCCTTCACCCTGGCCTCGAAGGAGATGATCATTTCGTCGCGCCACAGATCGACGGTGATGGTGTCGCCGGGAAATACCGGCGCGGAAAAGCGGGCCTGATGGCTGAGCACGACCGCCGGGTCGTAGCCGGTGATTGCCTCGAGGATGGCCCGGCAGGTGATCCCGTAGGTGCACAGGCCGTGGAGGATCGGCCGATCGAACCCCGACCGTCGCGCCGATTGCGGATCGGCGTGCAGCGGGTTGCGATCACCGTTGAGGCGGTAGAGCAGCGCCTGATCGGGCCGGGTGGTGAAGTCGAGTGACAGGTCGGCCGCGCGGGTCGGAACCGGATGCGGGACGGGCGCGCCCTCGGAGGGTCCGCCGAAGCCACCATCGCCGCGGGCGAACGTCGAGCCGGTGAGGGTGGCGATCTTCTCTCCGGCCTCGTCGGTCCACACCGTCTCGCTGATCAGGACCGCGCCCTTGTCCTTGCCCTTGTCGAAGGCCCCGATGGTCCGGGTGCGGGCGGTGAAGGTTCCGCTCGTCGCCAGTGGCCGGTGAAGTTCGACCTTCTGCTCGCCGTGGACGACCATCAGATAGTTGAGCTCGCTCCGCCTATGGCCCGGCGGTTGGATCGCCACCGGCTGCTCGGTGCGGGGCCGCCCTCCCCCCGCCAGCACCGTGGCGGCGGTGGGGACGACCCGCAGGCCGCGTTCATAGACGAACGCCAGTTCCTTCTCATCCAGCGGATCGGCGCCCAGGCCGATGCCGAGGGCGTAGAGGATCACGTCCTTGTCGCCGTAGGTGAAGGTCCGCGCCGGCGACGTCTGATCGAGAATGTCGGGAAAGAAGATGGGCATGACGATCGTCCCTGGTGGTCTGGCCTGAACCGGGTCCATTGAAGCGTTGGCGGCCGTTCGCCGCAACCCGCGCTCGACGGCCGCATTGCCGCTTGTCGGCCTATCGGCTAGAAGCCGCGCCTTCCGGCCACGGGCGCTTTGCCCGCTCCAGGCCGCCCTCGTCGATTTTCACGGGTAAGTGTTTCATGGCCACCGACGTCCAACCCGATGCCGGCCCGATCACGGGCAATGTCCTGTTCTATTCCCACCCCGAGCCGCTCAGCAGCGAGACTCACGCCAAACTCGGGCTTCGGCGCATCGACGCGCCGTTCGCCTTCGCGGCCTCGAGCCATATCGTGCCCCTGACGGTGACCGAGTTCCAGCTCGCGGCGATTTCCTATCCGATCATCTTCGCCGGCGACAAACGACAGCCACTGGCGGTGATGGGCGTCACCGGCGGGACCAATCTGTTCATCGGGCAGGAAGGGGTGTTCGCGCCGGGCGCGTACATGCCGGCCTACATTCGCCGCTATCCCTTCGTGCTGGCCAACGACACGACGCGAGAGAAGCTGGTGGTGTGCATCGACCGCGCGGCGCCGATGCTGGGCGAATTGCCGGACCTCGCCTTTTTCGATTCGAAGGGCGACGCCACCGACTACACCAAGAACTGCATCCAGTTCTGCAACGACTTCGAGGCCGAGCTGCGCCGCACGGAATCCTTTGTCAACTTACTGAACGACCTGGATTTGTTCGAGACCCGGAGCGCGATGTTCACGCCGACCAATGCCGACGGTTCGGCGGGGACTCCGCAGTCCGTGGCCGAGTATTTCGCCGTTTCCGAGGAAAAGCTGAAGGCCCTGCCGGACAGCAAGCTGCGCGAATTCCTCACCAACGGCGCCTTGACCCAGATCTTCGCGCACCTGACGTCGCTGAACGGCTGGGATCGGCTGATCGCCATGGCGGTCACCCGGCAATCGACTACGCCGCGGCCGGCTAACCTCAACTAAACCATAGGCAGGGGATTATCGGGCGTACACGCCGCGGGTCAGGCATGAGAAGACGAGCCGGCCGGCTTCATCGAGAAGGTCGTGCTGAGCGATGACGACGCCCCTGCCCTCGCCCACCGGATCCTTGCCCATGACGGTCATCCGGCCGCGCAGGATTTCGCCCACCGGCGGATTGCGCGCCCAGCGCAGGGCATCGACCCCCACCCGCTTGACCGGCGGCCCGCCGGCCGACGCCTCGGCGTCCAGACGGCTCCAGAGGGCGAAAATCATCGCGTCCGGGGCGCCGCGATCAGCGGTCCAGCCCGGCGTGAAGGCGGCGATGAAGGCCTCGACATCCGTCTCCTTCACCGTCACGGCGCCGAAATGCACGACCTGGCCGATCTCGATGTCATCGAAGGCGGCGGGCATGGCGGCGAGTTCCTGCGATCGGATGGGTGGGCGATGACGCGCTTCTACGGCGCCCTCCTGGGCTTGGCGATCACCCTCGTCGCCGGGGGGCGTGCCGGCGCCCAGGGCGCGCCGGTGGCGGCGCCGCATCTGACGGCGCAACTGGTGGCCGAGACGGCCGGCGCCGCGCCCGGTTCGACGGTCTGGGTGGCCGTGGTCCTGAGCATGGACAAGGGGTGGCACACCTATTGGCGCAACCCCGGCGACGCCGGCCAGGCGACGCGGATCGCCTGGACCCTGCCCCCGGGCTGGCGGGCCGGCGACATCGTCTGGCCGGCGCCCGAGCGGCTGCCGGTCGGGCCGATCATGGACTACGGCTACGAAGGCCGAGTTCTGCTGGCCACGCCGGTCCAGATTCCGGTCTCGGCCAGGGCCGGCGACGCGGCGAGCGTCGGCGCGGTGGTCGATTATCTGGTTTGCGCCCAGGTCTGCATTCCGGGAACGGCGCGGCTTTCGCTGAATCTGCCGATGGTGGCCGGTGCGCCCCCGTCCGAGCCGGGCTGGGGACCAAAGATCGCCGCCACGCTGGCGGCGTCACCCAAGCCCGGCGCCCTGCGCGCGACCTTTCGCAAGGTCGGCGGCGCGCTGGCGCTGTCCGTAGGGGGGTCGGCCCTGGCCGGCGTCCGCGCCGACGACGCCTATTTCTATCCCTTCGACGACAAGCTGATCGACCACTCCAGGATCCAGACGGTCGAGCGGGGTCCCGCCGGCCTGACCCTGACCCTCACGCCAGGCGCGGCTTTCGCCGGCGGCGCCGGTCCGAACGCGGCCGAGGGCGTCCTTCGCGTGGATGGCAAGGCGTTCGAGATCGACGCCACGCCGGGGCCGCCACTGCCGGGGGCGTCCGGCCTGGGGCCGCCGGCGGCGCGCGCGGGCGGCGTCTCGGGCCTGCCGCTGGCCATGGCCTTTGGCTTCCTGGGCGGGCTGATCCTCAATCTCATGCCGTGCGTGTTTCCGATCCTGTCGATCAAGGCGGCCGCCCTGGCCGCACACGGCGGGGAGCCGTCCCAGGCTCGAACCCAGGGCCTGGCCTTCATGGGCGGGGTCATCGCCGCCTTCCTCGCCCTGGCCGGCGTCCTGATCGCGGCGCGGGCGGCGGGCGCGGCCGTCGGGTGGGGCTTTCAACTGCAGTCGCCTTGGGTGGTGGCCTCACTCGGCCTGATCATGCTGGCCGCCGCGCTCAATCTCTCGGGCCTGTTCGAGATCGGCGGCTCGGTGCAGACTCTGGGCGCCGGAGGACCCCATGGCGGGGTTCTGGGATCGGCTTTCACCGGCCTGCTGGCGGTGGTGGTGGCGGCGCCGTGCACCGCCCCGTTCATGGCCTCCGCTCTGGGCTACGCCCTGACCCAGCCGGCGGTCGTGGCCATGGCCGTGTTCTCCGCCCTGGCGGTGGGCTTCGGAGCGCCGTACACCGCTCTGTGCTTCAGCCCCGGCCTCATGCGCCGCCTGCCGAGACCGGGGGCATGGATGAACGTCTTCCGCAGGGCCGTGGCCTTCCCGATGTACGCCGCCGCGGCGTGGCTGGCCTGGGTGCTCGCCAAGCAGTCCGGACCGCCGGGACTGGCGTTCCTGCTTGCCGCCGCGATCCTGCTGGCCCTGACCGCCTGGCTCTTCGGCCTGGCGCAGCACCGCCAGGCGCGCGGCGCGCGGGCGGCGCCTCTGCTGCTGGTGTCGGCCGCCGGGCTGGCTGGATGCGCCGTGCTGGTCGCGGGCGTCGGCGGCGCGGCCGCCGCGCGGCCGGGCGAGCTGGCGGCGACGGGTCCGGCCGCCCTGCCGTCCCAGCCCTGGACACCGGATCGCCTCGCCGCCCTGCGACGACAGGGACGACCGGTGCTGGTGAACTTCACGGCCGCCTGGTGCGTGACCTGCCAGGTCAACGAGCGCCTGGCCTTCTCCGCGCCGCAAGTGGCGGAGGCCTTCAGGCGGTCGGGCGCGGTCTATCTGGTGGCCGACTGGACCAACCGCAACCCGGCAATCGCCAAGGCCCTCGCCGACCAGGGCCGAATCGGCGTGCCGCTCTATCTGATCTACGGGGCCGACGGCGGGGCGCCGAGCGCCCTGCCTCAGTTGCTCACGCCCGGGATCGTCGCCCAGGCGCTGGACCGCGCGGCGGTCAGGCCGGCGGCGTCGGCGGCGCGGTGATAACCTCGACGTTGTCGTTGAGCAGATAGGCCAGTTCGCGCAGGGCCTGGTCGCGGGCCTTGGGCGCGTCGGCGGCCTCGAGCTGCTTCAGCTTCACCGGCAGGTCCTGGGAAATGCCCTTGAGGATGCATTTGAGGTCGTCGGTGGTTCCGCGCGCGGCGAGGGTCACATGGCCCTTCATGTCGAGATCGGAGAGTTCGGCGATGCTGGCCTTGAAGGCGGCGTAGCCGGGCAGGCCGGCGAGATCGCCCGGCGCGGCTTGGGCGCGCATAGCCTCGGTCTGGCTCTTCAGCGATTTCGCGCGGCTGACGATGTCGGCGAAGAGAGGTTCGCTGGCCACGGCGGCCGGGCGATCGAGCGACGCGGTCGCGGTCGGCGAGGGCATGGGCGCGGTGGAAGCAAGCCACAGCATGGCGGAAAAGGCGACGGCGTCACAGGACATGGCAGGCTCCTTGGTTTGACCTGGGGGGAAGCAATTCCGGCGCCACGGAACGGCGCCGGCCCTTGGCTCCGCCGACCACGCGATTGTTGCCCCCTCGGCGGTCAGCCGCTAAGCGCCGCGGATGGACAATGACGCGCCCCGACGGCCGATCGCCCGCGCTCCCCGCGGCTTCCAGGATCGCCGGGCGGCGGCGGTGGCGGCGGAGCGTCGGATCCTGGCGGCGGTGGGCCGCGTCTGCGAGTCGTATGGCTTCGAGGCCTTCGACAGCCCGGCGTTCGAATACGCCGACGCCATGGGCAAGTTCCTGCCCGACGCCGATCGCCCCAACGAGGGGGTGTTCGCGCTCCGGGACGACGACGAACAATGGATGGCCCTGCGTTATGACCTGACCGCCCCCCTGGCCCGGTTCGTGGCGGAGAACCGCGACGCACTGCCCAGGCCCTTCCGGCGCTACGCCTTCGGAACCGTCTGGCGCGACGAGAAACCGGGACCCGGGCGCTATCGCGAATTCGTCCAGTGCGACGCCGACACCGTCGGCTCGTCCCGGCCCGAAGCCGACGCCGAGATCATCGCCATGGCCGTGGAGGGCTACGCCGCCGCTGGCCTGCCGCGCGAGATCACGGTGATGAAGGTCAATAACCGCAAACTGCTCAACGGCTTGCTGACGGCGGCGGCGGTGGCCGATCCGGCCCAGCGGCTGGCGGTGCTGCGCGCCATCGACAAGCTCGACCGGCTCGGCGCGGCCGGCGTGATCGCCCTGCTCGGCGAAGGACGCAAGGACGAATCCGGGGCTTTCACCAAGGGCGCGCGGCTGGCGGCTCCGGCCATCGATTCGGTGATGGCTTTCCTCGGCGCGGCCCGCCACGGCCGAAGCGAAACCCTGGACCGGCTGGCCGAAGTCATCGGCCCATCGCCCGAAGGCGAGGAGGGCCTGGCCGAACTCTCTCGGATCGGCGCCACCCTGACCGCCCTGGGGATCGGCGAGGACCAGGCGAGGTTCGATCCGGCCGTGGTCCGGGGTCTGGAATACTACACCGGCGCGGTCTTCGAGGCCGAGCTGGTGAGCGCCGAGCCGGAGGCGAGCCGCTTCGGTTCAATCGGCGGCGGCGGCCGCTACGACGATCTGGTGGCGAGGTTCACCGGCGAGCGGACGCCGGCGACGGGATTTTCATTCGGCGTCTCCCGGCTGGCGGCGGCGCTGGCGGCGGGCGGGGGCGCCGTGCTGGCGGCACGCGGGCCGGTGGTGGTGATCGCCTTCGATTCGGCGCGCATGACCGAATATTTCGCGGTCGCCGGCGAGCTTCGCCGGGCGGGATTCGCCGCCGAAGTCTATCTCGGCGGGTCGGGGATGAAGGCGCAGATGAAATACGCCGATCGCCGCCTCGCGCCGGCGGCGGTGATCCTCGGCGATGACGAATTCGCCGCCGGGACCGTGACCGTCAAGGATCTGGATCTGGGCCGCGCGCTCGCGGCCGGGGCCAGCGACAACCGCGCCTGGCGCGAGGGTCGTCCGGGACAATCGACCGTTCCGCGCGGCGACCTGGTGGCCGAGATCCGCCGGATCATCCGAACCGCGCCATGAGGGTCGAGGCGGCGATCCCAGCCGACGTTCTGCGAGCGATCCGCGCACCCTTCCTGGCCGCCGGCGCCCAGGCGCTGGACGCGCCGATACTGCAGCCCCTGGGCCTGTTGCTGGATCTGGCCGGAGAATCCCTGCGCGAGCGCCTGTTCGTGGTCTCCAGCGATGGCGGCGAGGAATCCTGCCTGCGCCCCGACTTCACCCTGCCGGCGCTGATGGCGCACATCGCCAACGGTTCGGCGACGGGACGATACCTCTACGAAGGCCACGCCTTCCGGGTCGCGCCGGCCGGGACCACGCGGGCCGAGGAGTTCCTCCAGATCGGGCTGGAAGCGTTCGAGACCGGCGACGCCGCCGAAGCCGACGCCGAGATCGCCGCCCTGGCCTGGCGGTCGTCGGTGGCGGGCGGGCGGACCGATCTCACCCTGTTGCTCGGCGACGCCGGCCTGTTCGCCGCCTTCGTCGATGCGCTGGAAATCACCCCGGTCAAGGCGGCTCGGTTGAAGAGAGCCCTGGCCAGTCCGAGGCGCCTGGCCGCCGAACTGCGCGACCTGGGCGCGGCCGAACGCGGCGAGGGCGCGCGCGGCGGTCTGGCGCGGCTGCTTGCCGGCCTGGGTGAAACCGAGGCCGAGGCGGTGATGGAGGAGATCTGGATCCTCGCCGGGATCGAGCCGATAGGCGGCCGGCCAGCGGGCGAAATCATCCGCCGCCTGGCGCAACGATCGGAAGCGGCCGGCGCCCCGCCGCTCGACGCCGAACGCCGTGGCCTGATCGAGACCTTCCTGACCATTGACGGCGAGCCCCGCGCCGCCTTGGCCGCCATCGGCGATCTGGCCGGCGATCGCCGCCCGGCGCTGGAATCGGTGCTCTCGAACTGGCAGCGCCGATTGGCGGCCTTCGCGGCCCACGGCATTCCTTCCGGCGCCACCCGCTTCTCCGCCGCCTTTGGCCGGTCTTTCGGCTATTATGACGGACCGCTGTTCGAAGTCCGCAGCCGGGCGCTCGGCGCCGACCAGCCGGTGGCCGCGGGCGGACGGTACGACGGTTTGCCCGTGCGCCTGGGCGCGCGCGATGCGGCGGGCGCCGTGGGCTGCATGGTGCGGCCCGGCCGGGCCTGGGCCGGGGCAAGGCCATGAGCGGACCGCTGGTGCTGGCTGTTCCGTCCAAGGGCCGCCTCAAGGACCAGGCCGAGGCCTGGCTCACCGACTGCGGCCTTCCCCTTCGCGCCGGGGGCGGGCCGCGCGGCTACGCCGCCAGTATCGACGGCTTCGAGGGCGTCCAGGTGCGCCTGGCTTCGGCCGCCGACATCGCCGCCGCCCTGGTCAGCGGAGATGTGCATCTGGGCGTCACCGGCGAGGACCTGCTCGGCGAACTGACCAGTCCCGAGAGCGCCCGGGTGATGCTGCTGCGGGCGTTGGGATTTGGCCGGGCCGATCTGGTCGTCGCCGCGCCGCGGAGCTGGATCGATGTGGAAAGCATGGCCGACCTGGACGATGTCGCCCATCTGCATCTGGCGCGCACCGGCAGCCGTCTGCGGGTGGCCACCAAATACCGCGTCCAGGCGCGCGCCTTCTTCGCCCGCCAGGGCCTGGCCGAATGCAGGATGGTGGAATCGGGCGGAGCCACGGAGGGCGCGCCGGCGGCCGGCGCGGCCGAGGTGGTGGTCGATATCACCACCAGCGGCGCGACCCTGGCGGCCAACGGGCTGAAGGTCTTGAGCGACGGCGTGATCCTGCGCAGCCAGGCGCGGCTGGCGGCGAGCCTGGGCGCCGGCTGGGACGCCGATACTCTCGGCGCCTGCCAGCGGCTGCTGGGCATCATCGAGGCGCGGGCGCGGGGGAGGTCGATCGCGAGCCTCACCTGGCCGGGCGAGCGGGACGGCGCCGCGCGCCTGGCGCTGCGGGGCCTGGCGACGTTTGGCGAAGGCGGTGGGAGCGATGGTGTCATCGTCGAGAACTCGAACCTGTTCGCCGCCGCCCAGGCGCTGGCGGAGGCCGCGGTCGGCCCGGTGAGTGTCATCCACCCAGCCTTTCTATTCGAGCCGGTCAGCGACGCCGGCGCCCGGCTGGCGGCGGCGCTGGATCTATAGGGGAGAACCGGCCCACCGACCCGCGGCGGGCTGGTCGATTCCGAGGCGATCAAGCCCCAGGCGAATCACCAGATCCGGACGCGCTTGTCCGGGGGCAGATAGAGAGCGTCGCCCGGCTTGACGTTCCAGGCCGCGTACCAGGCGTCGATGTTGCGGACCACTTCATCGACGCGCGCCCGGGGCGGCGAGTGCGGGTCGCTGACCAGCTGCTGGCGCAGCGCGTCGTCGCGGGAGGCGCCCCGCCAGACCTGCGCCCAGCCGAGGAACACCCGTTGATCACCGCTGAGCCCGTCGATCACCGGCGCCGGCCGGCTAGCGAGCGAGATGTGGTAGGCGTCCAGCGCCAGCAGCAGGCCGCCCAGATCGGCGATGTTCTCGCCCATGGTGAGCTGACCGTTGACGTGGGCGCCGGGGATCGGCTCGAAGGCGGAATACTGCGCCCCGAGCCGGTCGGTCTGGGCCTTGAACAGGGCCACGTCCGCCGGCGTCCACCAGTCGGCCAGCGCGCCCGTGCCGTCGTACTGGCGGCCCTGGTCGTCGAAGCCGTGGGTCATCTCATGACCGATGACCCCGCCGATGGCCCCGAAGTTGATCGCCGGATCGGCGGCCGGATCGAAGAACGGCGACTGCAGGATGGCGGCCGGAAAGACGATCTCGTTTTCCGTCGGCGAGTAGTAGGCGTTGACCGTCTGGGGGGTCATTCCCCATTCGGCGCGATCGACCGGCTGGTCGAGCCGGCGGACCTGGCGGCGCCATTCGAAGGCGGCCGACCGCTCCATGTCGCCGTAGAGATCGGTGGGCGAGATGGTCAGGGCGCCGTAGTCCCGCCACTTGGCGGGATAGCCGATCTTGACGTTGAACTTGGCGAGCTTCTCCTCGGCGCGCGCCTTGGTCTGCGGGCTCATCCATGAGACGCGCTCGATCCGCGCCGCCAGGGCCTGGCGCAGATCGCCGACCAGGGCCTCCATCCTGGCCTTTGATTCGGGCGGGAAGAACCTGGCGACATAGACCCGGCCGACCGCCTCGCCCATCTCGCCGTTGATGGCGGCGGCGGCGCGCTTCCAGCGGGCCTTCTGCTGCGGCTGGCCCGAGAGGGTCTTGCGGCGGAACTCGAAGTTGGCGTCGGCGAAACGCCTGGAGAGATACGGCCCCGCGCCATCGACGACGGCGAACGCCTGCCACGCTTGCAGGGTCGCCACCGGGGTCTGGGCGAAGATGGCGGCGAGCTTCGGAAAGGCGGTGTTCTCGCCCACCACCACCCGACCGACCGAACCGAGGTCGGCGGCGGAGAGGAAGGCGCTCCAGGGAAAGCCCGGCGCCGCTTGCGCCAGTTCAGCCGGAGTCATGGGGTTGTAGGTCTTGATCGGGTCGCGATCCTCGGCCCGGGTCCAGCTCGCCTGGGCGATCGACGTCTCGAGAGCGACGATGGCCCGGGCCTGGGCCTGGGCGTCGGGCCAGTTCACCGCCGCCAGCATCTGGGCCACATAGGCCTGGTACTTGGCCTTTTGAGGCGCGAAGCTGGCCTCGAGGTAGTAGTCGCGGTCGGGGAGGCCCAATCCGCCCTGGTTCAGATAGACCGCGTACCTGAGCGGCGTCCGGGCATCGGCCGACAGGCCGATCCCGAACAACGAGCCGCCGAAGCCTTTGTTCGAGGCCCCCATCAGGGCGGCGATGGCTTCACGGCTGTCGGCGGCGCGGACCGCGGCGAGGTCGGCCCGGAGCGGTCCCGCGCCGAGGGCGTCGATCGCCGTCTCATCCATGAACGCCTTGTAGAAGGCGCCGATCTTGGCCTCCTCGCCGGTGGCGGCGGGATCGGCGGCGGCGTCGGCGAGAACCTTTCGCACGCGATCCTCGGACAGGACCGCGAGGGCGTCGAAGGAGCCGTAGCGCGAGCGGTCGGCCGGGATCACCAGCCGCTTCAGATAGGCGCCGTTGGCGTAGGCGAAGAAGTCGTCGCCGGGCTTGACCGAGGTGTCGCGGCCGGCGGCGTCGAAGCCCCAGCC
>Ga0075522_10002518_pt1 | contig 13543 bp, 6 predicted proteins | sample NGEPerA_FD_74796 | JGI IMG/M metagenome (GOLD analysis project Ga0075522, IMG submission 74796) | Arctic peat soil microbial communities from the Barrow Environmental Observatory site, Barrow, Alaska, USA - NGEE PermafrostL2-A | ecosystem: Environmental > Terrestrial > Soil > Wetlands > Peat ... | reverse complement strand
GTGAGCCCGGTGCATTTTTTCTGGGGCAGCTTCGATCTCGCCGTGACCCGTTTTTCCGGCCGCCGGGCGCCGGAACGTCCCGACGCGGATAAAATAACGCGCGACGCGTATTCGCACGAAGTGAGCAGTGTCGGCTTTTGGCCGGGTGGGGGTGACATTGACGGCGCGGCATTTTATTCCTACGCGGCGCCGCCGCCGGCAGGTTTTGGCGAACGGCCGGTGCGTCCGGCCGCGGCTTACTATCACAAGCAGATGGGCGAATTTTTGTTGATGTACGACGATGTGAGGACCGCCAGCTCGCCACGGCAGACGCTTCTGGACTTTTGCCAGAGCACCTACGACGCCGCGGCCGATCTCGGTCAATGGGATCGTGCGGCGCTCGAAACAGCATCGGCCAAATTTCTATAACGCAGATTCCGGTGAACGGAACGGCAAGACCTCTACGAAATCGCAATCCCAGATCGCACGAGTGCGCGTTTTTTGTTTTCGCGGTGCTTGGAGAAAGTTGAACATACGATTAGCGCTGAAAATTTAGCAGGTCTCGGGCCGGAATTCATATAATGTTGAACTGGCAATGACTTGCTTCCTCCGAATCGTCGCCTTGCTGAGCTGCGCATGCCTTTATGTGCTGCCGCTTTTCGCGCAGCAGGACCGCGGCGAACTGCAGATCGAAGTGCATGATGCGCAGGGAGCCGTGCTGAGCGCCTCCGGGGAACTCGTCAGCGAGGGAAATCAATTTCATCTGAATTTTTCAGTGGGAGACGATGGCCGCTATGCCGCGCAAGGCCTCGCGTTCGGAGTCTATCGCGTCCGCGTCACTCGTTCGGGATTTGCTCCCGCGTCACAGCTGGTGGAGATCCGTTCCATCGTGCCGCAGCATTTGGTATTAACCCTCGGACTAAAACCCGTTGAAACCCAAGTGCAGGTGAATGAAACGGAAACGCTGGTCGATCCCACGCGGACCAATTCGGTTTATACGATTGGCGCACAAACAATCGATGAGCATCTTTCCTCGCAAGCGGGACGCGGCGTGCTTGATGTTGTGAATGATCAGCCGGGATGGCTGTTCGAGGCGAACGGTGTCCTCCATCCGCGCGGCTCGGAATATGACGTGCAGTTTGTGGTTGACGGCTTGCCCATGACGGAAAATCGCTCGCCGGGTTTTGCGCCGCCCATCGAATCGAGCGATGTCGAATCCATGCGAGTAATGACCGCGGGCTTTCCCGCGGAGTATGGACGAAAACTCGGCGGAGTGGTGGAAATTACGCCGCCCAAAAATACTCCCGCAGGCTTGCACGGAGAGTTTGAGGCGGAGGGCGGAAGTTTCGACACGGGCTCTGGTAGCGGCGCCCTCTTCTATTCCAGCGGCGGAAATCGCTTTTCCGTCAGCGGAGACGCGTTGCACTCCAATCGTTATCTCGATCCGCCGGTTCTTCAGAACTACACAAACATTGGCAACGCCGGGGGATTTTCAACTTCGTACGAGCGCGATGTTTCGAACGGAGACCGTCTGTTTTTTACGTTCGGGCAGCATTCCGTTCGCTATGAAGGTCCGAACGAACTCGTACAGCAAATGGCGGGACAACTCGAGAATTCAGAGCAGAAAGAAACTTCGGGACAGGGGCGGTATACCCACGCATTTTCCACTGACATATTTTTCAGCGTCGCCGGAAGCATTCGCGATGCCTCCGCTTTCCTGAATTCCAACGCGCAGTCCACGCCCATCATCGTGTCTCAAAATCGCGGTTATCGTGAAGGGTATGCGCGGGCGGATCTTGCCGGCCACCACCGCCGCCATGAATGGAAGTTTGGAGCAGACGGAATTTTCAGTCCCGTGAACGAAAATCTACAATATCAAATCACCGATCCCACGCAATTCGATAATGGGACTGCACTGAGTTTTCAGTTTTCCGACCGGCTCTGGGACATCGAGCCGTCCGCCTATGTGGAAGACCAGATTCGACTGGGCAAGTGGAATGTGAGCGCGGGATTGCGCTATGACCATTACGGATTTGTGGTAAGCAAATCGGCGTGGAGCCCGCGAGTCGGCGTTTCCCGCTACATTCCAGGCATGGATTTGCTGGTGCACGCCTCCTATGACCGCGTTTTCCAGACGCCCGCAATGGAAAATCTGTTGCTCGCCAGTTCGCCGCAACTGGATTCGGTCAGCAACCTCGTGGTAAGGCTGCCGGTGCAGCCGGCCAACGCAAATTACTATGAAGTTGGATTCACGAAATCGTTTTCCGGAAAAGTCCGCGTGGACGCCAGTGTCTTTCGGCGCGATTTCCATAACTACCCTGACGATGACGTATTGCTCGATACCGGTATCAGCTTTCCGATTGCATTTTCCACCGCGACAATTTACGGAGAAGAGGTCCAAGTTTCCGTTCCGCACTGGGGACGATTTTCGGGAGTGCTGAGTTATTCAAATCAGGTGGGCACGGGCCAAGGGCCCATTGTAGGCGGACTATTTCTGGGCAGCGAAACATCGGGCATTCCGGATACGAGCAAATTTGCCGTTTCGCAGGATCAAAGAAACACGTTGCGCGCGCGTCTGCGCTACCAGGCCACGGACCGGTTGTGGTTTGCTGCTTCCGCCGAATATGGAAGCGGTCTGCCCTCGGATGTGAACGGTCCGCTGGACGGCTCGCAAGTCAATTTTTTGCTGCAGCAATATGGCTCGGCCATCTTGAACGAAGTGAATTTGGATACCGGTCGAGTGCGGCCAAATTTTTCGCTGGACGCCGGGGCAGGCACCACCCTCTATCACAAAGAGGGAAGAGAAGTTTCGCTCGAAGTGGAAGGCCACAACCTGACGAACAAAGTAAATGTTTTAAATTTCGCCAGTTTGTTCTCCGGCACCGCGGTGGCGCCGCCGGCCAGCGTCAGCGCCCGCCTGAAGTTGGGGTTTTGATTTCAGTAGCGCGGGCTTCAGCCTGCGGGGGTTAGTCCTTGCAAGGGCCAAATTCCGCAGGCTAAAGCCCGCGCTACTCAAGCCCGATTTGACAGCACGTGGAGTGCGACATACGATTCGTAAGATAAAGGTTCCCTTCCATATGACTTCAATGAATCGCTCTAAGCCGAGTTTGCCACTTTACCGCACGGCTTTCTGTGCTTGGATTTTCGCAGCAAGCATTGCGTTTTGTTCCGCGCGCGTAGCCGCGGACACTTCCGCCACCGCCGACCCCAAACGCTACCTGAACGATGTGAAAGCGCTGGCGTCCCCCGCCATGGAGGGTCGCGGTGCGGGCACCAAAGGCATTGGCCTTGCCGCGAACATGATCGAGCAGCGTTACCGAGCCCTTGGATTGCAACCCGCGGGCAGCAAATCCTATTTTCAGCCCTTCACCGTAATCACCGGGGCCAAGTTGAAGGAAGGGAATCGCCTGCAGCTGGAAGACGGAAAATCCAGACGCGCGCTGAAGCTCAACGAGGATTTTGTGCCCTTCAGTTTTTCCGCATCCGGCGAGGTCACCGCTCCCCTTGTCTTCGCGGGCTATGGCGTTACCGCTCCGGAGTTCGGCTATGACGACTACGCCCATCTCGACGTTAAAGATAAAATCGTCGTCATTCTGCGCTACGAACCTTCCGGTTTTGCTGCAAAGAGCGGCAACGCGGGGCTGACGCAGCATTCCCAACTGATTACGAAAGCGATCAACGCGAGAAATCACGGCGCGAAGGCCGTGATTCTGGTCAATGGAAAATTGGGGGATGGCGAAGAAGATCAACTCACCAAATTCGGCAGCGTCAACGGCCCCGAAAACGTAGGCACGATCATCGTGCAAGTGAAGAACGATGCCGCGAATTCCTGGTTTGTGGATGCCGGAAAATCTCTCGCCGATGTTCAAAGTCAGATCAATTCGACTTCGGCTTCATCGTCCTTTGCGTTTCCTGCCGCACTAAAAGTTTCGGTGGGCGTAAACATAGAGAAGACGCGTGCCACGGTTAACAACGTGCTCGCCTATCTCCCGGGCAAGACCGACGAATACATCATCATTGGCGCGCACTACGATCATCTGGGTTACGGAAATGTTGACTCGCTTGCGCCTTCGCAGATCGGAAAAATTCATCCGGGCGCTGACGACAATGCTTCCGGTACCGCCGGCGTGCTCGAACTGGCGCGGCTGCTCGCTCCGCAAAAGGGAAAGCTGCAGCGCGGCATTTTGTTTGCCGATTTTGCAGGCGAAGAACTCGGCCTGCTTGGTTCCGCGGAGTGGGTGAAGGAACCGACGCTCCCGCTGAACAAGGCTGTGGCCATGATCAACATGGACATGATCGGACGCATCAAAGATCAAAAGGTTTTTATCGGCGGCACCGGAACTGGCGCCGAATTCAAAGGATTGCTGGATGAAGAAAAGCCGAAGTTTCCATTTCACTTTGAATATTCCGCCAGCGGCTATTCCGCCAGCGACCACACGTCCTTTGTCGGCAAACAAATTCCCGTACTTTTCTTTTTCTCTGGCCTGCATTCCGATTATCACAAGCCCTCGGACACGTGGGACAAGATCAACGCTCCGGATGCGGCAAAACTTTTGGATTTTATCGAGGACGTGGCGCTGAAAATCGATTCCGAACGGCAGCGCGTCGCCTTCGTGACTGTGAAAGAAGATGAGCCGCACGGCCAAGCCGCCAACGGTGGCGGCAGCGGCTACGGCCCATATTTCGGTTCGATCCCCGATTTCGGACAGGAAGAAGACGGAGTTAAATTTTCCGACGTTCGTCCGGGCTCTCCCGCCGCTAAAGCAGGCTTTAAAGCAGGCGATATCCTGGTGCAGTTTGGCGACAAGCCGATCCACAATTTATACGATTTCACCGACGCGCTCCGCCGCAGCAAAGTGGGCGATGAGGTGGAAGTAAAAGTGATGCGCGAGGGCAAACCAGTCACGGCCCAGGTGAAACTGGAACAGCGAAAATAAGCGCGCGAGGCTCGGCGCTTTGCTGTAGCCTGCCTCTTTATTGGCTGGGGTTTAAACGAAAATCCGTCGAGCAATCTCCGCGCGGAGGCGCGGCCTCGGCACAAATTTATCGAAGACCAAGAAAACTAACCATGAAGAAATCGCGATACGCACGCCCCACACTTTTCCTGCTGTTGTTCGCCGCAGCGGCATCCTTAGCGACATACTCGCAAGTATCGGCTCCGGACAAGAAAAATTCAGAGTCTCTCTCCGTCCCCGGAGAAAAGCATCTGGGCAACGTGCGCCAGCTCACCTTCGGCGGCACGAATGCCGAAGCCTACTTTTCCGCCGACGATAAGTCGCTGATCTTCATGCACTCCGGCGCGGGCGTCCCGTGCGATCAGATGTATACGATGGCAATCGATACGCCGGACGGCAAACCCGCCGTGCCAAAACTCGTGAGCACGGGGAAGGGCCGCACCACGTGCGGCTACTTTTTCCCGAAGGGCGACCGCATTCTATTTTCTTCGACGCACGAAACCAGTGCCGAATGCCCGCCACGCCCTGACTATTCCCACGGCTACGTGTGGCCCATCTACAGTTCGTACCAGATCTATGGCGCCAAGCCCGATGGCAGCGATTTGCGCCCGCTGAGCCATGCGCCGGGCAGCTACAACGCGGAATCGACGATCAGCCGCGACGGCAAGAAAGTCGTGTTCACTTCCACGCGCAATGGCGACCTCGACATTTTTACGATGAACGCGGATGGCAGCGATGTCCGCCAGCTCACGCACGAACTGGGCTTCGACGGCGGCGCCTTCTTTTCCGATGACGGCAAAAAAATCGTCTACCGTTCCGAGCAGCCGAAAACGCCGGAACAAATCGCCGATTACAAAGAACTGCTTTCTCGTGGATTGATTCGTCCCGGCAATCTTGAAATCTGGGTGATGGACGCCGACGGCGCAAACAAACGCCAGGTCACGCACAACGGCGCGGCAAATTTCGCGCCCTACTTTTTCCCCGGCGGCGCCAAACGCATCATCTTCGCCTCGAACCTGGCGAACCAGAAAGATCCCAGCGGTTTCGACCTCTACGCCATCAATGTGGATGGCACCGGCCTTGAGCAGATCACTTACCATCCCGACTTCGATGCCTTCCCCATGTTCTCCTCGGACGGCAAGCGCCTCGTGTGGGCCTCGAATCGCAACGGCAAGGCCCCGCACGAGACAAATATTTTTATCGCCAACTGGGTGGAGTAGCTCTCGTCGAGTCGCGGAATTGAACTGAGGTTACAAAGGATTGTCGCTTGTAGCGCCCGCCTTCAGGCGGGCATGCTGAATTAAATCCAATGCCCGCCTGAAGGCGGGCGCTACGAAAACCAATCAGATTGTTAATTGGACTTTCGATCGTCCACAAAAAAACGGCGTCTCGATCGATTCGAGACGCCGCTTTCGCTTTACGACCTCAGGCTAGAAGAAGAACTTACCAGATATCTGGAGCTGTCGAGCGCTGGTTACAGCGCTGCTGGTGGCCGTCGGTGCCAGAAAACTGGGTTGTGGCACAAGGCAAGGGGAAGCGCTGGAGCAAGCAAGTGAGGTGCCCGCTGGTGTGCCTGAGGTTTGAATGGCGTACGCCGAACTGTTCACGGTCGATACGATGGTATGGTTGAACAGGTTAAACGCTTCGGCAATGACCTGGAATTTATATCGCTCCTTCCAAAGCGCAAAATCGCGAGTGATGCGGAAGTCCACGTCGCGTACTTGCGTGGGTCCCCGGAAGAAGTTTCGCGGGAATTGCGGAGAACGCCCGGCGGCGCTTGAAGCGTTGTTGCTGGTCCCGCCCGTTGCTCCACCGTCGATCCCTTTGACACCGTTAATCGTGAATGGGCCCGCGCTGCTCAAGAGCGCGGTTTGCGGAAGGGCGGAAGCAACCGTAACGATTCCGCCAAATCCGAAGCCGTTGGCCGCATAGCTGAGAATGGAGTTCTGAATCTTGAAGGTTGGAGAATATGTGAAGCTGGCCACAAATCTCTGAGGCTGGTCGAAGTCGGAATTCGCCCATTCTCCTTGTTGATTATAGGGATCGATCGTGACGTCGTTGGTATTCCCGCCAAAAGTCCCGCCGGAGGTTCCATTCGAGCTGGTTGTTTCTTCGTCGTCCAGGGACCGGCTGAGCGTGTAGTTTGCAAGAAATTCCAGACCATGGCCGAAACTTTTCTTTGCCGTGAAAATGCCGGCTTGATAGCGCGTATGGACGATGCTTTCGCAAGCGTCCACGATGCCAACGCCGGTATTGAGTCTTTGTGTATAGAAGGGAACCGCGACGGTTCCTCCCGTCGGTACGACTTGGCCCGTGGCGAAAGTTCCTCCTGCGATCTGATACGTGGCAGTCAACGTTGCTGGAGCCAGATTTACGTCATTGCAGACGGGCAAGTGCGCGCCCCTGTTGAAGACGTAGCTTGCAGAGACGCTGATGTTGCCGGGAAGCTGGTACTCGACTCCGCCTTCTGCTTCGTAGACCATCGGTTGGAGGAACACCGGGGTTTGTCCGCGAAGGTTGGCCGCGACCGGGGTGGCAGGCGTGGTTACGGTTGGCACGACAGCTCCCGGTATGCCAGGAGGCGCTGATAGAGTGGGCCCGGGCGCTGCGAAGAAGATATTGGGAAAGACGGGCGCGCAGGGTGCTTGGGTTGATGTAAAAGCGCCCGCGCTGGGCAGGTACGTAACGTCGCATTCCGCCTGCTGCTGCACTTGTCCATTTTCACTGCGGGTGTTGTAGTAAGTGGAATTTGTGGTCTTCCCGAAGAACAGGCCGAATCCACCGCGAACCACCAAGTTTTTCATCGGTTGATACGCGACCCCCAGTCGCGGGGCTACGTTCGATTTATCCAGATAGATTTTTGAGGTGTACATCGCGGCAAACGCATTCTTGTTCGGATCCGGCGGTTGCGGCACAACCTGAAGGTCATAGCGGACCCCCATGTTGAGGGTCAGCGAAGAAGTGGCTTTCCATGTGTCCTGGACAAAGAATCCATAGTCCACGTCATAGAAATCGTCACTCCCTTGCAACGAGGTGGGATGCAGAGTATCCGTCGCCTGGAAGAATTGATTGTAGTGCTTCCCGGTCAATGCTCCGGTCAGGCCGTCGCTGGACAGCGGCAGGTTATACAGGTCGGCGATCCAGGCCTGAAGCGTCGAGGCCGCTGTAGCGGCGCTTGTATTGTCAAAATTGTAGTTATAGATGCCGGCGCCGTTGAATAAATTGATCAACACATCGTGGATCGGGCTGATGTCGACGCCGGCTTTAATGGCGTGATTGCCGTGGACATAGGACACGGTATCGGCAAATTCCAGGCGATGCTCATCAGGAAAGGCCGGGCGAGGAAGCGAATTGGGATTTCCATAACCGAAAAAGCCAGTCGTAGAATTTGGACCCAAGAACACGCTCGGTCCGGAGAAGTTGGACGAAGTAACCTGCAAGTCGCGTGACCATTGAAACCGGAAATCGTTCACGATGCTCGGCGAAACAACGGCGTCCCAGCTGCCTACCAAGTACCGGTCATGAGTGATTAATGTTCCATTCTGAAGGGTCGAACCCGTGATTTGCGTGGGATTCGAGTTATTGAGATTCGGCCCGTTGAAATTCATCCAGTTGAACGAAACGCTCAAGTGATTGCTCGCCGTGGCCTGATAATCCAGCTTGCCCAAGGCAATATCCTGGTTGGCGTCGCGTGGCGCGGGACCGGTGAAGGCATTAATGAAATTCACGGCCGCGGCGCAACGCGGGTCGTTCGCAGTAAACCCAACGATCGTCACAACCGCAGCCTTTGCGTTTGAGGCCGCGCAGTCGTTCGCAATCATGTTGTTCAAAGCCGTCGCGGCATTATTTGAGGAAGGGCCGGTGTAGATGATCGGGAAGGATCTCCGCTGGCCATCATAATTCACAAAGTAAAAAAGTTTGTCCTTGATGATGGCGCCGCCCACGCTGCCGCCAAACTGTTGCCTTTGATGCTCCGTTCCTTCCGGAGCGATACATTCGGCGACACCCTGCTTAATGGTTGTGTTCAAGACGGTTCCCGAGGGGCAGACGCCAAGAATCGGGGTTGCTCCATGCGTCCGGGCATAAGGGTCAAGCGCGTTAAGACTTGGGTAACGCAAAAAGTAAAACAGGTCGCCGTGCAAGTCATTTGCCCCGGATTTGGTCACGGCGTTGACCTGCCCGCCCGCGGCGTGGCCAAACTCGGCGCTGTAGGCGTCTGAGTTGACGTTGAATTCCTTTACTGCGTCCAGACTGTACGTATATCCAACCACGGTTCTTCCGCGATCCTCGGAAAAGAACGCCTGCTGGTTACTGACGCCATCTACCTCGCTGTTGTTGTAGAGGCTTGAAATCCCGTGATACGTTACAAGTCCGTTCGTGCCGTCCGTCGTTACTCCCGGCGTGAGGAACACAAAAGACTGCCATCGCCTTCCATTGAGCGGCAGCCCTTCGGCTAAAACCTGGCTCACCGTTTGAGACACTTCCGTTCGGTCCGGCTCGATTATGGGTGCTTCGCCAGTGACCGTGATTTCCGCGACTGAGGTTCCAACGGTCAGCGCTACATCGATTGTGAGCGTCTGGCCCACCTGCAACACAATATCTTTGCGTACCACAGGAGAGAAACCGTCTTTGCTGACGATCACCTGATAGTGGCCGGGTTGCAGGAATGCGGCGGAGTAGATCCCAGAGTCCGACGTCATGATCGCTGGACGCTCAATCCCAGTGTCTGTACTTTTGATCACGACAGTGGCTTGCGACACGGTCAGTCCCTTTGGGTCTGTCACGGTTCCAGTGATTGTTCCGACTCCGCCCTGCGCAAATGCACGAGAGGAAAAGACGCTAACTAGAAGGAGAATTGAAAAACAGAAAACGGCAAGACGCACACTTCTGCCGGAAGATTCGCTCATTAACATGCACACCCCCATAAATTTTTTGCAGCAAAAACGTTTAGCCTGGCGGCGGCCGAGGGCCTCCGGGCCCTTGGATGGTGGAAACACAGTAAAGCAGGGGCGAGCGCCAATCCAATTCATTGCTTCTATTGCGGGGATTTGAAAATGTTTTGAATGGAACGTTAAATCTCGCTGCGTGAATAGAGGCGTAGAGTGCAATTGGCGCTGAAGCGACCTTTTGTAGCGATATTTTTCGTGCTGGTTCTGCCGTCAACATTTATTGATTCCCGTGCTGGTGATATAATCCCGTCCGCCTCCCACCTGAGAAATCAGAGTTGCAGAACGAAAAGGAGTTCGCCATGTATCGAAGCGACGTGATCGGCAGCCTGCTGCGGCCAGCCTACTTGAAAAAAGCGCGTGAAGATTTCGCAACGGCGCGACTGACCGATGCCGAATTCAAACGCATAGAAGATCGCGCCGTCGACGAATCCGTCGCGCTTCAATTGCGCGCGGGTCTTGACGTGCTCACGGACGGCGAAATGCGCCGCTACGCTTTTTATGGGCACATGATTGACGCCATGGAGGGCTTTGACAAGTATGGCGGCTGGTCCATTCCGTTTCGCGATGAAAAGGGAGAAGTGACCACGCTTCCGCGCCCCGTTGTCGTTTCCCGATTGCGGCGCAAATGGCACATGTGCGCGGAAGAATTTACGTATCTCCGCGCGAGAACCGATCACGCCGCGAAGACAACTCTTCTGAGCGCGCAGCAGGCTGCCGCCTATTACGACGCCAAAAAATCCAGCGGCGCTTACCCCACGGTGGATTCCTTTCTTGCCGACCTGGTCGATCTGCTGCGCGAGGAAGTCGCCGAACTTGTTCGTCTCGGCTGCACCTACATTCAAGTGGACTCGCCGCAATATGCCGCGCTGATCGATTCAAACATTCGCGAAGGCTACCGCCAGCGCGGAAACGATCCGGACCGCTTGCTCGATCTGTCCATCGAAATGGACAATGCCGTGATTGCCGGACATCCCAACGTGACTTTCGGGCTGCACCTGTGCCGCGGAAATAATCAAAGCAAGTTTTACGCTTCGGGAGATTACGCGCCCATCGCCAAAGTGTTCCGCGAAACCAAATTCCAAAGGTTTCTGCTGGAGTTCGACGATGAGCGCTCCGGCGGCTTCGAGCCGCTTTCGCACGTTCCGCCCGATCGCACGGTTGTTCTGGGACTCATCAGCACGAAGAAAGCCCCGCTCGAAGCGAAGGACGAAATCAAGAGCCGCATTCACGCTGCCGAAAAATTCGTTCCGCTCGACCGGCTTGCGCTCAGCCCGCAGTGCGGCTTCGCCTCGACCATGGAGGGAAATCTGCTCTCCGAAGCCGATCAGGAAGCCAAGCTGCGCCTCGTAGTGGAAACCGCGAGAGAAGTTTGGGGCGACGCGAAGTCTCCGGTATCATCGAAGGTGAAAGGGAAGTCCGTCTAATCAAGTTGAAGCTGCCTCCCGGTCCAAAGGGTTTTCCTGTGCTGGGTAGCGTGTTCGAGCCGAAAGGCGACACGATCACGTACCTAAAAAAGTGCACGCGCGAATACGGAGACATAGTGTTTTTTCGTTTCATGGGCGTGCCCGCCTGTTATCTGAGTCGCCCTGAGTACATTGAGTCCGTCCTCGTTACTCAAAATAATAATTTCGTGAAGTCGAAAGATTATCGCGCCATGCGCCGCGTGCTGGGCAACGGCCTGCTCCTGAGCGAAGGCGAATTCTGGCGCCGCCAGCGCAAACTCATACAGCCTGCTTTTCACCAGGAAAAAATCGCAGCCTACGCGCAAATCATGGTCGACTACACGCAGCGCATGCTGGAAACGTGGAGCGATGGGCAAACGCTCGACGCGCATGAAGCCATGATGCGCCTGACGCTGGGGATCGTAGCCAAAACGTTGTTCGATGCGGATGTTTCGCACGAAGCGGAAGATGTGGACGCGGCGCTCACCGTGTTGATGGGAAAATTTTTGCGGCAGGCGGGAATGGCGTTGCTGCTTCCCACGTGGGTTCCGCTCCCCACTTCTCAGCTTCTAAAACGAGCGGTCGGCCGTCTCGATAAAGTGATTTACCGAATCATCGAGCAGCGCCGCTCGAGCGGGCAAATGTCCGGAGATTTGCTGAGCGCATTTTTGCAGACGCGTGACGACGAAGGCATTGGCATGACCGATCGCCAGCTGCACGACGAGATCATGACGCTCTTCCTCGCGGGGCATGAGACGACGGCCAACGTGCTTTCCTGGACTTGGCTGCTCCTCGGCCAAAATCCGGAAATCGAAGTGAAGCTGATCGAGGAACTCGATCGCGTGCTTCACGGGAAAATTCCCACGCCCGCCGATTTGCCGCGCCTCGTGTACACGGACATGGTGCTGCGCGAATCGATGCGCTTGTATCCGCCGGTGTGGGTGATCGGCCGCCGCGCGCTTTCCGCATTTCGCCTGGGCGAATACGAAATCCCGGCGAACACAAACATGCTGATCTCGCAATACCTGATGCATCGCGACGCGAGATATTTTCCGGAGCCGGAACGTTTCGATCCGGAACGCTGGCGCGCAGGCGATCCCCGCGCCGCTGCGTTGCCCCGCTTCGCCTATTTTCCTTTTGGAGGAGGACCCAGAGTCTGCATCGGCGCCGCATTTGGCATGATGGAAGCGGTGCTTCTCCTGGCCACCATCGCGCAAAAATTTAAGATCGAAGTGGCTACCGAAGAAAAAGTGAGCATGCAGCCCTCAGTAACTCTGCGCCCCAGAAACGGAATCCCAGTAAAGTTAAAACGAAGGTCTTAAGTAGGACAGGCTTCAGCCTGTCTGCTTTTAATCCCATTCCGACGACAGCTTCAAAATCAGACAGGCTAAAGCCTGTCCTACTAAGATCCAATCGTCCTTCCGGGCACGAGATAATTCACCACATAATCCCGCACCGCGTCTTCGAGCGAAGTGATGGGCAAATCATATCCGGCAGCCCGAAGTTTGCCGATATTCGCTTCCGTAAAATATTGATACTTGTCGCGAATCGCTTCCGGCATGTCAATGTATTCGATATGCGGTTCGCGGCCCAACGCGGAAAAAACCGCGAGTGCGAGATCGTTCCACGAGCGAGCCTGTCCCGTGCCAATATTAAAAATTCCATTCGCATTTGGAGTTTCCGCCAGATGCAAAGTCATCGCCACCGCGTCTTTCACATACAGAAAATCGCGCCGCTGCTCGCCGTCGTGATACTCAGGCCGGTGGCTCTTGAATAATCGAATGACGCCCGTTTTCAGCACATCGCCATAACTTTTGCAGACCAGGCTGCGCATGTCGCCTTTATGATTTTCGTTCGGCCCAAACACATTGAAATATTTCAGTCCGACGATGCGGTCAAGCCACCCTTCCTTCAGCGCATGCAAATCCATCCATTGCTTGGATTGCCCGTAAAGATTCAGCGGCTTTAGGTGTTGCATCTGCCGCATGTCGGAATCGTCCATTCCAGCGCTGCCATCCCCGTAAGTCGCCGCCGAAGAAGCGTAAACGAAACGCACCCCCTCAGCGAGCGCGCATTCCGCAAGCTTGCGCGAATATTCAAAATTATTTTCGCGCAGATATTGTTCGTTCGTTTCCGTCGTGGAGGAACACGCCCCCAGATGAAAAATACAATTGAGCTTTCCCATCGATCCCGAGGCCAGACGCGCGTGCAATTCGGC
>Ga0075522_10002515_pt1 | contig 13561 bp, 9 predicted proteins | sample NGEPerA_FD_74796 | JGI IMG/M metagenome (GOLD analysis project Ga0075522, IMG submission 74796) | Arctic peat soil microbial communities from the Barrow Environmental Observatory site, Barrow, Alaska, USA - NGEE PermafrostL2-A | ecosystem: Environmental > Terrestrial > Soil > Wetlands > Peat ... | reverse complement strand
GCGTCGTCAAATGTGGACAATGCGTACCGCCTGCAGGGAAAGCTGCTTCTGGTTGTGGGAGAGATGGATCCCAACGTGGACCCGTCCTCAACCATGCAGGTTGTGAACGCACTTATAAAGGCGAAGAAGTATTTTGACCTGCTGGTCATTCCGGGCGCTGGCCACGGGTCCGGCGGTCCTTATGGCGAGCTGAAAAGGTTCGACTTCTTTGTCCGTAATTTGCTGAACGTGGACCCTCCGGACAGAAATCATGGTAACGCTGCTGACCCGGCGGCTACCGCATCTGCTGCGCGGCCGGGCGTTGAGCGCCGGTTGGCCAACTGATGGCGTACTAATGCGTTGGAGATGATGATGTCAACGCGGACTCTGCGGGCGTTTATGGTGTAAAAGGCGGCGATCGGTTGTGCGCGCCGAAAGAGTTGGCGAATTTATCCAATGCAGGGTCGCAAAGATCCAGCGACAGGCCGGTGGCATCGTGGGACCGGTGCCGCCGGCTCGTGGTGTCCCGCGGCCGCTTTGGCGCACGCGAGATCCAAACACGATTTCGGAGCCGAAATGCCGCGTCAAAAAGCAATCTCGTCCTCGCCTGCGCCGACCAACACCGCAACGCCGTCTTCCGGCAGTGGTCTTGTGCCGATTCAGCGTCAGACGCTCACCGGCCTCACGCTGGATGCGCTGCGCGAGCGGATTTTGCGTGGCCAGTTTCCCGAGGGCGAACCTTTACGGCAGGATGCGATCGCCGACGAGCTTGGGGTGAGCCGCATACCGGTGCGCGAGGCGCTCAGGCAGCTCGAAGCGGAGGGGCTGGTCAATTTCAGTCCGCATCGTGGTGCGGTTGTCTCCACGCTGTCGCTTGAAGAGATCGTCGAGCTATTTGAGTTGCGCGCCAACATCGAAAGCGATTTGCTTCGCCGGACAATTCCATACATGTCTGTGGAGAACGACAAGCGCGCCCGCGAAATTCTGGATGCATACGAGATCGCACTTGAGGCCGGTGAAGTAGCGGCTTGGGGAGTTCTCAACTGGCAGTTCCACTCGACGCTGTATGCGCCGTCGAAGCGGGCTTTTACCATGACGATGGTGAAGAAGCTGCATCAGCACAGTGATCGCTACCTCCGTATGCAGCTGGCACTGACGCATGGTGAGACGCGCGCGAAGGATGAGCACCGTGCGATAGCCGCAGCGGTTGCCGCCCGTGATGCCAAGCTCGCAACGCGGCTCATGCGTGAGCACATACTGGGAGCTGGCAAGTCACTCGTTGCTTTTCTTGACGGTCATCGCAGGGACCAGCTGCAACAGGGAAGCGCGCACAGCCTGGCACCGAGCGACCTAGCCGCCGGCTAGCCGATTTAGGCTGAGCTTAGGCTAGCCCTCTGGCCTGATGTCGGGTACCTGGTGGAGGCCGGATCATTTCGGCTAATTGGATAAAGTATTCGATTGACCCTTGCGCGTTTTCCGGGATTGGATACTTTATACGCAACTTGAGCCGGAGGGCTGGTTGTGCCGTCTTGCGTCGTTAACTGCACCCGATTCCACAGCCGGCGGTTTACAGTCGCTCGGCCGTACGCACAACGCCGTCCCTCGCCGTCGCAGTTTCGCGCCGGTGCGCTACTCCCTCGCAATCCTCCCTGACAGCCAGCTTCTGGCGCCCGCGTCCCCCGCGTCAGCTTCGCGCTCCGCTGCTCGTGCATGTTCCACTTCAAAGGGATCCCACCGTCATGAAATTGTCTCCGCGTAAGTTTTTGTACGCTCTTCTCCCGCTCTGTATGCCGGTGACGATTTGGGCACAGACCGTCATCACCGGAGCGGTACGTAACAAAGAGAGAGCGCCGGTCAATGGTGCACACGTAACCATCGAAGAACTTGGACTTAGCGCCTCTACCAACTCAGTCGGCAGCTATCGCTTGGTCGTACCGGCCGCAAAGGCCACAGGACAGGTTGTTATGCACGTCGCGGTGCTCGGCTATGCCCCTGTGTCGCAGCAAGTGACGCTCGGTGCCGCGACGCTGACGCATGATTTCACTCTAACCGCCGTAGCTCTGGGTCTCGAAGGAGTGGTCGTTACGGCACTTGGTGTGGAGCGAGAGCAGCGAACTCTCGGCTACACTGTGCAGACGGTCACCGGCAACCAGATTGCGCAGGCGCCCGTAGCTAGTGTCATTGATGCGCTAGCTGGCAAAACGGCCGGCGTCGTCATCACCAGCTCCGGCGGTCGGCCAGGTGCCTCGTCGCGCATCGTGCTGCGCGGCGAGTCTTCTTTTCAAGGGAACAGCCAGCCGCTATTCGTCATTGATGGTGTGCCTATAAGCAATAACGTAGATGCTAACGCGTCAGGCGCCTTCAATCTCGACGCGGGCCAGATGACTAACCGAGCAGTGGACATCGACCCGAACTCGATCGAGAGCGTCTCGATTCTTCGCGGCGCGGCAGCAGCAGCCCTTTATGGGTCGCGCGCGGCCAATGGCGCCATACTGATTACCACGAAAAAAGGATCGGGCGCAACTACGCTAAGCTTTTCTTCGCGAGTTACGACCGATACGCCAATCTGGCCTCAATTTCAGAACACCTATCTCGCAGGAACGAACGGTTTCTTCACCAATGGTCTGCCATTGAACCGTGGCGGATATGTGCAACCTGGATTTCCGGGCACTAATCCGGTGACGACGGCTGCTTGGGGGCCAGCGAAGAATGCTGTCGATCCTGCCGTTCTGCAGGCGCTCGGCGTGAGCAGTATACCCACGTACAATCCGCTCAAGGATTTCTACCAAAACGGCCACTCGGTAGAGAATTCAGCGAATATCTCCGGCCACATTACTGCCGGTTCGTATTTCCTCGGGGCCACGCACTCGACACAGACCGGAATCACACCAAACACTGACTTCGGGCGCACTAACGTGACTGCGAACATTTCCACCAGCATCGGAAAGTTGTTGACTTCGCAGACAAACGTGATGTACACGCAGGACGGCAACGATTACCTGGACGATGGCTGGAACGGTCCGCAACGCTGGCTGTCACAGGCTCCAATCAGCTTCAACAGCAAGGCGCCGTTCTTCAGCGACGGCACTCCGAAATCTGGCGGAGCGGATGCATTCTGGTTGGACCAGCACCAGGGCTACACAAGCGACGTGAACAGGCTCATTGCAGGCCAGTTCCTGAGCCTGGCACTTCCTCACTCCCTGTCGCTCGCCGACCGTATCGGAATCGATACATACACGGATCAGCGTACGTTTCACACCGATCTGCGGCCCTGGGCAACTAGTTCCAGCGGAAGCATGTGGGACCAAACGGTTGCGCGCCGAAATATCAACAACGACCTCACGCTCAATTTGAGTCAGATCGATGTTACGCGCAGTCTGACACTGTCCGGCCTGATTGGCAACAACATATCATCCGACGGCTCACGCTCCGTCTATCTCGGCGGCAACGGAATAAACATTCCCGACTTCTACAACGTTTCAAACTTCAATCAGGTCGTTGGGACGAATAGTCGTGTGCGCCAGGAGTTGATGGGAATGTACGGCCAAGCATCACTCGGCTTCCGAAACTACCTATTCCTGCAAGGCACAGCTCGAAATGACTGGAGTTCTACGCTTCCGAGTAACGCGAACTCGTACTTCTATCCGTCGTTGAGTGTCGGGTACGTGTTCTCTGATGCTCTCAGAATTAGAAATCACATCTTCGACTACGGGAAGCTGCGCGCGTCATGGGCACGAGTCGGAAACGCTGCTCCCCCTTATTCACTCTCGACCGGATATTCTCGAGCCGGTTTCTCGGACTTTCCGAATGCGGACAATGGAATTTCATTCAGCATGCCATTCAACGGTGTGAACGGATACCGTCTTAGCACAAGCCTCGGTAATCCGGAGCTCAAGCCGGAACTCACGACGGCGAAGGAACTCGGCGTTGACTTGCGTTTCTTCGCCGGCCGCGCGAGCGCCGAGGTGACTGTGTACGACAAAGCTACGCACGATCAGATTTTCGCCGTGCCATCGTCTGCCGCTACCGGCTACACGAGCATCCTGCGTAACGCTGGAGACCTGCGCAACCGCGGTCTCGAGATCTCGTTGGGCGGCACGCCGATCCAGGCGAAGGGCGTTACATGGGAGCTGCACGGGAACTGGTCCAACAACCATTCGAGCGTTATCTCACTCGCGCCTGGCGTCAGTAACATCTATCTCGCTGGTTACAGCTACCCGCAAATAAGGATCATGCAGGGTTACGGTTATGGAGTGATCTGGGGCTTCGACTACAAGCGGAACGAGCAGGGGCAGGTCCTCATTGACGACAAGGGCATGCCAATCCCGAGCCGTACTCTTTCGGCGCTCGGCAACATCCAACCCAAGTGGACAGGCAACTTGCAGTCATCAATTAGTTATCGTGGCGTCAGCCTCTCTGGTCTTGTGGACGTCCGCAAGGGAGGCGACATCCTGAACTTCGAAGGGTGGTACACCATTCCAGGCGGCACGGCGAAAGTCACAGAGCACCGCAACGACATGTATGTCGTGCCAGGCGTCAACGCAACAACCGGGCAACCGAATACTGTAGCAGTGTTGCGTGACAGGGCTTACTACACTGCTTACGCAACGTCGGTACAGACCAACCTCGTCGAGGATGGAGGCTACGTGAAACTGCGCGAGCTGACTCTATCCTACACGCTTCCGCAGCGGATGCTCAGCAGGACGCCGGCCAAAACCGCTTCGTTGTTCTTCACCGGCCACAACCTTCTGATGCACACGAAATTCTCCGGTGGCGATCCCGAAGGCAACACAGTTGGCTCCGACAACGCTGGCGGTACTGCGTTGCATTTCTTCAATACGCCAACGACCCGGAACTACGGGTTCGGGCTGCGCGCGACCTTTTAAGAGGAATCGATAATGAAACTCTATAAGCTTGGCCGGTACGTGGCCGCGTGCACGATGCTAATGGGGGCTGGCGCCTGCAACACGGACTTCACCGGTGTCAACGTGAATCCCAATTCGCCGGCGAAGGTTGGCAATAACCTCATGCTGTCGGCGCTCACAGCCACTTTCTCATTAGGCGTAATAGGTAGCTGGCCATCGTCGCTCAGCGCTGAGTGGATGCAGCAGATTTCCCACAACGGCCCGCGCGCGAACATGCGGATCGAAGATTATGAGATTTTCCCATCGGAGGCCGACCGGCTCTGGAATGTTTCCTACGACCAGATCATGGGAAATGCGCGTATCCTGAACGACCAGGCCACAGCGAGCGGTGACTTTGCGTATTCGGGGATCGCGAAGGTGCTCTATGCGTGGAATCTGTCGGTCGTGGCGAACATGTGGGGCTCTGCTCCATTCTCCCAGGCTTGGGATCCGACCATCCCTCACCCGAAGTACGATACACAGCAGGAACTGTATACGGCGGTTTTCGCGATCCTTGATTCCGGCATCACGGATCTCGGCAAGCAGAGCCTGCACGCGCCCGGAACCGATGATCTGTTGTATCACGGCAACGTCGCGAAATGGCTCAAACTGGCGAACGTCCTGAAGGCTCAGCTGAACCTGACGGTGTCGTCCGCATCGGGCGAGAACAAGCAGGCTCGCGCGCAAGCAGCGCTAACGGCACTGCGCGCCGGCTTCGTGAGTAACAGCGACGATGCTGATTTTCAGTACTTCGACGTCAATGGTCAGCGCAATCCCTGGTATCAGTCAATGACGGATCCGCGGTTGCAGATGTCTGCGCACTACGTCGACCTGCTGACATCAACGAACGATCCGCGTCTCGCTTTTCAGGCATCCCCGACCATTGCGAGCGGTGGCTATGTGGGACACCCAAATGGCGGCGGCGGGGTTGATACAACGACGATCTCTTCTGTCAATCGGATCTTCCGTGCACCAGATGCAAAACTGACATGGCTCAGCTATGCGTCGGCGAAGGAGACGGAAGCTGAAGCAACTCTGATTGTCTCTGGCGCGGCCGCGGCGGATGCGCCGTATCGCGAAGGGATTCGTGCTAACATGGCGAAGCTGGGTGTCAGCGCTGCGGATCAGGCGACTTATCTCGCCACGATACCCTCGCTTTCATCGTCGTCGAATCCGCTGAGGGATATCATCACACAGAAGTACATCATCAATTTTCTGAACTACCAGCCTTGGGACGACTGGCGTCGTACCGGATATCCAGACCTCACTCCCGTAGCCGATGCACTGCTGCCGAGTATTCCGGTGCGATTCATGACACCCGGCGGCGAGTTGTCGACCAATGCGGATGCGGTGACGGCTTCGGGAATAGATCCCGGCATAACCGGCATGCTGGTTCATGTGTGGTGGGATCCGCAGTAACTCTGATTGTGTCGGGCGTGAACGCGTTCGCGCCCGACACAATCGGGATATCGACATCAATCAAAACTGTAAGACCGAGAAGGCGGCGATCCCACCGATCGCCGACTACAGCGATCCTGTGATCACCCCGCTGCGACCAGCGATTAAGGCACCGAGTATCGGTCTTTCATTGGCAGCTCCGGAGACCGTGGCCTCCTCTTTTCCCTTTAACTCGTGTGTAGGAGATGTGTACCAATGAAGAAGGCGCAGTGGGTGGGGGTATTCCCGGCGATCACGACGCCTTTCAAGCGGGATTTGACAGTCGATCATGCCTTCGTGGCTCGGCATGTCACGTGGCTTGTGGATCACGGCTGTACCGGCATCGTTGCGCTCGGATCACTGGGAGAAAGCGCAACGCTCGACTTCGAAGAGAAAGTCGACATTCTCGCGACGTGCGTAAGTGCGGTCGGGAGCCGTGTGCCGGTAATCGCTGGCATCGCCGGCCTGCGTACATCCGACTGCGTCTCTCTGGCACAACGCGCGGCCGAGGTTGGCTGCGAGGGAATAATGGCGCTGCCTCCGTATGTCTACAACGGCTCCTGGTACGAGATGCGCGCTCACTTCAGTGCCGTAATCGACGGGACTGATCTGTCGTGCATGCTGTACAACAATCCAATCGCCTATGGGACCGACGTTACTCCGGATCAGATGGAAGAGCTCGCGGACCACCACGAGAACCTGCACGCCGTCAAGGAGTCAAGCGGCGACGTGCGTCGCGTGACCGCTGTCGTTGCGCGGCTGCATGACCGGCTGAACGTATTCGCCGGTCTCGATGACATGATACTGGAGTCTGTAGTAATGGGCGCGAGTGGATGGGTTGCCGGCCTCGTCAACGCCATGCCAGCAGAATCAGTCGAGTTGGTCGAACTCGCCAAGGCCGGCAAGATCGAGGAGGCGCGCGCTTTATACGATTGGTTTCTTCCACTGCTCCGCCTTGATACGGTGCCGCAGTTTGTGCAACACATAAAGTTCATACAGCAGGAGATGGGATGCGGGACAGCTCTGGTCAGGCAGCCGCGGCTCGAATTGGAGCCGTCGGTAGCGGACGCCACTCGCGCGCTGCTGCAGCAACACCTTCAAAATCGCCCGGCGGCAGCTGTTTCGCATTCAATGGCCATGCCCGTCGCTGCGGGCTGATACCAGCTGCATCCATAGCATTATCGAATCCCGACTATTGCATCCGATGAGGCACCACCCATTCCCTCTGGTCCGATGATACTTATCCAACGCATCCAGCTTCTTGTCGTACTCGCAGTGCTTCCGTTAGCGGCACTCGCCCAGCGAGAGCCCGGTCACCCCATCGGAAAGGTCACCGTCATCGGCAACGTGATCGGGCTGGAACTCGACAGCGGAGTCGTCGCTCCCGAGCGCCTGTTCAATCTCGATCACCGCACTCTCCGGTTCACGCCGAGGGGAAGTGGATATCGGATTCAGAACATCCCGCTCCGATGGGACGCGGACTTTGGTCCGGAACTCAACGGTTCGATAGCAACGCTGAAGGGGTTCACTTTCCCGTTTTCAGGTAAACGCTGGGACTCGTTCACCGTTGCAATCGGCGCGATCACTTTCGGCACATTCCAACAAGCGGCCGACCGGAACCGCGTCGGAGGTCCCCCGGTGGGGAATCGTACCGGCGCCGGCGGGTCGACACGCAACGGTTTCCAGATGGATCGCTATGCGTCGCTCCAGACGGTTGGCGAAACTTTCATCAACACGATTCCGGGCATCGCTGCATTCATCAAATCCGGATTGAACGGAAAACACTATGTGAAGGAGCTATCTGATCGCGTCGTCGTGACGTGGACGCTGAGTGAGGGCGCCGGCGGAATCCAGGCCTTCACGTGGGTGCCAACAGTAAATCGCATTCAGGCGACGCTCTACAGGAACGGCATCATAGAACTCGCATATAACGACGTGTCTGCACGCGATGCCGTGATCGGCGTGTTTCCATTGGTCACGGTCGGCGTGGAAAAAAAATTGGCCACGATTCCAGGCAGTCGCGACACCGCCATCGCGCCAAATCTCGATATCACGCGGGTTGAACTGTCGAGCATCGATGACTTCTTCGTCAAGGCGACTATCCGGACCCGCGGTGCAATACTTCCGAACGGCGATCCGGCGATCAGTGGCGCTACATATCGCATCGCATTCGACGCGCATCAACCCGCGTCTACGGATCTCGCCAAGGCGTCGGTCGTCTGGACTATCCGCGGTTTCGCGGATCGACGCGGCGGAACTACCGCACGGCCAGCTCGATATGTCGTCTCCGGTCGCGGCGCACAACCGGATGTCACAGTTGAGGGCAACACCATTTCAATTCGTGGCGTTCTCCCCCAAGCACTTTCTGGCGTGACGCATGTCTCCGTTGCCGCCGATGCAGCATCGAGAACGCCTCCGGTGGTCGTCGATCGAGTTGCGCCACGGTCGGTCGCACTTGCCGGGATTCGTTCGCCCGAAATCGATTTCTCATCGGTGGATCGCCAACCCGGTACATTCCGCGTCGCGTTCGAAGGATTTCACTGGGCCGAGATCCCCCGCATGCAGGATGTCGCATGCTCCGTCATCTCGGCGCTCGGCGACAAGTTCGATTTCATCGCCACATACTCCGATTTCCGCGTCGATAACCCGGAAGGCGGCACGCCGAGTAACGGTCCGCGCGGCGGAAACGTAACAGGGATCGGAACCAACACGAATGGACTGGAGAACTATTGCAGCAAGGGCGAATTGCAGTGGATGTACGTCGAGCCAGTGTCAACTTCGGCCGTTCAGATCCAGGAAAAATCACCCGATGGCCGCATGAAAAACTACGACTACGCGATGTCGCAGATCGGCCACGAACTTGGCCATCGCTGGGCAGCTGATGCGCGCGCGATAGTAAATGGCGACACCATCACACTCGGTCCAGTCCACTGGGCGACGGGCGTCCAGCTCCCAGCCGCTTTCCCGTATTCGCGCTCTTATGAAGCCGACGCAATGGGCGGCAGCACATGGAAGGACAACGGCAACGGCACATACACCCAGCTTGACAGAGACTATTATTCGCCAGCGAAGGGTTATTCCTGGCTCGGGCTCTATCTTATGGGCCTCGCAAAGCCGGATGAGGTTCCGCCGTTCTACATCCTTCGAAACCTGAAACCCACCGGACAGAAGGATGCAAACGGTGATCCCATTTATACGGGCGACAGAACGGACATCACGATCCAGGACGTGATCTCAGCCATGGGACCGCGCGAGCCGGACTTCGCGCACTCGCAAAAGAAGTTTAATACTGCAATTGTCGTGATGACCATGCCAGGTAAGCAACCCAGCAGTGAACTCATTACTGCGGCGAATAACATCGGCGAACACTGGATCGAATACTGGTCGAAGACGACAGGCGGAAGATCCGTGATGACTGTCAACCCACAATAGGGCAGGCCCGTCCGCGCACTAGGGGGCGTTGACGGACCGGCGTAAGATCGCTGGACCAGGTCCGCGGGTATGGTGGTGGAGACTGGAGAGGTGCATAATTCGTCCCGGCGCAATCAGAGGGAAACCGGTTGCGCCGGTGCGATCCCTGACCCGCGGTTTCACCCCATCCAATTGGAGTTATCTGAATGCGCGCCTCGTTCATCCTCGGCCTCGGCCTTGTCGCCGTCGCCTGCACGGCGACGGTCGAGACCCCCGCGGCTGAATCCGTTCCCGCTACCCTCTCGGCCGCCGAGCTCGACACAGTCAAGGCCGTAGATGCAGCCTTCGCCGCTGCCATGAATGCGAAAGATACTGTCGCCGTACTCGCGGCCTATGCGGATGACACCAAGTTGATGCCACCTGACTCTCCAGTCCTCGATAAGGCGGGTGCGGGTAAGCTGATCGAGGGTTTCTTTGCTGCGGGCGCAAGTGATTTCGTGCTTACACCAACAACCGTGTACGGTACCGGAGACCTGGCCTATATGGTGGGTACAGTCTCATTCAAGATGAACGGAGCTTCGGAGACGGATAAGTACGCAGAGGTACTGCGCAAGGGCCCAGACGGAAAGTGGCGCTACGTTGTCGATATATTCAACGGAATTGCACCGCCGCCAGCACCAGCTAAGCGATAGTCGCCGTAGCTTGCTGAAGATGCCGATTCAGTCGCGGTGCGCGTAGCGATGGAGACACCCAACTTTGCGGCGCGCTTCCGCCGGGCCGGAACGCAGCGGGACCAGTTCAGCGACACCGAAGAACTGCGTTCAACGCTCCAGCGCCGACTTCGCGCAGTCGCGTGGGTGTGCGCCGTCAATAACGGCGGCGGCGCGATTTTCGGAACTGTTTCGCCTATCATGCGCGCGCGGACCGTTGCTGCGCCGCTTTCGGCGGGGTCGTCCTACCTCTATGCGATCCTTGCTGTCTTGTTCGTGATCGGTGCAGCACTGCTTCGGCCGACGCGGCCTCAGCCACTCCGCAGGCTGCGTATATACGAGGCGCTCATCTTCGTTGTCGGCGCGGCACTCGTGGTCGCGCTCAACGTCTTTGATTACTCGACGCTGAAGGATATATACGCTCGGGCGCCCATCGATATCGCACTCGGGATGGCAAGCTTCCCGGTTTTCCTGATGGTCGCATACGGCGTTCTGATTCCCAACCCGGCGCGACGCGCAGCCGTTGCAATGCTGCTGTTCGCGCTGGCGGGAATCGGTCCGGATGTTTGGGCTCTTGCGGCCGGCCTGCTTCCGACGGCCATCGCACCAATCGTATTCGGATTCAAAGGCAGTCTTTTCGCGCTTACAGGATTCATTATCTGGTTCGGGTCTTATCGCTACGAGACCGTCGCGCGTCGCGAAGCTGCTGCTCGGGAGTTGGGGCAGTACGTGCTCGGTGAGCGCATCGGATCTGGCGGCATGGGTGAAGTCTTTCGTGGCGAGCATCGCATGCTGCGCCGCCCGGTTGCGATCAAACTGATCAGTGCGGAGCAGGCCGGAAGTCCCGACGCGCTCGCGCGTTTCGAGCGCGAGGCGCAAGCTACTGCACAGCTCACGCATCCCAACACCGTGCAACTATTCGACTACGGCCGATCCGAAGACGGAACGTTCTATTGCGTGATGGAGCTCCTGGCCGGCGACACGCTCGATACCATCGTGCACCGAGATGGACCGATGAAAGTCTCGCGAGCCGTGAACGTGTTGACGCAACTCTGCGGTGCGCTCGCTGAAGCGCATGATCAAGGACTCGTACATCGTGATATCAAGCCGAGCAATGTTATCCTCGGTAATCGCGGCGGAATGTCTGATGTTGCGAAGCTGCTCGATTTCGGGCTTGTCACATCCCGCAGAATCGGCGCCGCACATGCAGACAGTCCAGCACTAACGCAGACCGGCATGATCATCGGAACCCCGGAGTTCATGAGTCCCGAACAGTGCGGAGATCCGAACGAAATCAGCCCATCGTCAGATCTCTACAGCCTCGGCGCGCTGGGATATTTTCTTGTCGCGGGTCGATCGCCATTTGCTGGGCGGAACTCGATGCAGATGCTTGCGGCGCAGCTCTACGAGCAACCCATGCCACCGTCGGAGTATGTAGATGGAATTTCCGGCGAACTCAACGCGATCCTCATGTGTGCACTTGCGAAGCGTCCGGCGGAACGTTTCCAGAGCGCGCGGGAAATGGCGGCGGCCCTGACGGGTGTTGCCAACCCCGCTGCCATGCAACGAGCTTGAACCATCCGCATCTGGGCGAAACGAGAGCAACTATCACAACACAACCGGTGACCGAGTAATCGGGGTCGCGTGACAAACGCGTCAGCCCTGCTCCTGTTGTACATCGAGCAACCGACCCATTCCCGGACGAACGCGTGATAAACCTGACATTTCTGATAAGTGCCGTTCTAGCTGTCGCCCCATCCCGTGCGCCTGCGCCCTCCCCCGCAAACATTCAACGAGTCACCATTCCAGCGGCAGATTCTCTGTTCGATACGATCGCTGCGCTTGACTCCGCGGTTTTCGACGCGTTCAACAACTGTAGCGCGCCCGGTCAACTTCAAAAGCACGCCAGCTACTTCTCGCCCGACGTCGAGTTCTACCACGACAAGGGCGGCGTCACCTGGACCCGGAGCGCGATGATCGCCAACACACGAAAGAACGTGTGTGGCCATTTCCGGCGCGAACTCATCCCGGGAACGCTCAAGGTGTACCCGATCAAGGATTTCGGAGCGATCGAACAAGGCACGCATCAGTTCTGCCAGTTCGCGACGGGCAAGTGCGATGGGATCGCCGAGTTTGTAATTGTGTGGCGGCATCAGAAGGGAAGTTGGCAGATAACCCGGGTGCTCAGCTACGCGCACAGGCCACTCGATTAGCGGGGATGGAATCTGACACGTAGATTTTGATGCTCCAGCCTGAAACGCCAGCTTGAAAGACCAGTTGCGTACCACGGATGATCTGCTGACCTCAACTCCCCGGGAGCCGATATGACTGCAGCACCGAAGTGGTTCAAGCCTGTTGGAATCGTTGCCCTGATCTGGAATTTGCTTGGTTGTTTCGCGTTCGTCGCAGACCTCCGCCTGACACCCGACAATGTTGCGAAGCTGAGCGTGGCGCAGCAAGCGTTGTACGCGGCGCGCCCATCCTGGTCCATTGTAGCTACAGGTATCGCCGTGTGCGGCGGAGTACTTGGTTGCATCGGACTCGTACTGGGCAAGCGTTGGGCCCATCCACTACTGACGCTGTCGCTTGTTGGCGTGATCCTTCAGGATATTTGGTTGTTCGGCCTTGGCGGCTCGATGGCGGCAGCCGGGTCAACAGCGATGATTCTCCAGAGCCTCGTGCTCATAGTCGCGCTCGGACTGGTGTTGCTGGCGAGCAGAGCTAGGAGGAACGGCTGGATATCCTGACCTGCAACCGACCGCGATGAAGAAGATAGTCAGTTGTGCAAATCGGCCGTTCGATCCCGCAACAATTTGAATGATCATGCGCAGATTCCCCGCGGTCCAGTATATAGCACCGTTCGCCGTCTTCCTTACGTGTCTTGCGGTTGTGCCATTGCTCGCCATTCCGCAGCCCTGGGAATCGATCGCGTGGGTAGTTGTTGTCGCGGCAACGATCGCGCTGACGTCGCGCGATCTGGTGGCGTCCTTCCGTTTTCCCCAGTGGATGCTCTCCATCGCAGTTGGCATCGCGGTATTCATCCTCTGGGTCGCACCAGACGCGCTGATACCTGGCTGGCGTGATTCATGGATTTTCCAAAACGGTATCACAGGACATCTG
>Ga0075522_10002514_pt1 | contig 13566 bp, 15 predicted proteins | sample NGEPerA_FD_74796 | JGI IMG/M metagenome (GOLD analysis project Ga0075522, IMG submission 74796) | Arctic peat soil microbial communities from the Barrow Environmental Observatory site, Barrow, Alaska, USA - NGEE PermafrostL2-A | ecosystem: Environmental > Terrestrial > Soil > Wetlands > Peat ... | reverse complement strand
CATCTTTAGAAAATCATTCACGGGATTTTGCGGCGCAGCAGAGCCAATAGGCTGGCCTGGCTTTATACACAGCAGAAGCCGTGCCTGAAACGGGCCGCTGTTTAGTGAAGGGGCTGTTCGGCGGGCAGGTAAGCGCGCAGGGCCGTGGCCAGCGTCATCGGGTCGAAAGGCTTGGGGATCACCCCCACCGCGCCGAGCGAAAGGAAATGTTCAACCTCACGATTTTGCGCACGCGCCGTCATGAACACGACCGGAATATTTGCGGTGCTCTTGTTCTTGCGCAGATGCGTGAGTGTCTGCGGGCCGTCCATCCCCGGCATCATAACGTCCAGGAGGATGACGTCGGGTTTCCATTCGGCGGCGGTCAGCAAGGCGTCGGCGCCGCTGGCGCAGCTCATCAGTGTAATGCCGGGGTCGAGCGAAAGAGAAATTTCCACCACTTCGCGGATGTCCGGTTCGTCTTCTACGTGCAGCAGGCGATAAGCGTTCATGGCGTCTCCCCCGAAGTGAAAAATAAAACTGCTTGCGAAACGAATACAGCATGACGGCGTAAATGATGCGTGAAACGCGCTGAAATCTTTGACGGTAAAATACCGGTGCACGCGAAAGAAAAATCGGCGAAGCGTTTGGAGGGCCGCACGCTGTTACCCGCGATAAAACTTTCCGAATATTTTGATTCTGTGAACAGGCGAATAGGTAATGGCTAGCGGGCATCTGGTTCGCGATAGGGATAAGAAAAAGTATCCGCGCCGGTAATCCGATCCGCTTTGGCGGTGCGCGGGTACGTCTTCAAATCAAAAGACGGCATGATACTACCTGGGGATATAATTTTTTAGAACACAACTTTTAATAGCAAACTAATTCTTTTGCTGGTATGTTTCTCATCGACTGAAATCGATCGTTCCTCGTCACCGCGCGTCGCATGAAGTGCGTGAGGCGGTATCCGTAACCGGGATCGATATTTAAAAATCATCCTGTCGAGTGGTCCTGATAATTGCATTTGTGTGCGGTCAATAGACGTTCACTGGGCATGCATTGAGGGACGGCTGGCGTCACAATCAGCCATCATTGAAGGGTGCAATGCCTTGCAAAAGGAAACAAACATGAAATCGCCCATCGTCAAACGCTCGATTGTGCTTGGTGGACATAAAACCAGCGTCAGTCTTGAGGACGCGTTCTGGCGCGGTTTGAAAGACATCGCGCAAAGCCAACGCGTGACGTTGTCGAACATGGTTGCCGACATCGACCGTTCGCGCCAGCAGAGCAATCTATCCTCGGCCATCAGGCTATTTGTGCTCGATCGTCTTCGCGTTCCCGCATCAACGACCTCCGTGGCGAAGGACGGAATGGGGGCGAGCCATGTGATGCGGGAAAACAGTCACACCCACGTCTGACATTTACTGAAGGTGTGAAGCCAGGATTTTGGCTGAGGGGACAGTCCTGATCGGACAAGTCTCCGCCTCAAATTCCCTGCTAACAGGGAAATTTACAGGGAAAATCGGAAAATCTGCCCTGAAATGCCGCCGCCGTGAGCACAAAACGCAGCAGCCATGGGGGCTCTTGGTTGAATTCCCTGCAAAAGATAACAGGGAAAGATTTCGGCATAACAGGGAATTAGATTCAAAGAACAGGGAATATCAGGCGTAAAAATTCGACTGCATCGTTCAATCAGGTTTTCGTTTCGCAGAGGGAAGGGGGGTCGGGCGGAACGGATCGGCTCCGCCTGAGGAGTGATTTAGACGTCCACTTGTTCCGCTATGGAAAGGGCGTCATCGACCTCGATGCCAAGATACCTGACGGTGCTCTCAATCTTAGTGTGGCCTAGCAATAATTGCACGGCACGCAGGTTGCCGGTCCGGCGGTAGATCAGTGTCGCCTTGGTTCGTCGCAGGGAATGGGTACCGAACGTGTGCGGGTCCAGCCCGATGCCCGCAATCCACTCAGATAGCAGCCGAGCATACTGTCGCGTCGTCATAGAGTGTTCCCGACTGCGACTAGCTGTGAACATTAACTCGGCAGGTTTTTTACTAGCCGTCCTGATGAACTCATCCACCGTTTGGCGGGTTGGTTCCGTCAATTCAAACCGGACTGGTCGCCCGGTCTTTTTCTGACGCACGCTCGCCCGGTTGGCGCAATAGCCATTCGGCGCAATGTCCTCGACCTTTAGAGCGACGACATCACAGCCTCGCAATTTGCTGTCGATGGCCAGATTGAACAGCGCCAGATCGCGGATTCGTTGCTCGGTCTGGAGCATGGACCGGATTGCCCAAACGTGCTTTTGCCGCAGTGGTGGCTTGGCGCCCATCAGCTTCCCTTTGTTCCAGGGAGCCGGTTTTGGCGCCGGTAGATCAAAATTGTCAGTGCCTTGCATGGTCATCCTCCTCGGTTACAGAGGAGGACCAGCTTGCCTTGGACTCTAGATGGCTAAAATTTTGTCCGCTTTCGGACAACGGCGGACAAAGTTGGGTTTTGGCCCGCGACGGTTTGTCCGCTAATGACCCCAAGCGGACATCGGTTGAATTTCTCAAAATGGAGTCTCTTGAAAAGCCCCCTCCGGCGATCTTTATTTCGTCTTGATATTCCCCCGCCTAAATTCACATCGCTTCCTTATCGCCAAAAGCTCATTTGAGACGTTGCCCCGACGGATTTGAAAGGGAGCAACCGATGCTCGACGTCATCATGTTGGCAATGGGCCTGGTCTTTTTCGCGCTGGCGATTGGCTACAGCTACGCCTGCGACCGGCTGTAGGAGAATAGCCATGGTCTTCGATTATTCACTCGCCGGCCTCGTGACCGCGGGGCTGCTGTTTTATCTCACCTACGCTCTGCTGCGGCCCGATAAATTCTGAGAGGCGTGTCATGACCATGATCGGCTGGATTCAAATCCTGGTTTACTGCGCGATCATTGTCGCGATCACGCCGGTGCTCGGTGCTTACATGACGCGCGTCTTCAACGGCGATCGTACGTTTCTTTCCCCGATATTGCGGCCGGTCGAGGAGGTGCTTTATTGGGCCGGCGGCGTCGACGAGAAGCGCGAGCAGACCTGGCTGTTCATGCACTAGGCCGGCGATCCATGTCGCGGCCGTCACGGCCCAGAACGCCTCTTCGGTCAATTTCCTCACGTGAACTCCTTTCAGGCAATTCGATTTCCTTAGCCGCGAAAGTGGCATGAGTGACCGACACGGACGTTCCCTCCGGGCCGCTCAACGTTTCAACCTTGGCATCGAGTTGTTTGGCAAGCGCGTTGACGATGCCGGTGCCAAGCCCGGTTTTCGATTGGGCAAAGACTCCCTTCGACTTTCCAATTCCGTTGTCTACGACCGAAAGCTTCCAATCCGTCCCAGAAACGTCGAACTCAACGGTGATCCGCCCGTCCCTTGTATCATTGCTGAACGCGTGCTTGACCGAATTGATGACGAGCTCGGTGACGATCAATCCAAAGCTCTCGGCGTCACGGCAGGAGACGCTTCCTTCCTCGCTGTGCACCTTCAGCGAGATCGATCGATTGTCGCCAATCATCGAATGCGAAAGCGCCTCACAAAGCTTTGAGAGGTACGGCCCGAGTTGGACCGGCCCGCTGCCCGTCACGGCATGGAGCTGTTGCTGTACAGCGGCAACCGACATGACCCTTTGGTGAGCATCTTGCAGATGACGGCGCGCTTCGTCCGATTCCACAGTCCGTGCTTTCATCATGATGATGCTTGCAATGATTTGCAGGCTGTTGGCGATGCGGTGCTGAACTTCCTCTAGCAGCACGTCCTTTTGCCGCAGCAAATCGTCTTTTTCGCGCTCCAAGATAAGCCGCTCGGTGATGTCCTCAATGCTCAGCAGAATATTGGCGCGTGAGCCTGTCTCATAGAACACTTTGCGGGCGTTCAAACACATCGTGTGGCGTCCGATGTCGGGGAAATCATGCTCGATTTCATAAGAGTCGATCGCGCAACCCTCGATCGCGCCGTGCGCCGGCAAGACTTTTTCCAGAAGCGAGCGAAGTTTTGGAATATTCCACGCACCGTCGCCCAGTTCGTAAAGCAGCTTGTCTTCAGTATCCTCGCGGGTGACCTTGAACGTCCGGTAAAAGGAGCGGCTCGCGGCGACCACGCGCAGGTCTTGGTCGAGCACGACGAGTGGCTCCCGCACGGTGTTCACAATCGCCTCAGCAAATGCATAGGCGTTTTGCAGGTCGGTGAACTGTTTTCTGAGCATAACGAGCCTCGAAGAACTCCCACGTCGCCCACTTGCAAGGAAAAGGACTCCCGGCCATTAGAATAGCCGGGGCCTACTGGACGTTTGAATTCCGAGGGGAACGTCGCGAGTAAGGCGAACCCGCGAAGCGTCCAGAAATACAAGTTTAGGGTTCTTGTTCGGGGGAGTCTGAGCAATATTGACCACTAATCTTTGGGGCGGTAGATAACTGGCGCCAGCCGAAGAGCGCGCTCAGGGAAAGCGAGCGGAAAGTTAGACCCTCAAACGCGACTTTGCTCCCTGATCCGGGTCTGCAATTCAAATTTCGATCAAATTTAACGCGTTACGGCCGCCATGAAACGAAAAACGTCCCTATTTGATCCCAAAACGTTCCTCACGAAAGTGAACGGGGGACAATCCATATCCGAATACCGCAAAGGTCAAATTGTGTACGAGCAGGGCGGTCCTGCGGATTCGGTTTTCTATATTCAGAAAGGCAAAGCCAAAAAGGCCATCGTCTCCGACCAGGGGAAGGAAGCCGTGGTCGCCCTTTTTGCCGCTGGCGATTTCTTCGGCGAGGGATGCTTGGCCGGCGAAAAGCTGCGTCTGGCCACAGTCTCCGCCATGACGGAATGTGTGATCGTGCGACTGGCAAAAGAAAACATCATCCGCGTGATTCACGAAGAGCCTGCATTTGCCGAATTGTTTATTGCGCACCTCTTGCATCGCAACAGCCGCGTCGAGGAGGATCTAGTCGATCAATTGTTCAACTCGAGCGAGAAGCGCCTGGCAAGGACACTTCTGCTTCTGGCAAACTTCGGAAAAGAAGGTGAGCCCGAGCCGATCCTGGCGAAAATAAGCCAAGAGACGCTCGCGGAGATGATCGGTACGACGCGATCTCGCGTCAGTGGTTTCATGAACAAATTTAGAAAACTGGGGTTGATTGATTACAACGGCCACATTGAAGTCCATCGCTCCTTATTGAACGTGGTTCTGCATGAAAAGCCGGAGATTAAAACCTAGTCGCAGCTTTCGAGGCAGGCTCGACGTTCAAAGGTGCGATTTAAAAAGGCTCGACTGGAATGCTTTCTCCTATTTTCCCCTGCTTCGCGCTTTAGCGTCTTCCTGAACCGCCGTCTCCGGTGGCTTAAGGAATGCATCGAACCGCTCCCTGACGATCGCGTAGCACTCGCAGGATGCCTTCTCGAGACCTCGACGATTGAGAACCTGAATCGTCCCGCGGCGATAGCTGATGAGGCCAGCCGTCTGCATGGATTGCGCCGCAAGCGTCACCGACTTGCGATTGGCACCCAAGATGTGCGCCAGGAACTCGTGGGTATATGTCAGGGATTCGCCTTCCGCCCGATCATGCATCATGAGGAGCCAACGGCACATCCTTTCTTCCGTCGTGTGCGTCGTGTTGCAAGCGACAGTTTGTTGGACCTGTGAAAGCAGTGTCTCCGAATAACTGACAAAGAGATTGCGCACATGTTCGCTGTTCTTGAACTCGGATTGCAACAGTTGGATCGGACAGCGAACCATGCGGCCCTCCAATTGCACGATGCATCGATTAAAGGAGACGCGGCTGTACATGGCGGCGAAAAGACCAAATGCCCCTTCGCGCCCTATGTTTGCGGTCTCGATTGCTGAGCCGTTTTCCAAAACGGTTAGCAACGAGAGGACGGAACCCTGCGGAAAATAAGCGTGCTTGAGGAGACCGCCCGCTTCGCAAACGAGGGCACCGAGTTTGAGCTCAATCGGTTCAAGATGGGGGTCGATTCGCTTGCGGCTCGCAATCTCCAAGGCACCGAGCAACTGATTATTCTGCACGTCGCCTAGAGCTTTTGACATAGCGCCATCATAATATGGGATCGAGCTACCGGATAGCGCATGGTCAGCGCCAAGTCTGTGCAAAATAGCTCATTGATAACGGTTGTTGAACGCGGCTGTCACGGCCGCACTCTCAACTCACGTGCCAATCAGCGAATGGATTTCGGAAATCATTTTCTCGCAATGATAGGGCTTGACGAAAAAGCGGCTGTCCTTCGGTAAGGCGCCTTTTGGAACTTGGCTGGATACCACAATGATCTTGATGGGCGGCCAGCGGTCACGCACCGCATGAGCGAGTTTCAACCCGTCCATACTGCCGGGCATATTGATATCAGTGAGCACCAAAGCAATGTCTGAGCGGGCTTCCAATATGGCCACAGCTTCGTCAGCATTCTCAGCATGAAGCGCCACGAAGCCAGCTGCCTTCACGAAATCGACCGTGAGCAAACTCAAAAGCTGATCGTCTTCGACGATCAGTACGGCATGGCGCGAACGTTTGCCATTTGTCATGTCGTCTGCGCCTAACCGGCGGCAAGCGGCTGGCTGGCATCAGCGCTCGGCCCCGAAGCCGCCAAGGTGGACCAGTGCTGTGCCATCCGAACGAAATGGGTCCGCAATCCGTAGTCACTGACGCGCGCCGCCAATTGCATACAATCTGACTCAAGGCGCAGACACTCCAACGCGTGCTTTTGTAATTGTTCCGGTTTGGACACGGTACACCTCGTGGAAGCCCCGAGATGGTCATGCCATGCGTCGCCGGTTCTGTCGGTGGTCTACACCACAGAGAAAAGCCAGGGGAGCGCGCCAAACTTTCTATTATCGGAATGCCGTAGGTCGGAAAGGCCGATGAGGCCGCATCGGTGCCGAGGTTCTAATTTCGGCGACTACGTGCGACTTGGCTAATACGTGGAACTTTAGATAATTCATTCTTCCAACTAAAACCGGAACCATAAGTCGCGAAGGCGCATTGAATGAGTGTCCGGGCGGTCCCCGCTGCTCTGACAGATTAGATGGACCCCCGTTCTCGCCCAACGGGGGTTTATCTTTGACGCGTTTTCCCACCCTATAGAGGAGATTGGAATGGCCGAAATCAAAGAGCATATGGAAGTAATCGGCGCCGATGGCGTTCACGTCGGGACTGTCGATAAGGTTGAAGGTAAGCGGATCAAATTGACCAAGGCTGACAGCGGTGAGGGCAAGCACAAAGGCCATCACCATTTCATTGACTTAAGCCTGGTCGCCGAAGTCGAAGGTCAAAAGGTCCGACTGTCTGCGAATGCAGACGTCGCTGCCACCATGGAAGAAGAGAAATCCTAGCGGCGGATGTCGCAATTAGATAGCGCTACGGCAGGAGCGTGCAGAGTGGCGGCGAGTACGAGCGCGCGCGCCGCCTTCGTGGAACCTTCCGGCCCGCTGGAGCGTTCCAGATTTCAGGGACGACAGAAAGAGTTGGCTTTATGTCAAACCTCACCATGCCGGTCCCCACGCGCCGGTCGCTGCTCGCCGGCGCCGCGCTCATCGGCCTCACCACCGCAGCGGCCGCGCAATCGTCGAATAACCCGATCGAAGGCAATCTGGGCGGTACCATTTTGGGACCGCGCAACGGCTAGCGCGAGGAGCAAAACCCCGACATTTTGCGGCCGCCGTCGACCGACCATGGCGGGCTGCCTAATCTCAAATTCTCGTTCGCCGATGCCCATGTGAAAATGAAGGAAGGCGGATGGTCCCGCGAGGTAACCCAGACCGAGCTGCCGGTTGCCACCACCATCGCCGGCGTCAATATGCGACTCAATGCCGGCGGCGTGCGCGAGCTGCATTGGCATAAGCAAGCCGAGTGGTCGTTCATGATCGCCGGCAACGCGCGCATCACGTCGGTCGATAATGACGGTCATAATTTCGTCGCCGACGTGGCCGCTGGTGACCTCTGGTATTTCCCGTCCGGCATCCCGCACTCGATCCAGGGCCTCGCGCCCGACGGTTGCGAGTTTCTGCTGGCGTTCCCGGACGGAAAATTCTCCGAAGACGATACCTTCGCCATCACCGACATGTTCGCGCACATGCCGAAAGAAGCGCTGGCGAAGAATATGTCCGTCGATCAGAAAGTGTTCGACCACATTCCTCCGGGCGAAAGGTTCATCTTCAAGGTTCCGATCCCGCCAGCCTTGCAGGCCGACACGGTCGGCAGCGCACAGGGCAAGGTGCCGCTGGATATGGCCTTCCGGCTCATGCAGCAGGATCCGACCTCCAGCCCCGGCGGCTGGGTACGCATCGCCGACACGCGCAATTTCACTATCTCAAGCGACATTGCCGCGGCGCTGGTCGAGGTCAATCCCGGCCACATCCGCGAGATCCACTGGCATACGAACGCCGACGAGTGGCAGTACTACCTTGCCGGCCAAGGGCGCATGACGGTGTTTGCCGCGCAAGGCAACGCCCGCACGTTTGACTTCCAGGCTGGCGACGTCGGCTACGTGCCGAAAGCAATGCCACATTTCGTGGAGAACATCGGCAAGGAACCGTTGCGGTTCCTCGAACTGTTCAATGCGCCGCGCTTCGTCGACGTGTCGTTGAATCAATGGATGGCGCTGACGCCGCACGAACTGGTGCAGGCACATCTCAACATCGACCGGCAGGTGATCGACGCACTGCCCAAGGACAAACGGCCAATCGTGTAATCGCTCACGCCCGTAAATTTGCGGTGCCGAGGTTTTGCCTAGATCGACGATTGAGTTTTCTCATGATCGTTCCAATGAATGTCCGCTATCGGAGCAAAGCAGACAAAGCTGAATTTCGGCCTCAACGGTCTGTCCGATACGGACCAAAGCGGCCAATAGCCTCAAATATTGTACCGAACTGAATTCGGCCACTGGTTGCGAGCGTAATGAGCATTTACAACTTGACCTTGTGTTCCGTAGAATAGCCAAGGGGCGCATCTTTATCGGGCCAATGGGGGGCCATATGGATAAGGCGGGCAAGCAGGCGTTCGATCCAAAAACCTTTCTCGCCAAAGCAAATGGCGAGAGGACCATTGTCAAATATCGAATTAATCAAATCATCTTCTCCCAAGGCGATCCGTCGGATTCTGTCTTTTATATCCATGAGGGCAAGGTCAAAGTCACCGTTATTTCCGAGCAAGGAAAGGAAGCCGTCGTCGCTATGTTGGGGCCAGATGAGTTCTGCGGCGAAGGGTGCCTGACTGGCCAGCCACTGCGCCTAGCCACGGCTAGGGCAATGACCGAATGCAATATTATGCGACTAGAAAAGGCGGCCGTAGTCCGCGTTCTCCATGACGAGCCAACATTTTCGGAAATGTTCGTCTCGCACCTTTTAACTCGGACCATTCGCGTCGAAGCGGACTTGGTCGATCAACTGTTTAATTCAAGCGAGAAACGCTTGGCGCGGGCACTTCTTTTGTTGGCTAATTTTGGCAAGGAGGGCAGACCCGAACCAATCATTGCGAAGGTCAGCCAAGAGACGCTCGCTGAGATGATCGGTACTACGCGGTCTCGTGTGAACCAATTCATGAACAAATTTCGAAAATTGGGCTTCATCAATTACAACGGCCACATGGAAGTCCACAGCTCGTTGTTGAGCGTTGTCCTGAACGATCAGCCGGAAATTAAACGGTGAACGTAAGATATTTGGACGTTTGGGGATGCGGCGCGCAAGCTTCCGTAATTCATCTAGTCCTAACCATGCCGTTTGGTATTTGCCCAAAAGGCCCGTTTGAGCAGAATTATTTGCGCTGTTTGACGTCGCTAACGCAATGAATTGCGTTGTCTTATGTCTTCGCGGCATAGGAGCGCAGATTTATGCATCGGATTTTTGAGTCGAAGCGTGCCAGCGCTTTTTTTATATATTGCGGCCAGTTGATACGAAGCGCCTGGATTGGCATCGATTGGCGTCGTCGTGAAATTAAAGATAGCGCGTTCCTTCTTAGTGCCTTTGTCGCCGTCTGGGCATGCACTCACTGGTTCGATCTTGCGCCAAAATTTTTTAAGTTCGGAGAAGATCACGCGGATTGGGAAGTTGATGATTTAACATTTGTATTTTGCGTTATGGGAATTGTACTTGCAATCTACAGCAGTCGTCGAATGATCGATTTATCTACTGCGAAAGACACGCTCGAGACAGCGAATGACAAGCTGCGAGAGCAAAAAATCATGCTCGACGCTGCCCTTGAGAACATGTCGCAAGGACTTTGCATGTTCGATGCGGACGGTCGAATTTTGCTGTTCAACGCACGTTACGCCAACATGATTGGTTTATCGGCCGCTTCGCTTAAGGGCATGTCTCTGCTCGATCTCATTAAGTACCGGAGGGCCGCTGGAGAGTTTGCCGGCAACCCGGAGGAGTTTTTCGCGCGCGTAGTTGCGGCTGCGCGCGAAGGTAAGTCCAATTCCAGGGTGATAGAGACGTTGGCCAAGCGTGCTCTACGTGTGATCGAGCAGCCGAAGCAAGACGGCGGTTGGGTTTCTACCATGGAAGACATCACCGAATGGCGAAAAGCTCAGGCGCAAATCTCGCACATGGCGCATCATGACGCGCTGACCGGCCTCGCGAATCGCACGCAACTGGTTGACAAATTGAACGATGCGCTTGCCGTTCTCCCAATGCAGAGTGCCGGCATCGCGGTGCATTTCATCGATCTTGATCGCTTCAAGAATGTGAATGACACTCTGGGACACGACGGCGGCGATTTTCTGCTAAAGACCGTTGCCGCGCGCCTGTGCTCGGTAATTCGTCTCGACGACGTTGTGGCTCGACTCGGCGGTGATGAGTTCGTCGTGGTCCAGACTGGGGTCAGCGGCAAGGATCAAGCTGAGGATTTTGCGAACCGGCTGATTTCTGCTGTGACAGCACCAATGAAATTCGGCGAACATGCGATGATCGCCACGGCGAGCATCGGGATTGCGTTAGCGCCGGCAAATGGAACCAATCCCGAGCGACTCTTAAAAAGTGCCGATCTGGCGCTGTATAAGGCCAAGGCAGAGGGTCGCAATTGCGTAAGGTTCTTCGCGGCCGAAATGGATACTGAGCTACAAACGCGATTTAAGCTCGAAAAGATGGTTCGCGACGCGGTGCTGCATAACCGTTTCGAATTACACTACCAGCCGTTGTTCGAAATTTCAGAGCGTCGTCTAATTGGCTTCGAAGCACTGATACGCCTGCCTGCAGGGGACGGAACGCTTATCCCGCCCTTGGTCTTTATCCCCATAGCTGAAGACTTGGGCCTCATCGATAGGATTGGTGGATGGGTGCTGCAGGAGGCGTGTCGTACCGCAGCGACCTGGCCAGACTATCTCACCGTCGCCGTAAACCTGTCTGCCACACAATTCTTGACGGGGGATATCAGCGAGGTCGTCGCTTCTGCGCTGAAAGACACCGGCCTTGCTGCGCACCGCCTGGAGTTAGAAATCACCGAAACCCTGCTGCTCGGCAACTCGGAAACCAATATGGCCGTGCTTCAGAAGCTCAAGAACATGGGCGTGGCCATCGTCATGGATGATTTTGGGACCGGATATTCAAGCTTGAGCTATTTGTGGCGTTTCCCGTTCGATAAGATCAAAATCGACCGTAGTTTCATGCAAGCTTTTGACGGCTCCGGCCGTGATGCCAAGACGGTTGTGAAGACGATAATCGCGCTCGGACGCGAACTGAACATGCGGGTGACGGTTGAGGGCGTTGAAACCGCCTCGCAGGCAGCCTTTCTTGATAAGTCTGACGGCGACCAGGCCCAGGGGTTCTTCTTCGGCCGGCCAGTCCCTGCTTCAGAAGTCAGCGCCAATATTCTTGCGGACTTTCAAAAGGAGCACCTAGCGCCTTTGTCCGCAATTGCGCCTGACGAGAAACCACGTCTCGTCAACTCCTCAGCGGAACGTAAGCGCTAGCAACCTGCCCGGTGCAGTATCCCGGCTGGAACCGCAAGTTCGGTATTTTCTCGCTATAAGCTATACGGATATTAAGCCGGAAGAAGACATGCATTTAGCGAAGCTGTCGAAGCCTTTCTGGGCCGCCGCCACTTCGGGAGTGAGCTTACGATGAATTCGTTTTAAAGTATCAACCAGCGCTTCCGGATCGAAGATCACACCGGGTGTCGCCCCTCCAGCGCGGTAAATCGACGTGAAAGACCGTCCCGCCGCCAAGCGCATCGGCAAAGGACACTTCGCCGCCGAGTCGGTCGACGATCTGCTTCACGATGCTCAACCCAAGACCGGTACCTCCCTTCTGCCGCGCGTTCGTGGAATCGGCCTGCGCAAATCTTTCAAAAATGCGCGGTTTAAATTCGGCTGGAATACCGGTGCCATGATCGCGCACCGAGATGCGAATAGCATCGTTTCCATTCTCGATCGCGACCACGACTTCACCATCAGGCGAGGAATACTTGATTGCATTCGACAGCAGGTTGGTGACGACCTGGGCAAACCTGTCTTGATCGGTTCGTGCGTCACAGGCGGTGGCGTCGACCTCAAGCTGAATCCGCACGTTATGGGCTTCGGCGAATCCCAGATTGGCCTCGATCGCCTGCTCCACTTGCAATCGAACGTCGACTCGTTCGAATTTGAAAACGGCCTGTCCGGAATCCATCTTTTCGATATCGAGGATGTCGTTGACCAGCCGTACGAGTCTTTGGCTGTTGGTATGGGCGATCCCAATCAGACGCGCCACCTTCTCAGGCAGGTTGCCGCCGGCTTTACCAATGAGAAGAGCAAGCGAGGCAGAAATCGAAGTTAATGGCGTGCGTAACTCATGGCTCACCGCTGAGACGAAGTCGTCTTTCAATCGCTCCATGTTTTTCCGCGTTGTGATGTCGCGAATCGCCGCTGTTACCAGAATTCCTTCGGCGCTTTCCAGCGGGCTCAGCATCAACTCGATTGGAAACTCGCTGCCATCTTTACGCCGCCCTATGAGTTCAATACCGGTGCCGATCTGCTGCGCCAGCGCGTCCGCTTCCGATCGGAGGCCGTCCGCGATCAGCCTCTCAGCGAAACCCTTCTGAATTATGTTCGTCACCTTCTGCCCAAGCAATTCGTCGCGGCGATACCCAAAGCGCTTTTCCGCCTGAACGTTCAGAAGAACAATCTCTCCAACCTGGTTCACTACCACCATCGCGTCCGGCGCCGCTTCCAGCAGCCCGCGGTATCTTTCCTCCATCTGTGCCAAATGATTGTCAGCAGCCCTTCGTACGCTGATGTCGCGGATCGCCGCCGTCACTAGAATTCCGTCAGCGTTTTCCAATGGGCTCAGCATCAATTCGATCGGAAACTCGCTGCCGTCTTTCCGACGTGCGATTAGCTCGATGCCGGTTCCGATCTGCTGCGCCAGCGCCTCCGCCGCCGTTCTGGTGCCGTCCGCGATCAACCGCTCCGCGAAGCCCTCCGGAATGATGTTTGTCACCTTCTGCCCGACGAGTTCGTCGCGGCGGTACCCGAACTGTTTCTCAGCTTGAAGATTGAGAAGTACAATTTCTCCGTCCTGATCCACAACCACCATCGCATCTGGGGCGGCCTCCAGCAGCCCGTGATACCTGCCCTCCATCTGCGCCAGATG
>Ga0075522_10002513_pt1 | contig 13567 bp, 14 predicted proteins | sample NGEPerA_FD_74796 | JGI IMG/M metagenome (GOLD analysis project Ga0075522, IMG submission 74796) | Arctic peat soil microbial communities from the Barrow Environmental Observatory site, Barrow, Alaska, USA - NGEE PermafrostL2-A | ecosystem: Environmental > Terrestrial > Soil > Wetlands > Peat ... | reverse complement strand
CAATGAGCAAGGGGGCCGCGGTCATGCTGCCGCGGCTCAAAAGAACAAAACCGACCGCCTCACACGCGACGCCGGAGAAAACGAGGTAAAGACCGGGGCGTTTTCGCGCCCTAGGGGCGGAAATCGGGGCCGAGGTCATAGCCCGGTGATTTTTTCGATGCCGCCCACATAAGGTCGCAAGACCTTGGGGACCATGATGCTTCCATCAGGACACTGGTTATTCTCCAGGATGGCCGGCAAAACCCGGCTGGTGGCCAGACCGCTGCCGTTGAGCGTGTGCAAAAGCTCTTTCCTGCCGTCGCGGCGTTTGACCTTGATGTTCGCCCGGCGCGCCTGAAAATCCGTAAAATTGCTGCAACTGCTGCATTCCCACCATCTCTTTTCCTGCCCGGCCGAAAAGACTTCAAGGTCGTAGCATTTGGCCGCCCCAAAGCCCATGTCCCCGGCGCACAGCAACATGCGGCGGTAAGGTAATTCCAGGGCTTCGAGAATGGCTTCGGCATCCAAGGTCAGCGCCTCGTGCTCCGCAAAGCTGTTCTCGGGGAGGGCGAACTTAACCAACTCAACTTTATTGAATTGATGCTGACGCACCATGCCCTTGGTGTCCTTACCGTAGGAGCCGGCCTCCGCCCTGAAGCAGGGGGTATAGGCCGTGTACTTCAAGGGCAGGACCGCCTCGTCCAAAATCTCGTCACGGTGCAGGTTCGTCAAGGGAACCTCCGCCGTGGGGATCAGATAGTAGGGACTATCTCCGGCCAGGCGAAAGAGATCCTCTTCGAACTTGGGCAACTGACCGGTTCCGTACATGGTGTCGGCATTGACCAACAAAGGCGTCCAAAATTCGGTGTATCCGTGCTTTTGGGTCTGCACGTCCAACATAAACTGTATAAGGGCCCTCTCCAGACGGGCGCCCATGCCTCGGTACACGGTGAAACGCGCCCCTGAAATTTTAGTGGCCCGGGCCCAGTCCAAAATGCCCAAGGCTTCACCCAATTCCCAATGAGGCTTGGGCGTGAAATCGAAGGTGGGCGGCGTGCCCCAGGTTTTTACCTCGACATTGCTTTCTGGTCCCAGACCATCGGGTACGCTGGCGTGCGGCAGATTGGGGGTGGTCTTCAGGGTGTCATAAAGCTTCGCGTCCAATTCAGCGGCGCGCGCTTCAGCCGCCGAGACCGCTTCACCCATCAGGCGCACCCGGTCCATGAGTTCCGAGGCATCCTCGCCGTTTTTCTTGAGATCGCCGATCTTCTTGGACAGCTCATTCTTGCCGGCCTTCATCTTCTCGGCTTCGGTGATGGCCGTCCTGCGCTCAAAATCCACGCGTTCAAAAGCGGCGACGTCGAAATCGAAACCCCGCCTTTTCAGGGCGGCGGCGACGGCCGGCAAATTTTCACGGACGGTTTTTAGGTCAAGCATGCTGCGTCAAATCCCCTATGGCTTAAACATCCAGATTGGAAACTTCCTGGGCATGCGTCTGAATAAAGATCCGGCGCGGCTCCACCGCGTCCCCCATGAGCACCGTGAAAATGCGATCCGTCTCGACCGCATCCTCAAGCTTAACCTGCAAGAGGGTCCGCCGGCTCGGGTCCATGGTCGTCTCCCACAGCTGTTCGGGATTCATCTCCCCCAAGCCTTTGTAACGTTGCATGCTGCTACCCGCCTTGCCCAGCTCCTTCACTTTTTCGACAACTTCGCGGACATGGTAGCAGTCGATGGTCTTCTTGTCGGTTAGGATCTGGAACAACGGCTTGCGTTTGCCGGGGTCCTCTTCGGCGTCAGCCAAATGCTCCTCGCTGAGTATTTCCTCCAGGGGCAAACCCTTTTTGGTCAGACGCACGACCAGGTCTTCCATTTCACGCAGTTCACCAATGTCGCCCAGCGCTATGATTTCAACCGTCACCTTGCTGCGTCCGTCTTCGGCGGGCTTGAGGAATTCCCCCAGGAAACGGTCCTGGTCGTCCTCTTTTTTCTTACCGGCGGCCCCGGCCTTGCGCTGACGCTCCGCCTCGACCTCGGCTTCCGCCTCGGCCTCGCATAAAACGCGGCCCAGGGGACCCACCACCAGATGGGTGGGCTTCTTTTTGGCGGCAAGCAGGGCATCCAGGTCCAAAAGCCGGCGCAAGCGCGGTAAAATTCGGTCCAAATCGGCCAAATCTTTGATGAGGTCCCTGAAGCGGGCGCTGTCGAAGGTGGTCTCGATCTTGCCCCCTTTGAGGCGCGCCAGCTTGGCCCCATCCGTGCCCTCTTCAATGAGCAGGGCGTCCATCTGCTTCTCGTCCTTGACGTAGACTTCCGTCTTTCCCCGCTTCAACCGGAATAAAGGAGGCTGGGCGATGTAGAGATAGCCCTGCTCCAAAAGCTGGGGCATGTGCCGATAGAAAAAAGTTAAAAGCAGTGTCCTGATATGGCTGCCGTCCACGTCGGCATCCGTCATGATAATAATCTTGTGGTAACGGGCCTTAGTGATGTCGAATTCGCCGCCGATGCCGCAGCCCATGGCCGTGATCATGGCCCGGATTTCTTCGTTGCCGAAAAGCTTGTCGAGACGCGCCTTCTCAACGTTTAAAATCTTACCGCGCAAAGGCAAAATGGCCTGGAATTTTCGGTTGCGGCCCTGTTTGGCCGACCCACCGGCGGAATCGCCTTCGACCAGGTAGACCTCGCATAAAGACGCGTCGCGTTCGCTGCAGTCGGCCAATTTGCCCGGCAGACTCATGCCGTCCAGGACGCCCTTGCGACGCGTCAGCTCGCGCGCCTTGCGGGCGGCTTCACGCGCCTCGAGGGCGTTAACCGCCTTAGACATCAAGCGCTTGGCCAGGGCCGTATTTTGCTCAAAAAAGGCCGAAAGAAAATCGTAGGTGACGGCCTGGACGATGTCCTTCACCTCCGGGTTCACCAGCTTGCCCTTGGTCTGGCTGTCAAACTGGGGTTCCGGCACCTTGCAGCTGATGACGGCGATCAAGCCTTCACGAACGTCATCGCTCTCAAGAGAAGCGTCGGCCTTCTTCAACAAGCCGGCGTCTTTGGCGAATTTATTGGCCGCCCGCGTCAAGGCGCTCTTGAAGCCCACCAGATGCGATCCGCCGTCGCGGGTGTTGATATTGTTGACGAAACAAAAGATGTTTTCGGCGTAGCCGTCGTTGTATTGCATCGCTATTTCCACCGTGACCCCGTCCTTCGTTTTCTCAAAGGTCATGGGAATAGGGTGCAGGGCCTCTTTCGTCTTATTGAGAAACTTCACGAAAGCCGAAATGCCGCCTTCGAAGTGGAACTCGTGCTCTTTGGGCTCTTTGCCGCGTTCGTCGCGCAAACGGACCGCGATGCCTTTGTTCAGAAAGCTGATTTCCCGCAGACGCGTGACCACCGTGTCATGGTTGAATTCCAGGGCGGTGAAGATCAGCTTGTCGGGCTTGAAGGTGACTTTGGTGCCGGTCTTTTTGGCTTCACCGATGACCTTGACGGGGGCCACCGCCACGCCGCGCTCATACCGTTGAAAATAGACTTTCCCCTCGCGGCGGACTTCGACCTCAAGCCATTCGCTCAAAGCGTTCACGACGCTGACGCCCACACCGTGCAAGCCGCCCGAAACCTGATAGCTGTCTTTGTCGAATTTGCCTCCGGCATGCAAGACCGTCATCACCACTTCAAGCGCACTCTTCTTCAGCTTGGAATGCTCCGACACCGGAATGCCGCGCCCGTTGTCCGACACCGAGCAGATGCCGTCCGCATGCAGGGTGACTTCAATGCGGTCGCAGAAACCGCCCATGGCCTCGTCGACGGAATTGTCCACGACTTCCCATATCATATGGTGCAAACCGTATTCGTTGGTGGGACCGATGTACATGCCCGGACGTTTGCGGACCGCCTCGAGGCCTTCAAGGACCGTGATGTTCTCCGCTGAATATTCACCGGGGACCCTTTTTTTCACTTCTTCTTTAGACATAGACGTTTGAACCTTGAACACAAGGGAGGCTTTTCCGCAGTGGCGGAAAAGGTACAGGCGCGTTTCGGGCTTTATTTGCCGCCCAAGCGCTGCTGGATTTTTTCATTGATGATGTAATTTTCGATGCGGGTCAGGTCATCCTTGTTGACGGCGATTATCTTTAGGCCGCTTTTATAGATGCTCAAGGTCCGGTCGATGATGCGCCCGTCTTTGCTGTCGGTATACGCCACCTCGGCCAAAACCCGCATGGGGCGCGGCATCTTAGGTATGGTCACATCGCACACCACCATCGTGCCCATAGCCAAAGGTTGTTCGCTTACCAAGGACAAGCCTCCCTGGCTGATATTTTCAGTCACACCCGTCAGCCCCGTGTTTGGACGCAGGGACGCCGCCAATTTATCAAGGGTGGTGTCCTTGTAGGCGGCTTCGGTGCGCAGCTGCTCGGCATATGCCGCATCTATGATGTAATATTTGATATGAAGCTGGGACACGATACGCTCGAATTTTCGTTGTTCAATGGTGCCGCGAATCGGCTCCATCTCCCCTCCGGGATAAATGCAATACCAGGGCTCAATGCTCGAGAGCGCCTGCGAGCATTTTCTGATAGTAAGCGGCCAGTCCCGCAGATTTAGTGCGGTGGCCGCCGCCTTGATCCACCCAATCGTCGGGTTGTAGGGCCGCCGCCTTCGTCAGCGCCTCAGTGGCCTCGCCGGAGCGGCCCAAGTCACGCCAGAAAAGGCCGGCGCTGAACCAAGTTGCGGCGCGGCGGCCCATGGGCAGCCCCGCTGCAATATCTTGGGCGCGCACCAACATCGCTTCCGCCTCACGCCGGCTGGCGCCCGGCAAACCCTGGGCGCTCCCGTCCAGGTCCGCCTGGACGAGCGCCAAAGTGTCCCTGGAATCTCCGGCGCCTGAGGCTTCTATGGCCGAAGCTTTCCTCAAAAGCGGCAACGCGTCAGCGATACGCCCTTGTTCCAGGCGTATGGAGCCAAGCACGCCCCAGGCCTGAGGCCGGGGCGCGGAGGCGGAAAGTTCGTTTTGAGCCGCCTGTTCCGCGCACCTGCTGTCCCAGCGCTGCATCCAAAACTGGGCCAGGAGAACGCCCAAGGGAAGCAAAAACAGGCATAGAACCAGCATGGACCACCCAAAGCGTCCATGCTGTCTGACTTCTTTCATGGCGCCCCCTCCGGAGGCAAAGCCCCACCCGCCTCCAAGGCGCCAAACTTTAATAACCCACCATTGTAGAAAAATACATCGACACCTGTAAATGCCTCTTGTATCCAAATGATGCGGCGACAAAAACGAAAAAAGGCGCGATTTTTAAATACTTTGGGGATAACATGGAACATGTTTAACTCTAAATTCCGACTCGCTATAACGGTTCTTCTCTTAGCGCCGTTTTTATCTGCACGGACCTTCGCGGACAGCGCCAAGGTTCTGTTTGAGCCCGGCGCCCAAATTGCGGCGGCCGGCGGCCCCGGCGAAAAAATAGCCTTTTTACCCCAAGGAACGGCCCTGCTCAGCGGCGGAACCGGCACCTTGGAGGTGGGCGACGGACTTGGGCTGGGCGTAGGCGGCTACACCTTGGCCTCGGACTATGTTCCGGTGCATAACGCCGTCAAATATGATCTCGGCTATTCCTATGGCGGCGTCATCTTGGACTACACCTACTTCCGCAGCAATCTTTATTCCGTCTATGCCTCGGTCATGGCTGGTCCCGCCCAGGGCTGGTCCATAGCCCGTATAACGGGGGCCGACCGAGTGTATGCCAATTTTTTCCAGATCGAACCCGGAATCGACATCATGCTCAATGTCACCCATGAGTTGCGCGTCGGGCTCGGCGTCAGCTGGCGTTATTGCGCCCAGGACGACCTCAATTCCCATTTAGGCACGGACCTCGGCGGCGGCGCAGCAACCTTGATGATGATGTACGGCCAAAATTAACGCGCAAGGCGCCTAAGTCAATTTTCACCCATCCCACGAGACAAATCCGTTCAAAGTTTCGGAAAATTTTTTTCAACGAATATTCTGGCCGCGGCCTTGTCGGCCAATCTTCCTTCCAATTGTTCATCTTCAACGGCATCGAGCATGGTCTTGAACAGCGGACCGGGTCGGTAAGCCCAGGCGATCAAGTCCGATCCGCAGATCAGTGCGTCGGGACTGAGTCCAATGGAAGCATCCGCTTCTCGAAATTCCTTTTGCTTCGACCGTGCGAGATCATAAAACTCCATGTCCCCATGGCTGCCCAGGCAATCGGCTTGGTGCAAAGCCAGAAGATCTTCGATGTCGTCCCGGCGCAAAAGGCGTTTAAGCGTCGACACTTTCATCTGCTTGATGGGATCCAGGCGCAGATGGTCTGCCACCAACAGACAGACCGCTTCCGTAAGTTCACGGCCCATTTTTAGGCGTTCCAAGAGAGGGCGGGCCATTTGGGCGCCCACCGAATCATGGCCATGAAAACGCAAGCGGTCCGTTTGGGTCAAGGTGGCGGGTTTGCCCACGTCATGCAAAAGACCCGCCCACGCCAAAGACGCGGAAGGTTGACCCCCATCGGCCACCGCTTGAACCACCCGCAAGGTGTGTTCCCAAACGTCCCCTTCGGGATGAAAATCCGGAGGTTGGGGACAGCCTTTCAAGGCGACCAGTTCCGGGATGAGCGCCGCCAACAAACCGGCTTCATCGAGTAATTCCAGGCCACGCCTGGGACTCGGCGACCTGAGAATTTTGGTTAATTCCGCGCTGATTCGTTCCCACGCCAAACCCCGCATGCCTTGACTGGAGTCTTTTACCGCCGCCCAAGTGGACCCTTCAATTTCGAAACCGAGCTGGCAGGCGAAACGCACACAGCGCAAGACCCGCAGACGATCCTCCGCGAAACGTTCGCTTGGCCTGCCGATGGCCCGAATCAGCCCGGCCGTAAGATCGGCGCGTCCTCCGACGTAATCGAGCACCTCGTCCTTGTCTGGGTCATAAAACATGCCATTAACGGTGAAGTCCCGGCGTTGGGCGTCTTCCAAGGGATCGGCGAAACTCACGCTGGCCGGATGGCGGCCGTCCGCATAAGGGCCATCGGAGCGAAAAGTCGCCACTTCATAGGGCGCACCCCCGCGAATCACCAAAATCACGCCAAAGGCCGCGCCCACCGCTTCCGTGTCCGGAAAAAGCGCTTGCACAGTTTGCGGATGGGCGCTGGTGGCGATGTCGTAGTCCTGCGGCGTCCGCATGCGCAAACGGTCGCGCACGCAACCACCGGCAAGGTAGGCAAGGTGTCCGGCGTCTCTCAGAGTTTTTAGAACGGACAGCGCGCCGACATAAGTGGAAGGCATCGGCTTAAACCGGCTTGGCCGCGACGGCGGCGCGCAGTGCGCCGTCTTCCGCCGGCGTCAATTCGCGCCATGCGCCATCGTCCAGGCTTCCCAGGCTTAAAGGGCCTATGCGAACCCGCAGGAGATCCGTGACTTCGAGGCCCACCTTGGACGCCATACGCCGAATCTGGCGCTTGCGGCCTTGGGTCAGCCATAGGCGAAATCCTCGTTCTCCGACCGCGGACACACGGCAGGGCCGCGTCGGTCCGTCGTTGAGAGTCATGCCACGGGCAATTTTTTCCAGCTGACTTAGGGCGACTTTGTCGTCCACCTGCACCAGATATTCCTTTTCAAGGTGCGTGTCCGGAGCCGTGAGCGCGTAATTCAGGCGGCCATCTTCCAACAAAAGAACCAGACCGTGGCTGTCCTTGTCCAGACGGCCGGCATAGGACATATCCGCCGCGCTCGGCGGCAACAGGGCCAGGATATTGGGGCCCTCTTCCCCGCCCTTGGTGGTGACGTAGCCCACAGGCTTGTTCAAGATGAATCCGAGCGGTCCACGCGGCGGCGCGCCCTGTGCGTCCAACTCAACCAAATCAACAAGGGGGTCCACGCGCGTGCCTAGTTCGGTGACAGGCACCCCATTCACCCGCACCCGACCGGCGAGGATCAGCGTTTCTGCGCCGCGGCGCGAAGCCAAGCCTAACTCAGCCATTCTCTTCTGCAGCCGAATGCCCGCCTGGGTTTGGGGCGGGGCGTTTTTAGACGTCATTTCAGTCCAGAAAAATTAAACACGTTTCCGCCGCCCAAAGGTCTCCAACCCGTCGCCCGAACGCCCTGTTCGCCCCCGAATCCCGGTATCCCGCGACGAGCCTCGATTCAAAAACAGCTTTTCAAACCTGTGCCAACCCTAAGTCCTGCCAAAGCCTTTTGGCGGTGTCCGCCCGGTTCATGATGTAGAGATGCAATCCCGGGGCGCCGCCTTTAAGAAGCTCCCTGCACTGCGAACCCGCATATTTGAGTCCCTGCTCCTGGTCCGCCGCGGGGTCGCTTCCACCGAAGGATTCCCGAAAACCCTCGGGATAGGACACCCCAAAGTCCCTTACAAAAAACCGGGCGGAGGTCACCGGATAAATTCCAGGCACCATAGGGACCTTGATGCCGGCGGCGCGGGCCGTCGCCACAAAGGAAAAATAGGCTTTGTTGTCAAAAAACATCTGGCTGTTGAGAAAATCAGCCCCGGCATCGACCTTGCGTTTCAAAGCCGACAAATCCGTACCGGCGTTCGCGGCTTCCGGGTGTTTTTCCGGATAAAAAGCCGCTCCCACGCAAAAATCATAATGGCTTTTGATGTAGGCCACCAAATCACTGGCATAAGCAAAGCCGTCCGGGTGCGGTTTAAAGCCCTCCGCCCCTTTGGGCGGATCGCCGCGCAGGGCCAAGATATTCTTCACGCCGGCTTGGGCCAAACGGTCCAATTGGGCGCGGATTGCGTCGCGCCCCTGTCCGACACAGGTGAAGTGGGGCAAAGGGGTGATGCCCAGCTGGATGAGCCTGCGGGTGATCTCATAATGCGCGCCTACGTTGCTGCCGCCGGCGCCATAGGTGACGGATATGTATGCCGGACGCAGGGGCGCCAATTCGTCGAAAACTCGGTATAGGGCATCGACATCGCATTCCCGTTTCGGGGGAAAGACTTCCAGGCTAAAAACAGGGCCTGCCGAAAATTGGGCGGCAATGGACATTCCGATGGAGCTCCTAAAAGCTGAAGCGGCTCAAACTTGGCTGGGGCCGGCGCCGTTTAAGGCGCGAACATCACTGGCCGAAAGCCTTCAACTTAGCTTGAAATCCGTGGGTGATTTGCACGGAAACGTTCTCGGATGCGTCATTGAGATGCTGTCCGTTTTCGGAGTCCGAGGCGCTCCAAAGGACTTCCCCGCTTTGGGCGTCGACCATGCGAACCGAAAGGCCCACATGGGCTGCGATGGTCTCCGTCTGTTGCACAGGCTGGTCGACCGTGCTGACACTGTTGCCGCTGAGAACGTCCTGGTGGGTCTTCACCAGGGTGCCGTCGGGGGCCCTCTGTACGGTCTCCACCCGGGTATAGAGCGGGGTATCTTGCTCCAAGGTCATGTTCTCGACCACGGTCTGGTCGGTGCTGTCCGTGAAATCCGTCACCTGACCAAAAACAAAAGCGTCTACACCCAACTTGACCGCGATCGTCCTAAGGGTGTCCAAATCCAGATTATCGTTCGCTTGTATATTCAGCTGTTGCATCGCGGCCGCAACCTGCTGGCGGTCCACCAAGGTGTAATCGCTCAAGAAAAGATATTTTTCAAAAATTCCCGCGACCAACTGGCCGGAACCGACCATGGAAGGGTAGTCCCGAAAATCCATCAGGGCGACCTTTTTAATCTTCGCGGGGTTATAGTCTTTGTTCAAAAAGACCACCGCCGGAGGGGCGCAAGCGATGAATAGGAACGCCAGGCATGGAAGCGCCGCAAGGCGGAGAAAACGTCCCAAGGAAGTTGCCGGTGCTGTTTTCATCACCGAACCCCTTGGGCGTCGGCGGCCCGTTGCGCCCCGGCGATATCAGCCGGGCTTAGGACCAACTGCAAACGGGCCCTGTTTTCCTTGGCTTCCTCATCCCCGTGCCGTTCACCCAAAAGGTACCATTCATAGGCTTTCACCAAGTCCCGTTTTGTCCCCAGCGCATGCTCATAAAGACGGCCCAGTTTGCCTTGGGCATCACCATTGCCCGTGGCAGCCGCCGCCGTGAAGTATTTTAGGGCCTCTTTGTAGTTCAACATAACGCCTTGGCCCTTTTCATACATGACGGCAAGATTGTTCTCAGCGCTGGAATAGCCCTGATCGGCCGCCTTGTTATACCAGAAAGTCGCCTGTTTCAGGTCTTTGCCGACACCCAGTCCATGTTCATACAGATAGCCCAGCTTGGTCGCCGCATAAGGGTTGCCGAGCTTGGCGGCGGTCCGGTAAGCGTTAGCGGCGCTCAACAGATTTTTTTCCACCCCATGACCCATGAAGTACATGTTGCCGATGTTGGTCCAGGCATTGACTCTATCCTTGGTGTTTTTGCTGTTTTTTTCGGCCTCACCAAACCACCGGAAAGCCTCATCATAATTCAAGGCCACGCCCTGCCCACGGCTGTAGAGACATCCTAAATTATTTTGAGCCCCGGCGTTGTTTTGGGCCGCCGCCTTCATATACCATTCCACCGCAGTGTGGTCATCCTGAGGCACTCCGCGACCATACTCGTACATGATCCCCAAAGCGCTTTGGGCTTTGGCGTTCCCTTTTTGCGCTTCGCCATGCAAAAGTTTGACCGCCAGGGCATAGTTCCCGGACTCATAAGCGCTCTTAACGGCGCTCAATTCATCCGCCGCCGCGAAACGCTGGAACCCCAGGCACAAACACAAAACAGCAAAACAAAAACGCAGTCGGCCAAAGCCCTTGTTTAAACCGTTTAAAACCATGACAGGACCCCTGAGCGATACACTCCGGTCAAAGACACGGAACCTTAGTTTAAGTTTAAACCCCAATGCACAGGGTCTCAATGAAGGATACGGCTCAAAAGCGGCCAAGTTCCCCGGCACCCATACCGGAACTAGCAAAAAAAATGCTCCGGCATGCGCAGCCGGAGCATTTTTTATCTGGTGGACCTGAGCGGAATCGAACCGCTGACCTCGTCAATGCGAATGACGCGCTCTCCCAACTGAGCTACAGGCCCTTACACCGCACTTCAGCGGCATTGAACTGGCGGAGAGGGAGGGATTCGAACCCCCGGTACCTTTCGGTACGCTCGATTTCGAGTCGAGTGACTTCAACCGCTCATCCACCTCTCCCTAACCGTTCCGTACTCACTTTCTCCTCAAAAACCCCAGGAGGAGCCGAAATTATGAAAAACCGGACCTTAATGGTAAAGGTAGGGTTCGTTTGTGGGTTCTCCGCTCTTTAAAAAATGCTTTCAACAAGGCCGAACTTTGATCCGCAAGCACGCCGCCTTGCACCGAAATCCTATGATTTAATCGGGTATTTTCAGCGACATTCAGCACTGAGCCACAGGCTCCGGCCTTGGGATCCGCCGCGCCGTATAGGATTCGCCCCATGCGAGCCCAAACGGCCGCCCCGGCGCACATTGCACAAGGCTCAAGTGTCACCACCAAAGTGCAATCGTTGAGACGCCAGCGCTTCAGCCGTTTCGCCGCCCGTTCTATCACCAGGCGCTCTGCATGCGCCGTCGGATCGAAACGGCTCTCGGTGAGATTGTGGGCCCTGGCAAGCACCTTGGGACGCGGGACATTGAGGGCTCCCTGCACCAATAAAGCTCCGACCGGAACTTCACCGCCGGCCGCAGAACGCTCGGCCAGCGCCAATGCTTGGCGCATTAATTTTTCTTCGGCCCAAAATTCCCGGGTCATCGCGTTCGCCGACGCCATGCACTGAGCAAGTACACGGCGGCAAAAGTCTGAGAAAAACCCAAAGCCCCCAAAACCACGATAGACCAGAGCGGCAAAGCTTGCACAGACCCTGTCAAAGATCCCGCTGCGGCCACCAGCCCCCCCACCAACAAGGCCGCTGGAAGATGCAAAACCACCCACACCACCAAGCTGACCATCGCCACGTTGGAACCCGCGTGGCGGGGCGCCGCACCCAGCGCCTGCAGAAACCAAAATAGATCCGCCAGGGTGCAACAAGCGGCGAGAGGCAAGGGGCTGAGCCATCGGGCCGGCGTCGACCAAGACACCTTAGGCGGGGCGGGAAACGGCATATCTTTGCACTCGGAGAGATTCGAACTCCCGACCTTCCGGTTCGTAGCCGGACGCTCTATCCAACTGAGCTACGAGTGCATGCCGCCGTTCCCCGGCCCCGGTCGCTGGGCGACTCCGCAGGGGGACGAAGATTATAAAGAAGCCCAACAGGGCTTTCAAGGGTTCCGCTTAAAACTTAAGGTTTTGTTGCGGGCGACAAAGCGGCGTCGGGTGAGACGGGCCCCGGAGCGCCTGTGCCTTCCTGTCCGTCAGGGGGCATCATTCCATGCCCAAACATGCAATGCCCCCCTGAAGCCATACCCATCCCCGGGCCCATGCCTTGCCATGCGCAAGAGCTTTGGTGCCAAGGGCACATGCGATCACAAAGACCATGGATGGCGTATCCCAAAATGAAAAACGCCAAAAACCACAACCAACGCATCCCCCCGCAACGGCTACGGTGGCAATTACCGGATTGCATGTTTTTACGGGTTTCAAACTTGAGGGTCTCCACTTCAATGATTTTTTCGCGTTCTTCGGGACTCAAAGCCATGTGCGTTCCTCCTGGATCCCCGCTAAACGCCGGGGACGAACAAAATCACTCAAAAATCGAGATTTAATCCCAAACCACCAGTATAGCCGCTGAAATCGACCTCGGGAGCGCCACCGCTCCCGCTGGGATTAAATTTGTGCTTGGCAGGGTCCTCGAAAATTCCCAGATCGGCGAAACGCATGCCGCCAAACCCGTAAAGACTCAACACCGAAAAAATTTTATAACCCACTTTAGCTTCCGCCTCGCCCACAAAGGCGCCTCCGCTATATGGGTCTGACACCGCAATGCTGCCGAGCGTGGAAGATTGCTCAATCGCGCCCTCGCCATAGCCCCCATAGGCCGACAACCCCAAATTCAGTCCTGTGCCCGGAATGCCGATCCCAAAATCCAGGCCCAGCATGGCATCGACCATCGAAGCGTTTTCCTTCACATCGTAGGCCTGGCCCGTCCAAGTTCCCTGAATTTCAGCGGGATTGGCGCCAACGTATTCCCCCCGCAAGCCCACTTCAAAAAAAGGGATCGGTATCAAGGCTCCGCTGCGCACGTCCAGGCCAACCACATAACCGTTGGAAAATTCCGTCGTCTTGGTTTGATCAAGCCCTGGCTTATTTTTGACGTCGTTCAGGGAGCTGTTCGCCTGTTTCATGGCCAAACTGGTGTAGCCGCCGAACCCTGAAACTTCCAACAAGTCGGCGTGGGCGGCGGCCGAGGCCGTCACGAGCAGGGCGCCCAGCATCAATCCTTTAACCATGAAAGCTCCAAAGTGGACGGCGCCCGGGTCAAGAAGGTTCAAGGGCGCAACCTAGGTGGTCCAACAAAACTTGCCTTCCACCATTGTAATGCAAATGGGCCGTCGAACAAGCACGATGGCGCTGCCGTCAAGCTAAAGGCAAGGTCAAGGTGAATGCAAGGCCGCCCCCGGGGGCGAATGCCGCCCCGAGATCGCCGCCATGGGCACGGGCTATTCCCAAACACAAAGGCAACCCCAAGCCCACCC
>Ga0075522_10002512_pt1 | contig 13568 bp, 10 predicted proteins | sample NGEPerA_FD_74796 | JGI IMG/M metagenome (GOLD analysis project Ga0075522, IMG submission 74796) | Arctic peat soil microbial communities from the Barrow Environmental Observatory site, Barrow, Alaska, USA - NGEE PermafrostL2-A | ecosystem: Environmental > Terrestrial > Soil > Wetlands > Peat ... | reverse complement strand
TCTATGGCAACGCCGGTGACCTCGGCGTGGGGAAGGAGATTGGACGCTGCCGTAAGACCGTCACCAAGAATTGCGGCGGTTACTGCCGTTCCATCTGCCATCGATTTTGCGGCACACCCGTACCACGAGACAGCGCGCCGAAACGCATCGGTATCCTTCGGCTGCGTCACGATAATCTCGCCGTAACCCCCCCTCGACGCCATGCGTCCCGGAGATCAGGACCAGGGCTTTCTCCGCGTCGGTAGGACCGATCCAGGCGATATTCGCGCCCTCATCCTTTGAGCCGCATGATGTTGTAGGTCGGCACGGGGCGCTGGAGACCCTTCAAGGCGAGGCCGCCGATATCCTCAGATTCGATCATGTCCTCGACCGCCACCACGACACGTTGCGCGGCGAGGATTTGCCCGCCCTTTGCCTCGGCGCAGAGGCGCGCAGCGAGATTGGTCACGGTGCCGATGGCGCCATAGTCCCAGCGCCCTTCGAAGCCGATAGCCCCGATCGTCGCATAGCCCTGGGCGATGCCGATGCCGAGTGCGAGGTCGAAGCCGCGTTTCTTCCAGGCGGCGCTCAACTCGCCGACGCGGTCGCGCATCGCAAGCGCCATCCTTACCGCACGCTCGGCCGGATTCTCCACGGGCACCGGATCGTTGAAGAACACCATCATGCCGTCGCCGGTGAAGCGCTCGAGCGTGCCGTCATGCGCCATGACGAGTTTGCCCATCGCCGCGTGATAGTCGCGCAGTATGCCCATCACCTCCTCGGGCTCGGCGGTCTCGGCGAAGGCGGTGAAGCCGCGGAGGTCGAGGAAGGCGACAGTGATCTCGCGGCGATGGCTTTTCAGGGGATCATCCGCGCCGCCGCTCACCATGAGTTCGGCAAGCGCCGGCGAGAAGAACCGCTTCAGCCGGCTCAAACGCACGACCTGCGCCAGTTGCTCCTCGACGCGCTGCTCGAGCGTATGGTTCCACAGCGCGAGCTCGCGGGTATGGCGCACCTCCTGGTCGCGCAGCCGCTTCTTCTCCATGCAGGCGCCGATGCGGGCGCGGAGCAGCACCGAGTTGAAGGGCTTCGGCAGATAATCCTCGGCGCCCAGCTCGATGCAGCGGATGACGCTTTCGATCTCGTCGAGCGCCGAGATCATCAGCACCGGAATGTGACGAAGCGCATCGTCGGATTTCATCCGCTTCAGCGCCTCGTAGCCGTCCATCTCAGGCATCATCACGTCAAGGAGCACGAGATCGATCGAGCGCTCGTGAAGGAGACCGAGCGCGCGGCGCCCATCCGCGGCCGTGATGACATCAAAACCCTGGCGCAAGAGCCGACGCGACAGCATCTCGCGATTGCCTTCATTGTCGTCGACCACGAGGATGGTGCCGTGCCCAGTTTCAGAGCCCGGCTTGGCCGTCGCGGTTGGCGAAGCTGCCTGGGGAATGACGAGTCCGAGGAGACGCCGCGTTGCCGCGACGATCCGCTCGATACCATCGCGTACGGGCTTGGTGCTGGACGCCGCCTCGGCATTCAGCGCATCCGCCGACTCGATGACGCGCCGCAGCGACGGCAACAGCTCGGCCGCAAGGCGTACGGGTGCGTAGTCGGCTTCGCTTGCGGCGGAACCAAGCAGTGCATTCATGCGCCCGAGCAGCTCGCGGGCCTGTTCATGAACCAGCCGGAGGGCGGCAACGAGGTCGGACACTCCGGTATCCTCGGCTTCCTCAAGCAGCATTTCGCTGAAGCCGATGATGTGGTTCAACGGTGTGTGCAACTCGTGGCGGAGATGGGACAGTGCGTCGGGAGTGGTCATGCCTCGCTCGATCTCAGCGGCAGCGCTTCGATCTTCCTTCTCCCAAGCCCCTGGGGACAAGCTTCCTATTCATTCAATAGCCCCTTGTCCTCGACCGTCAAGTCCTCCCCGTTCGCGGCCCAATGCGGTGGGGACGGTACCGGCATGGGCCAAAGCTCGTGAAATCCAGCGACTTCCGCTCTATCGTTGGGGCGCGAAATGCAAAGTGGCAGGCAATGTGGTGCATCCAGCCGAAAGGTTGATTAGCTCCGAACGGGTCGTTGTCGTCTGGGACGCCCCCACGCGCCTCTTCCATTGGCTCACCGTGGCGCTGGTGGCGGCGGCCTATGCGACGTGGCAACTGGACTGGATGGATTGGCACGCCTGGGTTGGCGAAGCGTTGCTCACCTTGCTGCTGTTCCGGTTGCTCTGGGGGTTTTTTGGTAGCGATACGGCAAGATTTTCCCGTTTTGGCGCGTCCCCGCGAACGGCTTTGCGATATCTGACGCAAGCGCTCCGCCGTAGGCCCGATTGCCAGGCCGGGCATAATCCGGCGGGCGGATGGATGGTGATGCTCTTGCTCGCCCTGTTGCTCGGCGAGACGCTGACCGGACTCTACGTCGCAAACGACGTGGCGGACGTGGGGCCATTCACGGAACTCACGCCGGCGCCAATCGCGAACGGGATCACCGCGCTGCACCTGATATTCTGGGACACCTTGCTGGTCGCCGTGTTGCTGCACGTGGTAGCGATCCTCGTCTATGCGGTGGCAATGAGGCACGATTTGCTGATTCCCATGATCACAGGCCGAAAGACTTTGCCGGCAAGCGTGCCGCTTCCGCGCATCGTAGGTCACGCGCGGGCGGCTTTTCTCCTTGCCTGCAGCGCGCTCGCCGCCGCAGCGCTCGCCAACTTCCTCTGACCGCGATTAGCCCTTCGGAGGCAACACCTGACCGCGGATCTCGCCTCCGGGGTGGGACTGCGTGTGCACGTTGACGTACCACTCACCCGCCGCAAACTGCTGCGCCTGCTCGGGCGTCAGGGTGGCTTCGCCCTTCATCGGATTCTCCGGAGGGCTGCCCTGCTTCGTCAGCCAGATGATGACCGGTCCGTTCTTGCCCTGTGCGGCCGGTCCGTGGAAATGCGCCATCGTGGCCGAACTCGACAGACTGCTACAAGTGATCGTCCACGTGACAACACGTGTCGCCGCGTCATAGGTGATGTCGGCAGTTCCGGTCCCCGTCGTGTCCACGGGTGGCACAGATTGAGCGCCGCTGAGCGGTACCTTGAAGGATTGGGGCGCGGCGTGCGCCACGCCCGTCCAAACGATGCCCGTCAGACAAGCTGCGACAATCACTGCACGCCGGGATATTCCATCTTTCATGTGACCCTCCCATCGATTAAATTTGTGAGCCAATCCATATCATACGATATTGCGAGGGGCCATCATACGGGGTCGTTGCGCCGTTGGCACGGCGTCTGGCGTCTGTTGCTGACGCGGTGGGTGTGGCATAATGCCTTTGGCGCCCTTGACAACTCGCAGTCACACGCCAAGCGATAGCAAAATTTGCGCTTGGGGAATACCCGATGCCGCATGTCTCGATCCGCGCAAGGCTAATCTTCCTTGCAGTAGTGCTGCTCGCGATCCTTACCGTGTCGTCCGCGCTTCTGACACGCGAGCTTGCTCACGACTCCCAGGCGTTAGCCGAGGAAGCGCAGCTCGTCTCCATCGTCAGGAACGCGACCAACGCAAGCAAGCATTTCGGCGATTTGAAATATTGGATAACTGATCTGGCGATGACGTTGCTCGCCCGCTCGCAACAGAACGCCGAGGCTGCCAAACTCCAGCTCGATGCTGACCTGAAGGAGATCGCGCCCGTCGATCCGGGCGACGTCGCGGCGATCGGACGTGAGGTCGACACGCTCACTGAATTGGCGCGGAAAGCGGCCGAAGCCTACTCCAGCGACGAGAGTGGAGCCGGGAACGCGCTCATGGCGCAGGCCCAGGTTCACATCCTGAATGTCGACAAGGAGATCGAGAAGATTGTCGATCGTTTGGAAGAGCAGGCGGTCGCCCGGCGCGATGCGTCGATGCGCAATGCCGAAAACGCGGTCAGGGCCTCGATCATCGGTGGCATCGTTGCGCTCGCGGTCGCGTTCGGCCTCACCGCGCTCATCGTGCGCTCGATCAACCGGCCATTGCGGCGGCTCGAGCGCACCATGACCGCGATCACCCGCGGCCAGCTCGACGTCGCCATTCCCTCGGCGGGTCACGACGAGATCGGTGCGATGACGGGCGCGCTCGCAATGCTGCGCGACAGCCTCATCGAGCGCGATCGGCTGGAACAGGAACGCCAGCGTGCGGAGACCGATGCCAGACATGCGCAAGACCAGCTGAGCGAGGCGATCGAGGCGATTTCCGAAGGCTTCGCGCTCTACGATGCCGAGGATCGCCTCGTCATTAGCAACAGCCGCTATCGGGAGATGTACGCTGGGGTCGCTGTCGAGGCGAAGCCGGGGACGCAATACGAGACGATTATCGGCGCGGCGGCCCGTGCCGGCCTCATTCCCGCCGCCTCCGGCGAGATCAGCGAATGGCTGGCCGAGCGCCTGGAACGCCACCGCCATCCAAGCGGCGCCTACGAGCAGCAGCGCGCCGGCGGAAAATGGCTGAAGATCAGCGAACGCCGGACCATTGAAGGCGGTATCGTCGGCGTCTTCACAGACATAACCGAGTTGAAGGAGCGCGAGCTGCAATTGGGCGAGCTTGTGGACCGGCTTGCCGACGCGCGCGACGAGGCTATGCAAGCGACACTCGCCAAGAGCCGTTTTCTCGCGACTATGAGTCACGAGCTGCGCACGCCCCTGAATGCCGTCATCGGCATCACGGAGATGCTCATCGAGGATGCCGAGGACGCCGGCCAATCGGATCTTCTTGAGCCGCTGGGGCGCATCGGCCGCGCGGGAAAGCATCTCCTGGAACTCATCAACGATGTGCTCGATCTCTCCAAGATCGAGGCGGGCAAGCTTGAGTTCCATTACGAGGACATCGATCTCCGCGCCCTTGTCGACGAGGTCTTGGGTGCGGCGCAGCCCCTGGCCGCGCGCAACGCTAACCGGTTGGAGGTCGACTGCCCCGACGGCATCGGCACGATGCGCAGCGACGCGACGCGGCTACGCCAGATCATGCTCAATCTCGTGAGCAATGCCTGCAAGTTCACGGAGAAGGGAACCGTCTCGCTGGCTCTCGCGCGGGACCGCGCGGTAGACGAGGAGTGGCTTGTTCTCAGCGTCTCCGACACCGGAATCGGCATGACGAAGGAACAGCTCGCCAAGCTCTTCCAGGAATTCACCCAGGCCGACAGCTCGACCACGCGAAAATACGGCGGTACTGGTCTGGGCCTCGCCATCACCGACCGTCTCTGCCGCATGATGGGCGGCTCCATTACAGTCGAAAGCGAGCCCGGCCGGGGCACGGCCTTCGCCGTGCGTCTGCCAATGCAGGGCGCGGTTCCCGCGGCGGACGCCGCCGCCGCTATCGTGGACGCGCCAGACCGCACGCTTTCGCCGGCGCCGCGGCGCACTAATCGTGTGCTCGTCATCGATGACGACGCAACCGTGCGCGATCTGATGCGGCGTGTTCTGAGCCGAGAAGGGTTCGATGTGGTTACCGCAGCAGACGGCACCGAGGGGCTCGCTCTAGCGCGCGAGCTCAAACCGTCCGTCATTACGCTTGACGTGATGATGCATGATATGGACGGGTGGAGCGTGCTGCAGGCGATCCGCGGCGATCCCGCGCTCGCGGATATCCCGGTCGTGATGCTGAGCATCCTCGACGAGAAGCAGCGCGGCTTCGCCTTGGGCGCCTCGGCCTATTTGACGAAACCTGTCGATCGCGCGCGGCTTGCCGCTGCGCTCGAGCCTTTCAAGGCCAAGGGCTTAAACCAGCGCGCGCTCATCGTCGAGGATGACGAGGCCACGCGCGAGATGATGCGCCGACTCCTCGTCGGCGAAGGGTGGGTGGTCGGGACCGCAGCGAATGGCCGCGACGCCTTGACGCGGCTCGCGGCAGAGACGCCGCAGCTTATCCTGCTCGATCTCCTGATGCCAGAGATGGACGGGTTCGAGTTCCTAGCGAGGCTGCGGGAGAGCCCGGAATACGGCGCCATTCCGGTAATCATTATCACCGCTGCCGACCTCACCGAGGAGCAGCGCCGCCGGCTCCAGGGCGGCGTCGAGCACATCCTGCAGAAGGCAGCGTATGGACAAGACGCGCTGTTGGTGGAGATTCGCAGGATCATTGGCCGCTATGCCGTGGCCGCCGAACGTATGAACGGTGACTGACGATGACGAAGATTCTCTATATCGAGGATAATGAGGATAATTTCTACATGTTGTCCAATCGGTTGAAGCGACGCGGCTACGAACTCATCGCCGCTCCCGATGGCGAAATCGGCATCGCCATGGCGAAGAGCCTGGCGCCCGAGCTAATCCTCATGGATTTGAGTCTGCCGTTGATGGACGGATGGGAGGCGACGCGGCGCCTGAAAGCCGCGAGCGAAACGCGGCACATCCCGATCATCGCGCTCTCTGCCCACTCGATGGCCGGTGACCGCGAGAAAGCGCTCGCTGCGGGCTGCGATGAGTTCGACACGAAGCCGGTCGAATTGCCGCGCCTTCTGGAGAAGATCGCGAATCTCCTGGCACAGAGCGGGAGCACGCCCTAATCACGGTACCGCGCACCTGAAGGCGCGGGCGAACCTCCGCAGTGGTTCAATTTCGTCATCACCCACGCGCAGGAATCTCACCCGCTTCAGCAGCGTGCGCGGATCTTCGTTATGCTGTTCATCCGGAACGTTGTGTGCCGGGCGGATCGCGATATCGATAAGTGCTCCGATACGGTCTCGGGCCACCGCCTTCAAATGTCATCGGCCCAGTTTGCGACGTGTTCCAAGTGGCCGACGTTTTTGAGCGGCACATATTTGGAGACGCCGAGCACCGTGGCCATGACAGAACAGCGCTCAGGGTGCTCGCGACCGCTCATGCGTCGCTGCCGCTCGGCTGCTGCGACGCGTCCACCTCCGCCGGCTGTTCGCCATAGTTCTGCCGCCACAGCTTCTCAGCCTCGGCCTTGGCGTCGATCCCCTGTCTTTGCCACCACTGCTCCTCCGCACCGTCGTCGTGAAGGGCGCGATGGTGGATAAGGCAAAGCGGCACGGTCCACTCGTCACAGACCTTGCTGCCGAGCGAGCGTAGCTGGGCAAAACGCAGATGATGCGCTTGGGCCGCCATTCGCGCGCAGACAATGCAGGGCAGCGTTGCAACGAATTGGAGATGCTGAGGGTCGGGCGGCCGTCTTGGCCTAGCGATCACGAGTGCCGATTTATACGGTATTATGTAGCAGCCGCCACAAGAAACTGAAAGCCGGATGACCATATGCGGATGGATCTTCTCATCGAAGGGATCCGTCCATTGCCCGGCCGCCATGTCACCGATCACCAGATGAGGCTTTATATGAAAACCGGGCTAATCGGCTGAACCGTGCGCGGGTATGGCGCATCCGCTTACCGGAGTTCAGCGTCGTGCGATGATGATAAGTAGAACCCCGACCACCGCAATTCCGCCGCCGTAGTAAACCCACTTCACTTGGCTGATCATAAAGCTGCGAGCGGGCCAAGGAATGTATCCCAACCCTTGTCCAACAAAGAGAAGTCCGGCCGCCAAGGCAATTATGCCGATGAGCATTAGCGCCGTTTTCATTTTGCCTCCAAGGCCGTTTGTAGAACCTATGCTGGGGGGCGAGCCCTGAGCATGCAAGGTTCGACATTGTGCTGGAGCCGATTCCCTGCTTTTCTCGGGCAAAGGGAGCGATGTCAGGAGGAACGTCATGGACCGCCGTGGTTTCCTGCAATCCGCGTCACTTGCGGCCGCCGTAGGTGCCAGTATTACGAATGTTGCCGAGCCAGTCGCTGCGGCCGAGACGTCTGACTCTGCGCAAGGCGCCGCCGCGGAGCACCGCGACTGGGCGCATCGGAATCCCAAGGGCGCACCGGTGATGAAGCGCTTTGACGAGCAGCGCTGGGTGCTCGACAATATCATCCAGGCGAACGGCATCGATTGGGACCAAAGCCACACCGGCGTGGTGATCGGCTCGGGCGGTCCGAGCACCATTCCGGAAATGGCCGAATTGAGAAAGCGCGTCCGGCGGCTCTGCGACATCGCGCCCGCCTTCGAGGCGTTGGCGACAGCGCGTGAGGCGAAAGCAAAGGAGGCCGAGCAAAGCGGCAACAAGGAGACCGCCGCCGAGCATTATTACCTCGCGGCCGGTTACTGGGCGTCGGCAATGTGGACGATCGACGAGGTCAACGACCAGATCAAGCTCCAGAATGCCAAGAAGCTCGAAAATTTTAGGAAATGGATCGCGTTTGCCGACCATAAGATCGAATGGATCGAGATCCCCTATCGCGGCAAGACCCTGCCCGCGATCTTGCATTTGCCGCCAAACTACCAGCCTGGAAGCAAGGTACCGGTGATCGTCGTGGTCTCGGGAATGGACGGGTTCAAGGAACGGTCGGTCGCTCTGAAAGACGACCGCTTCCTGAAGCGTGGCTATGCCGTGCTGGCCTTCGAGGGGCCGGGCTATTGGGAGCCGCCCTTAAGGGGCATCTATGTCGATGTGCCGGGTTGGGCCGAATGCGGCAAGCTCGTCGCCGACTGGATTGCGAAGCGCTCCGAGCTCGACGTTACCAAGATCGGAATGACTGGCGTGAGCTTCGGCTCGTTCTTTTCGGCGATCATGATGTCGGGGGATTCGCGCTATAAGGCCTGCGCGATCACCGGCACCTGCTACGAGCCGGGCGGTGAGACGATCTTCAACCGCGCCTCTCCCACCTTCAAGAAGCGTTTCATGTTCATGTCGGGCTTCGTCAACGAGCACGAGTTTGATCGGTTCGCCAAGACGATCGACTGGAACGGTTACGCCCAGAAGATCAAGGCCCCGTATTTCGTCGCCGCTGGCGAATACGACCAGCTTTGCCCGCTTGAATACACCGAAGCCTTCGTGAAAGCGTTGGGCGGGCCAAAGACGCTGCTCGTCTATAAAGGCGGCAACCACAGCCTCGCCGAGACCACTTCATCGACCAACGGACCCGACCCCCGCGCGATGCAGGCCGAATGGCTGGCAGCCCGGCTCGAAGGCAAGCCCGTCGCCAATGAGCGCTGGGTCATCGACTATGATGGCAAGGTGACGAAGACGGCCCTGGCGTAGCTCAGAAAGACCCACCTACCCGAAGACGCTCGGCCGACTTGAGGCACCGAGCGACATCACGAAGGTCTGGTTATACTTCTAAAGCGGAAGAGCCCGGGGCTGAGCGCAACAAAACTGGCCCAGAAAGGATGTTTTCTGGCGCTTAAAGCGTTGGCGACGTTGCGGTCGCCTAATGGGTATAACTTTCTGCCTACGCTCTTCCGTAACGCCTTCCAATCCCGTCGGCTCCGCTCAGGGCGGTCGCGCTACACTGGTGCTATGTCCAAGGAAAACGCGCAGAAAATTGGTGGCTTTTGGTCTCTGTGAAAGGTGCAGCCATGGCGCGCCGCCTACTGTTTTTTGTTCTGTCCCAAGATCGAGGGCATGCCACCGACAGCTTAATCCATGGTATTTTGCTAAACCATTTTTCACGCTTTCACCCGGCGTCGACGCTGAGCAGCTAATGAGTTAACTAGGCGCTGACATCTTGCCGTCACGATACCTTTAGGGAGTATCGGGCGGCTCAAGATGAAGAAATCGTTATCAATCAGCGCACTTCTTCAGTCGATCACGGCGGTGATGATTCTTGCGCTGGTCGTGGGTCTATCGTCCTCGGCCAAACAAGCCTACGAGCGTCGAGAGATTGCGGAGCGCATCCTTTTTACCGTCGATCTAACACGAAACCTCTTCCTGGCAATGCAAACCCTTCGCGTGGAGCGGGGGACAATCAACACGGCGTTGGAGACGCCTAGCCCGATCGACAGCGAAACCGAAAACGACGTTTCGGTACTGCGCACCCGATCTCAGCAGGCCCTTGACACTGCCCTGGCAAAGCTTGGAGGCGCTGCCCGTGGAATTGCGAAGGCCGCAAGCGAGGTCCAAGACGCGCGCAGAGAATTCACGTTTTTGCGGAATGAATCCGACGTGGTACTTCGAGAGCCGAAGACACAACGCCCCGTCGACATCAGTGCGCGATGGACAGCGGCTGGCGGAAAGTTCGTGCGTGCTATTGACGCCCTAACAGAGCGGCTGTCGGAGGAAATCAATCAAGCTGATCCCTTCATCACCGAGATGATGAAGATAAAACAGCTTGGCTGGGTGGCGCGCGATGCTGCCGGCTTTGATCGGCTCCTCATTGGCGCAGCGCTCGCGAACGCTAAAATTCTGACCCTCGACCAGGAGAAGCGTTTTGCGGCCCAAATGGGTCGCGTTGAGGCGGCTTGGCAGGTGATCGAAGAGGATACGCAGCAACCCAGAATGCCAAGAGACCTGGACAATGCGGTCGCGAAAGCAAGGCAGCTCTATTTCGGCGACCTCCGTGCCAAGCGGAATAAGATTATTGACGCACTCGCAGCGGGGGAACAGTTATCAATTTCCGGCGCCGAGTGGGTAAGGCTATCCAATCCGCCTCTCGAAGCAATCATGGCGGTGCCCAACACGGCATTCGACCTGGCGGAAGCCGATGCTGCAAAAAAACTGGCTACTGCCGAGTATGGCTTCCGTTTGGCAATTTATCTCGCCCTAACGTTCTTCCTACTTGGATCTGCGACGGTGCTTTTTGTCATCCGACCGGCCATTCGACGCATCAAGGGGATCACCGAGTCGGTACGCAATCTTGCGTCGGGCGATATCTCGAGCGACATTCCCTTTATTCGCGAGGGCGACGAGATCGGTCAATTAGCGCGCGCGCTCAGTGTATTCCGCGAGACGGCGGTCGAGAACCAGCGCATGGAAGCGGAGATAGTGGCCAAGGAACGAGCCGCTGCAATCGATGCGTCATTCCGCGATCTCTTTGAGCATAACCCAGTGCCCATGTTCATCTACGAGCAGGAGAGCATGCGCATTTTGGAAGGTAACGATGCTGCGGTCCTTCAGTATGGATATTCACGCGAGCAATTTGTGACGATGAGCATCAGTGACCTACTGCCGCCTGAGGATGTATGGCGGCTTGGGACCCAGCATCTGGTTTCTCACAATGGAGGGCTCGCAAAGGTAGGGCTTCGGCGACACAGAAAGGCGGATGGGACGGTCTTCCACGTCGAGGTCGCGCGCCACGATCTTTCTTTCAGGGGTCTAATCGGATCGCTGGTCACCGCGATCGACGTGACGCAACGCGAGATTGCAGAGCAGGCGCTACAGGAGAAGGCGGCACGCCTTCAACGCAGTCAGGAGCACCTAGCACGGGCCCAGCAGCTCTCCCATCTTGGGAGCGACGACCGGGATCTCCGCACCGATGCTGCGGAGTGGTCAGAGGAAACCTATCGCATCTTCGGAGTATCGCCGGAGACTTTCGTGCCCTCTACCGAGAACTTCATCTCCATCGTGCATCCGGACGATCGCTCGATTATCGCGCAGACGAGGGACGAAATCAGGAAAGGAGCGACACCCGCGCCGTTCGAATATCGGATCATCCGGCCTGATGGTGAAGTTAGGATCATCTATCGTGAGAACCAGCTCTTCCGTGATGACCAGGGCAGGCCGATCCGGCTGCTGGGAACGCTCAGGGACGTAACCGAAAGGCGTGAAATGGAGACGCGCCAGAGGCAACAGGAAGAGCGACTTGAGCATATGGCCGAAGACCTACAGCAAAGCCAGCGGCATTTGTCTTTGGCACAGCAGATTGCAAACGTCGGCAGCTTCGAGCGCGACCTACGGACAGGAAAGGTCTTCTGGTCCGAGGAGACCTACCGGATCATCGGGCGCGCGTCCTCTACGCCGCCATTGGCGAGAGACGAACTGCTCGCAATGGTGATCCACCCCGAGGATCGCGCAACCTATGAAGCAGGGATGATTGCCTCCGAAAATGGTGAGAATCCTGATCCCGTCGAGTACCGCATCATACGCCCGGATGGTGGTGTTCGCTGGATACATACAGTCTCGACAACAATCCTCGATGAGCAAGGACAGCCCTCGCGGCGGATCGGAACTTACCAGGACGTGACAGAGAAGCATGAAGCAGAGGATCGGCTCAACAAGTTGGCCGATGAGCTGCGGCATCAAAAAGAACACCTTGCCAGTGCCCAAAGGATTTCGCGGACCGGCAGTATCGATCGGCACCTTCGGACGGGAGAGGCCGTCTGGTCAGAAGAAGCGCGACGTATTTTTGGATTGGTTCCCGATTCGCCGACGCCTACGAGAGAGGAATTCGTCGCGCTCTTTCATCCGGAGGACCGGGCCAAATTCCTCACTCTGCTGGCGGCGGCCGAAGGAGGGCAACTGACCGATCCGATCGAGTGCCGGGTCATTCGCCCCGATGGGGCGATACGGTGGGTCCGGAATATTTCGGACGCCATTTTTGACGACGGTGGCAAGCCGATCAGGCGAATCGGGACATTTCAGGATGTCACCGAGATGCACGAGGCCCAGCAGCGGCAGCGCCATCTTGAGGAATCGCTGCGCGCCGCTTTGGAGGCGGGTGAGCAGTCAAGGTTGGAGGTGCAAGCGTCAAACCTCGAACTCGAGAGTCGAGTGGAAGAACGGACGACACAGTTGCGCTCCGCGCAACAGGAACTGGTCAAAAAGGAGCGCCTGTCGACGCTGGGACAGCTGACGGCGACTGTCGCGCACGAGCTTCGCAATCCGCTAAGTGCCATCCGCAATACTATCTTCGCGGTCGAGGAAACAGCGAAGGCTCAGGGCCTGTCGCTTGAGCGACCGTTGGCCCGCATGGATCGCAGCATTCGGCGATGCGAGCATATTATCGCCGACCTTCTCGACTTCACGCGGCTGAGGCAACTGAAGCTGACAAGCGTGGCGCTCGACGAGTGGCTCAATGGGGTAATTGAAGAACAGGTTGTTCCCAACGGGATGATGCTCGAGTGCCGATTGAACGCGCGTGGATTGAACCTGCCGCTTGACGTCGATCGCTTTCGTCAGGTCCTTATCAACCTCATTGAGAACGCCGCGCAAGCCATAGATGGCAGCGAAAGCGCGGAACGTCGGATTACGGTCTCCACCTCCGCAACTCCGTTCCCTGAGATAAAGGTCGAGGATACCGGGCCGGGAATTGGTCCCGATGCTCTCCCGAAAGTATTTGAGCCATTATTCAGCACAAAGAGTTTCGGGACTGGCTTGGGGCTTCCAACGGTCAAGCAGATCGTTGAGCAGCATGGCGGATCGATATCGATCAAGAGTGAGGTTGGTCGAGGAACCGTCGTAAGCATCACGCTTGGGGATACGGCGACGAATGCCGTTGCGGCTTAGAAAATGGCTCCCGTGCGCTAAGTCAAAAGTCGCGGTTGCACCGTTGGTGACGGGTGCCGGTGAGATTACGACTTCGCCGCAACTGTTGTTACTTCACCATCCCGGACCTCCTCCACGAACGAAAGAAGCCGCCCGACGGCGGCCCCTTATTCACGTGCAGTCTCGGGGCGGTTAGTTCCGCCATCGCGACACTGCCTCGGTCGGCGATCACCGCCTCTCTGCATTACGCGTTCATACCCCCGTCGCGATGCGATGCGGCCAGCGCAAAATTCCGATCGATTTCCGACCGGCAGTTGGCGACGCGATGGCACAGGCGATAGAATTGTTGGGCAGACGGGC
>Ga0075522_10002511_pt1 | contig 13578 bp, 12 predicted proteins | sample NGEPerA_FD_74796 | JGI IMG/M metagenome (GOLD analysis project Ga0075522, IMG submission 74796) | Arctic peat soil microbial communities from the Barrow Environmental Observatory site, Barrow, Alaska, USA - NGEE PermafrostL2-A | ecosystem: Environmental > Terrestrial > Soil > Wetlands > Peat ... | reverse complement strand
GGCGGACATCGCGATGGCCCAACGGCTGGCGGACCGCACCCTCACGGCCCGATCCAGACCGACTTCAGATTGCAGAACTCCCGGATGCCGTGGGCGGTCAGCTCGCGCCCGTAGCCCGAGGACTTGATCCCGCCGAAGGGCAGCTCGTTGAATGACGTGGTGTTCCCGTTGATGAAGACCATGCCGGCCTCGAGGTCGGCCTCGAACCGGGCCTGCTCGACCGGGTCCTGGGTCCAGGCATTGGACCCCAACCCGAACTCGGTGGCGTTGGCCAGCTCGATGGCCGCATCGATGTCGGCCACCCGGTACAGGGTGGCGACGGGCCCGAAGGCCTCCTCGGTGTGGATCCGCATCTCGGGGGTGATCCCGGTCAACACAGTCGGCGGGTAGTAATAACCGGGGCCCTCGGGGACCTCCCCACCGCAGAGGACGGTCGCTCCCTTGGAGACGGCGTCCGCCACCAGGTCGACCATGTCCTGTTGCTGCTGGGCGCTGGCCAGCGGTCCGATGTCAGTTGTCGCGTCCATCGGGTCACCCAGCCGCTGGGCCGACATGTGCTCGACGAAGCGGCGCTCGAACTCGTCGGCCACATCGACGTGGGCGATGAACCGCTTGGCGGCGATGCATGACTGCCCGTTGTTGAGGCAACGGGCCGTGGTCGCGACGGCGGCGGCACGGGCCAGGTCGGCCGAGGGCATCACGACGAACGGATCGCTCCCGCCGAGCTCCAGCACCGACTTCTTGACGACGTCGCCGGCGATGGAGGCGACCGACGAGCCGGCGGGACCGGACCCGGTGAGGGTGACGGCCACCACCCGGTCGTCCCGGATGACCGCCTCCACCCGGGAGGCGCTTATCAACAGCGTCTGGAATGTGCCCTCTGGGAACCCGGCCCGGTCGAACAGCTCCTGCATGAAGACGGCGGTCTGGGGGACGTTGGAGGCATGCTTCAGCAGGCCCACGTTGCCGGCCATGAGCGCGGGGGCGGCGAAGCGCATGGCCTGCCACAGCGGGAAGTTCCACGGCATGACGGCCAACACCGGGCCGAGCGGCTGCCAGCGGGAACGGGCGGACATCGCCCCGACGGCGTCGGCGTCGGCCGGCTCGTCGACCAGGAATGCCTCGGCATGCTCGGCGAAGTAGCGGCACGCCTTGGCGCACTTCAGCACCTCGACCTTGGCCGCAGCCAGGGTCTTGCCCATCTCGGTGGTCATCATGGCGGCGATCCGGTCGACCTCGTCCTCGAGGATCTCACCGGCCCGGACCATCCACGCGCCGCGTTCGGCGAAGGAGGTGGTGCGGTAGGAGCGGAAGGTGTCGGCCGCCCGGGCCAGGATGCGCTCAACCTCCTGGTCGGAGATCTCCTCGAAGGTCTGCTCCGTCTTACCGTTGGCAGGGTTGATGGTAGCGATGGGCATAGGTCACCTCAGGTGCTGGAACGATGCTGTCGACCCCCCAGCGTCGCACGCCCGGTCGACCCGGCGCGCCCGGGACCGCTGAGTCGCCCTACGCCGGCGGAGTGCGCAGTTTGAATAGGGCCCCGGCGGGGTCGGTGACGGTGGACATCCGGCCGTAAGGGGTGTCGACCGGGGCGTCGACGACCGCTCCGCCGAGCTCTTGCACCTTGGCCACGGTGGCATCGACGTCGGCCACGTCCCAGTACACCGACCAGTGGGCGGGCACGCCCTCGGGCAGGAAGGTGGCGGCGTCCATGACCCCGGCCAACTGGTCGTCGGTCTCGGGGTCGCGCAGCGTGGAGTACCGGAACTCGTCGGTATCGCCCTCGACCGCCGTCTTCCATGAGAACACCGTCCGGTAGAAGTCGAGTGCCCCGGCGAAGTCCCGGGTGAAGAGCTCGAACCAACTGGGAGAACCGGGCTCGTTCAACGAGGTGAATCCCGGAAAGGTCCCCGGCTGCCAGGCACCGAGGTGAGCCCCGGTCGGGTCGACGAACACCATGTTCTGCCCGAGATCGGCCACCGCCATCGGCGGGGCCACGACCACGGCCCCATTGGCCTCCAGGGCGGCGGCGACCCCGGCGATGTCATCGGTGGAGAGGTAGATCTTCCAGGTGTTGTTGGCCGGCATGTCCTCCCCCATGTCGCCCATGCCGCCGGCGACGGGTGCACCGTCGCGGGTGAACATGAAGTAACCGCCGAACTCCTCACTCGGCTCTTCGGCCTGCCACCCGAACAGGGCCGAGTAGAAGGCGCGGCTCCCCTTGACGTCCGACGTCCAGAGGTCGGCCCAGCACGGAGCCCCTACGGAATAGTGATCGACACTGGGCATGGGCCCTCCTCGTCTCGTGATGTCACCGCCCCCTCGCCGACGATGCTATCCACCGACCCGTCGACCCGCTCAGGCCGATCGCCCCTTTGGCGGTGCCGACCGGCAGATCGTTGTGGACAGTCGGACTGCCACTTGTCGTTTCCAGGGGTTAGCGTGGCCCTCCGGGACGCCCGCACGGGCAATCGACGGCTGAGGGGAGCACCCGAGTGACCGACACGCTCCAGGACACGAGCGACACCGACGAGCTGCTGGACGAGCTGCGCAGCTGGCTCGCCGAAAACTGGGACCCCGATCAGTCGGTTGGCGAATGGTGGGAGCGACTCGGCACGTCGGGATGGGCCGCCCCTACCCTTCCCGAGGGCTCGTTCGGTCGTGGTGTGGCCCGCTCGGTGGGCGTGCAGCTCACCAACGAGATCGCCGCCTTCGGCGCAGTCGGCGCGCCCTATGGACTCGGGCTCCTGCTCGCCGCCCCGACCATCGCCGACCACGGGACCCGGGAGCAGATCGACTCCCTGGTGCGCGACATCGTCACCGGGCAGTCCGCCTGGTGCCAGCTGTTCAGCGAGCCGGGTGCCGGCTCCGACCTCGCCGGCCTCACCGCCAAGGCGGAGCTCGATGGCGACGAGTGGATCGTCAACGGCCAAAAGGTGTGGACCTCGCTCGGTCAGTCCGCCGACGTCGGAATGCTTATCGCCCGGACCACGCCCGACGCGCCGAAGCACCAGGGCATCTCCTACTTCGCCATCGACATGCACCAACCCGGCGTCGAAGTGCGCCCGTTGCGCGAGATGACCGGCCATGCCATGTTCAACGAGACGTTCCTGACCGACGCCCGCGTCCCGGCGGACCGGCTCATCGGCGGGCTCAACAGGGGTTGGGCAGTGGCCAACACCACACTCGGCTACGAGCGTGCGGGCCTCGGCACCGGGGGCGCAAGCCGGGGCACCATCGTCATGCCCGGCACCGTGGCCGGCAACCTCGGCCGGCGCGTCGGTGACTTCGCCTCGACCCCGGAGCCCGGGGCCAAGAAGCTGACCAAGACCGCGAGTGCCGGGGGAGACCGTCCGGCCCGGCGCGACGACCTGCTGACCGGACTGGCCCGGGGCAACGGAAGGCTCACCGATCCCCTCATCCGCCAGGACCTCGTCCGTCTCTACACGCTCAACGAGCTCGGCCGACTGAATTCCGAGCGAGTCAAGGCCACACGGGCGGCGGGGGGTGACATCCCGGGAATGGCCAACATCTCGAAGCTGTCGATGAGCGCGGTCATGCGGCTCACCCGGGACCTCGGTCTCCGCATCGTGGGGGCCCAGGGCATGCTCCACGCCTACGACGCCAAGGACCAGGCCACCCTCAACGAGGCCACCGGCAATCCGTTCCTGCCCGGGGTGACCGGCACCGCCCTGTACGCCCAGGCCCCCTCGATCTACGGCGGGACCGACCAGATCCAGCGCAACATCATCGGCGAGCGGGTGCTGGGACTGCCCAAGGAGCCGGGCGCCGACAAGGACACGCCCTTCTCCCAACTCCTGAAGAACGGTTGAGCCAACCGGTCGGCCGCGTCGGGTGGCACGGTCATGCGCACCCAGCGCCTCACCAACTGCGCCGCTGACCGACCCCGCCGCTGACCGACCCTGCCGCTGACCGACCCTGCCGCTGACCGACCTTACGGAACCGACTGCTCGTCGAACCGCTCGGCGCAGCCGACCCCACAGAACCAGAACTCGTGACCGTCGCGCACCCGGTGCGCGGCGGCGTGGTCCGGGATCACCGACATCCCGCACACCGGGTCGACCACGTCCTCGTCGAACCCGCCGACCTCCATGCCGTCGGGGGCGCTCCCCTCACGCATGTAGCGGTCGGGGTCGGACCGGAACCGCTCCAGGCAACGGTCGGAGCAGAAGGTCACGGTCGTGCCCTCGTGCACGACACGGGCCGGGGCGTCGGCGGTGCGCACCTGCATGCCGCAGACGGGATCGATGGCGTACCCGGCGCCGCCGCCGAACCGGGCCTTGTTCCGGGCCAGCCACCACACCGCGCCGGCCACCACCAGGAAAACCAGGTTGAGGAAGGTGGTGTAGTTCCAACTGAAGTGGGCGGGCGCCACGCCGACCGCATGGTTGACCGGCACCGCGCCGAACGCCCGAAAGATGAGTTCGGTGGCCAGCCCGGCGATCACCATCAGCACGTAGAACAGGCCGACGATGCGGACCGTGAGCCGCCAGCCGTAGAACTTCCGGTAGACGAGGATCAGGGGCATGGCGATGAGGTCGGCGAAGATGAAGGCGATGACCCCGCCGAAGCTGATCCCGCCGCCCCACAGTGCGGCGGCCAACGGGACGTTACCGATCGAGCACACCCAGCTAAGGATGGCGATGATCGGGCCGACCATGGCGTTCTCGAGGGTCGTCCAGAACCCGTGACCCTGGAGGAAGAGGGAGTTCCACACGTGCGTCGGGACGAGCACGGCCAGGAGCCCGGCCACCGTGTACCCGATCACCAACTCCTTGCGGAGCATGGTGACGTCGGCCACCGCGTAACTCGAGGCATCCGACCAGGCGGCGGGTGAACGGAGCTTGGTGGCCCAGGGCTCCGACTCGAGCTCCTCCTGGCGGGACTCGGACACGCCGACCATGGCGGCGTGGTCGTGCCCGCCGTCCGCCCCACCCGCCAGCCGTTTGCGGGCCTTGATCAGGAGCACGGGCGTGAACACCAGTCCGCCCGTGAGGGCCAGCAGGATGATCATGATCGGCCCGCCGACGAATTCGGCGAGGGCGAACTGCCACCCCAGCAGGACCAGCATCACGATGCCCAGCTCCACCACCAGGTTGGTGGAGGCGATCATGAACACCAGCGAACTGACGAAGTCCGCCCCTTTGGCGAACAGGGACTTGGACATGGCGGACGCCGCATACGAGCAGGACGACGAGACCATGCCGTAGCCCGAGGCCCGGGCCACCGACGCCGGGCGGTGGTCGCCCAGCTTGGCCCGCATCTGGTCCTTGGACACGAAGGCCTGGACGGCACCGGAGAGGGTGAAGCCGAGCACGAGAGCCCACAGGGTCTCCCAGAACATGAAGAGGCCCTCGCGGAGGCCCCGGCCGATGTCGACCAACACGTTGGACACGCCGAGCAGTGGGATCACGACTTCACCAGGCGAGCGATGGCCGCGGCCGCCTCGGCTAACTTGGCGTCCTTCTCCTCGCCACCGGCCTCGACCGCGTTGACCACGCAGTGGGCCATATGGTCGTCGAGGAGGGCCAGGGCCACGCCCTGCATGGCCCGGGTCACCGCCGAGATCTGGTCGAGCACCTCGATGCAGTAGCGGTCGTCCTCCACCATTCCCGAGATCCCCCGGACCTGTCCCTCGATGCGTCGCAGCCGCTTGAGCACGGCGCCCTTGTCCTCGGCGTAGCCCGGTGTGTCCGTGTTGCCCGGTGTGTCCATCGTGCGCACCTCGTGTCCCTAGGCCTCTATACCCCTATAGGGTATCGCGGCTGCGCAACGACCGATCCGTGGCGACGATCGGAACGCTGATCAGGACCGCCCGTCGAGCCGGGAGATCAGCCGGACGGGGGCCACCGAGCGGAATGCCTCTTCGCACTGCAGCGCCACCTCATCCCAGTCGACGTCATGGTCGAGTCGCATCCCGATCCAGCCCCGTGACCCGACGTAGGGCGGGCGGAAGGAGCGGTCGGGATCCGCCGCCATGAATCCCTCCTGCGCGCCCGGGGGTGCCGCGCACCACAGGTGCGGGAAGTGGTGGTCGTGATGGCCATCGGCCCAGAGCATCACGAACTGCTTCCCGGCGAAGAAGGCCGGGGCACCATGGCTCGGGCGCTCGGTGGTGCCCGGGAAGGCCAGGCAGATCACCCGCACCTTCTGCCCGATCGCTCCCACCCCGGTCACCTCGCCGACTCTGGCACAGCCGCCGGCCCGTCACCGAGGTCATGTCGGGCGAGCCCCGGCACCGTCGGGCCCGTCCCGCTACGTTCCGTCCATGGCACTCCCCCGCGACAACGTCGAATTCACCTCCAACGGTGCCACCCTGCGCGGGTGGCGCTACCGGGCGGCGGGCGGCACTCGGGCCCCGGGCATCGTCATGGCCCACGGCCTGTCCGCGGTCAAGGAGATGTTTCTCGACCGGTACGCCGAGGCGTTCGCCGAGGCCGGGTTCACCACCCTGGCCTACGACCACTTCGGGTTCGGCGCCAGTTCCGGCGAGCCGCGCCAGTGCTCCGCCCCCTCACTCCAGCTCCAGGGCTACCGGGACGCCATCGCCTGGCTGGCCGCCGATCCGGCCGTCGACGCCGGACACATCGGCCTGTGGGGATCGAGCTTCTCGGGCGGCGAGGTCATCATGCTGGCCGCCGAGGACCTGCCCATCCGTTGCGGGGTGGCCCAGGTGCCCGGGCTGGGAGACGGGGGGCCCGACCTGCCGACGGGGGCCATGCCCGTCCTGATCGAGGCGTTCGAGTCCGGCGACGCCGACGCCACCATCGCCGCCGTCACGGCGACACCCGACGGGGCCGGCATCATGTTCGAGGACGGTGCCTACGACTGGTTCACCCGTGTGGCGACCGAACGGGCGCCCACCTGGCGCGACGAGCTGCGGATCAGCGCATTCGCCGAGGAGTACCGACCGATCGACCACCTGGCGGACGCCCGGGTGCCGCTCCTGCTCGTGGTGGCCCCCGCCGACACCCTGACCCCACCGCAGCCGGCCATGGAGCTCGCCAGCGCCATCCCCAACGTGTCGGTCGTCGAGATCCCGGGGGGCCACTTCGACGCCTACGAGTCCGGGTTCGCGGCGAGCGCCGGCCCGGCGGTCGACTGGTTCCGACGGCACCTGGCCGACTGACCACCCGGGTCGGCGGGGGCCCACCGGACACCTGGCGGCGCCCCCCACCGCTTCGGTCCCTATCCTTACGTCCGTGCCCGGCCCCTACGACCAGAGCCAGGACGACCTGGCCGCCCTCCTCGACGGCGAGCCGGCCTTTCGCACCCGCCAGGTGTGGAACGGCCTCTACCACCGGGTGCTCCGTCCCGCGGAGATGACCGACCTGCCCATCGCCCTGCGCACGAGGCTCGACGACGCGCTGCCGCCGGCGCTGGCACTCCTCGACGAACGGTCGTCCGATGCGGACCAGACCACCAAGTGGTCGTTCACCCTCCACGACGGAGCGGTCATCGAGACGGTGCTGATGCATTACCCCGATCGTTCCACCGTGTGCGTGTCGAGCCAGGCCGGCTGTGCCATGGCATGCAGCTTCTGCGCCACCGGCCAGGCCGGCTTCCGCCGTCACCTCACGTCGGGGGAGATCCTCGAGCAGGTGGCTGCCGCCGTGCGGGCGGCGCGTCCCCGTCGTCTCTCCAACATCGTCTTCATGGGGATGGGTGAGCCACTGGCCAACTTCGACAACCTGTGGCCGGCCATCGAACGGATCCACGACGACTTCGGGCTAGGGGCGCGGTCGATGACCGTCTCGACGGTGGGGATCATCCCCGGTATCCGCAAACTCACCGCCGCGCCATTACCGGTCGGGCTCGCGGTGTCGCTCCATGCGGCCACCGAGGACCTGCGCAACGAGCTCGTGCCGATCAACAAGCGCTACCCGATCCCGGCGTTGATGGAGGCGTGCGCCGACTACCGCCAGGAGACCGGACGACGGGTGTCGTTCGAATGGGCGATGATCGACGGCGTCAACGACGACGACGTGCAGGCCGCCCACCTCGCCCGACTGGCCACGTCCGTCCGGGCCCACGTCAACCTCATCCCGCTCAACCCCACCCCGGGGTACCCGGTGAGGGGTACGCCGCCCGATCGCATCGAGGTGTTCCGGTCGATCCTCGAACGCAACGGCACCACGGTCACCATCCGCTCCACCCGAGGGTCGGACATCGACGCGGCATGCGGGCAGCTGGCCGCGGCCGGCGCCGCGAAGACCACGGTCCGAATCCGCCGACCGTGAGTCGGTGCGGGCGGTGCCCCATCGGCCCTCCCAACGCTCGAAGCGCGAGGCCATCGTTTGTGTCATTATGACTGTTCAGTGACAGCAAGGGCTTGCGGAATGCGAGATCACCGGAGCCCAGCAATTGCAAGGGTCTTCGTAGTTCCACGTGAAACAAGTCACAATCTGTTCACCTCCCGGCGGTCCGCGACCATCGGAATGGTCGATCCGCTCGGACGTCGTCGCGTGGCCGCGGTCCGGTCGTCGCAGGTCGAACCACGGCCAACGGCCAATTCACACGTCTTCCCTGTTCAGCTTACTTAACGTCATAATGACATGTACACGGGTCCGTGCGGATCTAAGGTGGTGGCATGGCCAAGGAACGGAAGAAGTCCGACAAACGGGCGCCGGAACGGACCAAGGAGCGCAAGGCCGCCAAACGGCCTCCCGGCACCCGGAAGTCGGGTCGGGACGCGTCCGACGGGCCCGGTGGATTCGGCCCGGACGACCGGCCCGCGGTGACGGTCACCGTCGACGTGGTCCTGCTCGCCATGGACGAAGGTGAGCTCTCGGTCCTGCTCGTCGAGCGCCGGCGCGACCCCCACCGCAACGCGTGGGCGCTGCCGGGCACCGTCGTCGATCCCGACGAAGAACTCGTGGCCGCCGCCGCGCGGGCGGTGGCCGGACGGACGGGTGTGGTGGTGGCACCCGAGCGACTCGCGCAACTGGGGACGTTCGCCGATCCCGACCGTGACCCGCGCACTCGGGTGATGACGGTCGGCTTCGTGGCCGTCATCGAGCGGGCGACTCCGCCAGCCGGGGGCAAGGTCGCCAGTGGTCGGTGGTGGCGGGTCGCCGAGGTGGTGGCGAAGAAGGGACCGACCCTGGCCTTCGACCATGGCGCCATCCTGTCGGCCGCCCTGGCATCGGTCGACGCCGGACTCGAGTCCTCCGACCTGGGCATCGGCCTTCTCGAGGAGCCATTCACCTTGGGAGACCTCCGACGGGCCTACGAAGCGGTATGGGGCGTTCCGCTGGAGCCGGCCAACTTCCGGCGCAAGGTACTGGCCACACCGGGGTTCGTGAAGGCAACCGGTCAGGTGCGGATGGTGACCACGGGGCGGCCGGCCGAACTCTACCGACGTGGTTCCGGCGGCCGCCTCCATCCGCCACTGCTCCGCCCCCGCTGACGCGGCGCCGACCCAGCCTGCACCGGGGGGTCGGGATCGACCGATCAGCGGTCGACGGTGCGGATCACGCGTGCCGGATTGCCAACGGCCACCGCACCGGGGGGCACCGCGCGCGTGACGACCGCTCCAGCTCCGACGACGGCGTCCTTGCCGATGGTCACCCCGGGCAGGACGATCACCCCGCCGCCGAGCCACACGTTGTCACCGATGGTGATCGGCTCACCCGCCTCCCACCGGGCCCGTCGGAGTGCGGGGTCGAGGGGATGGGTGGCGGTCAGCAGCTGTACGTTCGGCCCGATTTGTACGTCGTCGCCGATGGTGATGGGCATCACGTCGAGGGCGACCAGTCCGAAGTTGACGAAGGTTCGGTCCCCGATGCGGATGTAGGTCCCGTAGTCGCACTGGAACGGTGCCCGCACCTCCACGTCGGGACCGACCCCGCCCAGCAGGTCGCCGAGGATCTTTCTGCGTCGGGTCGGGTCGGCCGTCGGGGTGGTGTTGTACGCCTCGGTCAGCGCGACCGCCCGTTGGTGCATGGCGGCGATCTCGTTGTCCACCACGTACAGATCGCCGGCCTCCATCCGTTGCCGCTGTGTCCGGAGGTCAGGGGTCGGATCGTCGGTCACCGGTCCAGTGTGCACCAGCCCCGCCACCGGGTGCCCGGTGGATCCGGTGTCGAATCCTGGAGTATCCGGGCCACGATCGGTATGGGACACTGATCCGACGCGGGCCACCGGGCGTGCGCCGGGGTAGATCGCCCCGTCACCGGTGCCCGGACGATCGGGGGATCGCGTGGCGCAACTGGAGGATGACCAGTTCGACGTCGTGGTCATCGGCGCCGGGTACGGGGGCGCTCCGCTGGCCGCCCTGCTGGCCCACCAGGGCCGCCGGGTCGCCCTGATCGACAAGACGCCCCGGGCTGGGGGCAAGACCCAGACGCTCGACCGACGGGGCTACCGCTACGAGATGTTCGGGGCCGTCGGGATCCCGGCGTTGGGCTCGCGGTTCGACGAGCTGGTCGACGTGCTCGGCATCCACGACCGCGTCACGCTGTTGGTGCCCGAGGGCCATGCCGCGGCCATCCGCTTCCGGTCACCGGATGGGACGTGGAGGTCCCAACGCAGCCCGCTGCGCCAGACGGGTGATGCCGAGGAGCTGACCACCCTGCAGCGGACATTCGGGGCGTCCGACCAGGACATGGAGCTCCTCGCCACCTTCTACCTGACGATCCTGTCTATGACCGAGGACGAGGTGGAAGCCCTCGACGACGTGGGGATGCTCGCGTTTCTCCGGCCCTTCGGGTTGCCGGCCGGCCTGGAGAGCCAGATCCTGGCCACCATGAACATGTTGTTCGTGGTGCCGGTCGACCGCCTGGCGGCCAGCGAGGGCGTGCTCGTGCTCCGACAGGTGGTCCTCGGCGGGGCCGGCCGCTTCCACGCCGGTGGCTACGGGCAGGTGGCCGAGGCGTGCGCCGCCTACGTCGGCGCAAACGGTGGCGCGTTCGTCCGTTCCACCCGGGTCGACGAGATCGTCATCGAGGATGGCCGGGCCGTCGGCGTGCGGTGTGGGGAGCGCGTCCTGCGGTCGACCCTCGTCGTCTCCAACGCTGGGATCCAGCCCACGGTCCTCAAGTTGGCCGGATCCGGGCACTTTCCGGCCGAGTACGTGGCCATGGTCGAGGGCCTGGAGCCGAGCTGGAGCATCGCCGGCCTGCGCTACGTGCTCGACGAGCGGGTGTTTGACGCCGCCCTCACCCCGATCTTCTCCGACCAGAGCTGGCTCGACTCCGAGCGCTTCGCCGCCATGGAGGCCGATGAGTGGCCCGACGTCCCCCTCATCGCGGTCGATGTGGCCAGCGAGTTCGACCCGACGCTGGTGGCCGAGCCCGGTCACCAGGTAGCCAACATCCAGGTGTTCGTGTCCGCCGATCCGGCCTCGCCGATGGCGGACGAGGCCGTGCGGCGCGCCCGCATCGTGGTGGCTGACCTGTGGCCCGACCTCGAACGGCACACCCTGTGGTCCGAGCCGTACGGGCCCCGCCAGATCTCGCGCATGACCCGGGACGCCACCGTGCCGGGCAGCGGGGGCGAGGCGGTGGGCGTGGCCCAGGTGGTAGGCCAGGTCGGTCGGAGCAAGCCCGATCCGAAGACACCGCTGCCGGGATTGTTCCTGGTGGGGTGCGATGCCGGGGGACGAGGAGCCGGGACCCACCAGGCCGTCGACTCGGCCTTCCGCGTCGCCGAGCTGGTCGGCGCCGAGCTCGGCTGATCGACGGCGAAGTCCAGCAGCCAGACCACCCGAGGAACCGGAGGGGGGACCGATGCACGAACGGACGACAGACCACGAGGACAACCCGGCGTTCGCACCGGTCCTCGCGCAACTGGGGCGACCGGGTTCGGTGAACCTGGTCCCGACGCCGGCCCTGCTCTGCGACCTCGACCTCCTCGAGGAGAACATCGAGGCAATGCAGCGGACCGCGGACGCGGCCGACATCGCGCTCCGGCCCCACACCAAGTCGCACAAGTCGGCAGCCATCGCACGGATGCAGCTCGACGCCGGCGCAGCCGGAATCTGCGTGGCCAAGCTGTCCGAGGCGGAGGCGCTCCTCCCCGTCCTGGCCGCCGATGGAGCCCCGCCCGTCTCCGTCCTGGTGACGTCCCCCCTGGGCGGCCCCGGGGCGGCGCGGCGGGCGGCCGTCCTGGCCCGGCGGTGCCACCTGGCGCTGGTCGTCGACCACGTCGACGGCGTCTCCGAACTGGCTGAGGCCGTGGCCGACGACGCCCCGGTGACCGTCCTGTGCGATGTCGACGTCGGCCTCGGCCGCACCGGGGTCACCGGGCCCGGGGCCGCCCTCGAGATCGCGGCCCTGGTCGCCTCCGCCTCGTCGCTCCGGTTCGGCGGCGTGCAGGGCTACGCCGGTCACGCCCAGCACATGGCCGGCCGAGACCTCCGGCGCCAGGCGGTGGGTTCCGCCACCGACCGGCTCGGCACCGTGATCGAGGCCCTCGAGTCGGCCGGGCACGACGTCGCACTCCGGACCGGCGGCGGCACCGGGACAGGACTACTCGACATCGAGCAGGGTGTCTTGAACGAACTGCAGATGGGGAGCTATGTGTTCATGGACCGCGAATACCGGGACGCCCTGGGGAGTGACCCCGAGTCGGCGTTCGCCCAGAGTCTGACGCTGGCCACCACCGTGATCTCGACCAATCAGACCGGGTTCGTCACGGTCGACGCCGGCCTCAAGTCCATGGCCACCGACGCCGGGGTGCCCACGGTCATCGACCACCACCTTTGCCTCTACGCCTTCTTCGGCGACGAGCAGGGCCTGGTCACCGTCACCGATGCCTGGACGCCCCCCCGTGGGGAGCGTCTGCGCCTGGTGCCGCCGCACTGCGACCCGACGGTGGACCGGCACGACTGGATCTGGCTCACCCGGGGCGACGTCGTCGTCGACCGGACACCGGTGACCGCCCGGGGGCGCTCGTACTGACCCGGCCGCCGGGGCGGCGGCGAGCAGCGCCGCCTACGGGGTGGGGGACCCGTGGGCAGCCAGCCCGGTCAGACCGGTGACGCCGTCACCGGGGCGACGATCGCCGACGAGTAGTTGGGGGTGTTGGGCGACGAGCACACGGACACGCCGGAGGCGGCGACCAGGGCCGAGTGGGTCTCCCCCGGTGGATAGATCCGCACCTGGGTGGCGGTCGCCGACGAGGAGCAGGGCGGGATCCCGGGATCGGTGACGGCCACCGAGGAGTAGGCGTTGCCCCCCGCGGCCAACGTGACCGTGGCGGGGGTCAGATTCCCCTCCCGTTGGGCCGGTACACCGATCTGGCCGCCCCCGGCCGCCAGGAAGGACACACCGGGATACCCGTAGAGCGCGCACGTCGACGAGCCGGTGTTGTGGAAGGTGATGCTGTAGTGGATGGCGCCGGCCGTGCCGTTGGGGTTTCCGAATGTGATGGCGAGGGATGCCGTCGCACAGCCGGCCGTCTTCGGACCCGAGCTGGTCGTAGTGGACGCCGAGGTGGTCGAGGTCGTCGTCGACGCGGCCGTCGTGGTCGTGGTCGTGGCCCGGGTGGTCGTGGTCGTCGATGACGACGAGCTCCCGCAGGCAGCGAGCCCGAGGACGGTGCCCGCCAGGAGCA
>Ga0075522_10002510_pt1 | contig 13578 bp, 9 predicted proteins | sample NGEPerA_FD_74796 | JGI IMG/M metagenome (GOLD analysis project Ga0075522, IMG submission 74796) | Arctic peat soil microbial communities from the Barrow Environmental Observatory site, Barrow, Alaska, USA - NGEE PermafrostL2-A | ecosystem: Environmental > Terrestrial > Soil > Wetlands > Peat ... | reverse complement strand
CTTCCCCACCGGCGGCCTGATCCTGGGCCAGCAAGGGATCGTCGATTATTGCAAGACGGGCCGCGGCACAGTGAAGATGCGCGCGAAGGCCGCTACCGAAAGCATGGGCAAGGATCGCGAAGCCATCGTGGTCACCGAACTGCCCTACCAGGTGAACAAGGCCAAGCTGATCGAAAACACGGCGGCCCTGGTCAACGATAAAAAGATCGAGGGCATTTCGGAAATCCGCGACGAGAGCGATCGCGAAGGCATGCGCATCGTGTACGAGCTGAAGCGCGGCGAGCAGGCCGAGATCGTTCTCAACAACCTGTTCAAGCAAACGCAGCTGCAGATGAATTTCGGCGTGATTCTGCTGGCGATCGTCGGCGGGCAGCCGCGCATTCTTCCGATTATCGACGCGATGAAGCGGTTCATCGAGCATCGCGCCGATGTGATTCGCCGCCGCACCGATTATTTGTTGCGCAAGGCACGTGAGCGCGAACACCTTTTAGTGGGCTTCCAGCGCGCGTTGAACAATCTGGATCAGGTGATCGCCTTGATCCGCGCCGCCAGGAATCCGCGCGAAGCCCGCGAGGCTTTGATGGCCTTCATCACGCCGGCGGAGGCGAAGGAATACGCGAAACTGATTGACGCGGGCGAACTGGGTCCGCGCTTCACGGAGCGGCAAGCGCAAGCCATCATCGAACTGCAACTGCAACGCCTCACCGGCATGGAGCAGCAGAAGATCCTGGAAGAGCTCGCCGAGATTCAGGTGAAGATTGCGGAATACCTGGAAATCCTGGGCTCGGAAACCGGTCTGCGCAAGGTGATCGTAAAGGAACTGAAGGAAGCCCAAAAGGAATTCGGCGATGAGCGCCGCACGCAGATCGTGGAAGACACGGGCGAGATCTCGCTGGAAGATCTGGTGCAGATGGAGGATGTCGCGCTTACGGTAACGCGCGGCGGATACCTAAAGCGCACCTCGGTGGACACGTACCGGCGGCAATCGCGCGGCGGCAAGGGCCGCATCGGCATGAGCACGCGCGCCGAAGACGTGGTGGAACACCTGATCGTCGCCTCGACGCACGCCTATTTGTTGATCTTCACCAGCAAAGGGCGCGTGTATTGGCTGAAGGTCTACACGATTCCCGATTCGTCCACCACGGGCAAGGGGAAACATACTTCGAATCTGGTCAACCTGCAGCCGGATGAAACCGTAACGGCATTTTTGCCGGTGAAGGAATTCGTCGCAGGGCGTTACATCGTGATGGTGACCAAGCACGGCATCATCAAGAAGAGCGAGTTGACTGAGTTCGACAATCCGCTGGCGCGCGGCATCAACGCGATTGGGTTGGACGAAGGCGATGAGCTGCTGGCCGCACGGCTCAGCAACGGTTCGCAATACATTTTCCTGGCGACGCACGAAGGCATGGCCACGCGTTTTAAAGAGACCCAAGTGCGCCCGATGGGCCGAGGCGCACACGGCGTGAACGCCATGGACCTGGAAGAAGGCGATTATCTGGTGGGCGCCGAAGTGGTGGACGCGACCGGGCTGATGCTCTCCTACTCGGAAGGCGGTATCGGCAAGCGAACGCCGATTGAGGATTACCGCTTAACGCGTCGCGGCGCCAAGGGCGTTATCAATATGAAGATCACGGCGCGCAGCGGCAAAGTGCTCGGCATTCTTTCGGTGAAAGAAGAGTCTGAGCTGATGATCATTACGCAGCAGGGGCAAATCCTGCGTATCGATTCAGGGACGATTCGTCAGACCGGCCGCTCCGCATCGGGCGTGAAGCTCGTGACGCTGGATGAAGGAGATCGGGTCGCTGCCGTGACGCTGATTCCCGATACCGTCGTGGCGGAGCCGCAGGAAGATCTGCCGCTACAATAGCGAGCTAATCCTGGTCCTCTGATTTCGCCGCTCCGCCCGAGCTGCTACTCGGATGTTGCGGCGGACGGTTGCGGACGGGCGAAGTGTCATCATCGTCCGCATCAGCATCTTGTGGATCATCGTCGGCTGCTTCGAGCGCCATCACGAGTTCCACGATCTCCAGGCTGTCGAGATCGCCACTTTCCAAGCGATCGAGATCGTCGCCTTGCATGCGACCATTATATCACTCTGCTCGCTAGAATAGAATCATGGAAGCCAAGCAGCGCGCGCTGATCGACGCGCTCCGTGAAATGCGTAGCGTGATCGTTGCCTATTCGGGCGGCGCGGACTCGGCTTATCTTGCGTGGGCCGCGAAGCAGGCGCTGGGCGATCAGGCCGTCGCGATCACGGCGGATTCGGCTTCGTTTCCCGAATCGCACAGGCGTGATGCGGAACAGTTCGCGCGCGATCACGAAATTCGCCACGAGTACATCGAAACGCGTGAGTTCGACAATCCGGCTTATGTCGCCAATAATCCCGACCGCTGCTTTCACTGCAAGGACGAGCTCTTCACGCGGCTGGATGAAGTCGCGCGTGCCCGTAGCATTGCCCATGTCATCTACGGCGTAAACGTCGACGATCTCGGCGACTTTCGTCCGGGGCAGGGTGCGGCGAAGCTGCATAAAGTGAAGGCTCCGCTGGTGGACGCGGGTCTGACGAAAGCCGAAATCCGCGAGTTGTCGAAACGCGCGGGGCTTGCTACGTGGGATCGTCCGGCATCGGCATGTTTGAGCTCGCGTATTCCTTATGGGACGCCGGTGACGATTGAGAACGTGCGCATCGTGGACAAGGGCGAAGACGCGATCCGCGCGATGGGATTCCGCCAGTTCCGCGTGCGCTATCACGGCGAGATTGTGCGCATCGAAATCGCGCGGGAAGAACTCTCTCGCGCGATGACGCCGGAGATGGCGCGCGAGTTCAGCGCGATTTTCAAGAAGCTGGGCTTTCACTACGTGACGCTGGATCTAGACGGGTATCGGCAGGGATCGTTGAATGCGGTGTTGAACGTGTTAAATAAAGACGCGTTGCCGGTGTTGAAATAAGACACCGAGCGTCGAGATGAGTCTCGACGCGGCACGCACGAGTGCGTGCGCCACGTCAGAAAGCAGCACGGGGCTGGACGCGCGAGATGGTCCACGCAACGGCGATCACCACGACGGCCCCGATCACGTTGTACCAAAGATAGGCGATGGGCGTGAAGCGCGCGATGGCGAACACGGTGAGCTGACCGGCTACAACTCCCCAAAACGCGGCCCCGCCCCCGGCGCGCTTCATGAAAAACGCGACGGTGAACACGCCGAGCATGCTGCCGTAGAACAGCGATCCCACCTGATTCACCGCCTCGATCAGTGCTCCGAAATTCGGCGCGAAATTCGCGAAAATGACGGCGTACGCGCCCCAGAAAACGGTGGCGACGCGCGAGGCGAACAGGTAGTGCGCGTCCAGGCGATCCTTCACCATGTGCCGCTGGTAAATGTCGATCATGGACACAGTGGCGAGCGAGTTGACTTCGCCGGAACTGGAAGACATCGCCGCGCTGAAGATCACCCCGAGGACCAAGCCGACCAGCCCGCGCGGCAGATAATGCAGCACGAAGGTGAGGAAGATGTAGTTGGTGTCGCTCTCGGCCGATTGCTTCTGAGCATCGGCGCGCACGGCTTCGAACTTTTTCTCGGCGGCGCGAAAGGCGTCGATGGACGTGCCCGCTTTCAGATGGCGAGCGGCGTCGGCGCGATCGTTCCACGCCTGCTCATAGCGCGCTTCCAGCTCCGGGTAGGCCGCCGAGTGCTCAAGCTTCGTCATTTCCTGCGGATGAAACAGCAGCGGCGGGCGCACGAATAAAAAGAAAACGAAGACCATGGTGCCGATGAACAGGATCATGAACTGCACGGGGACCTTTGCCAGCGCGTTCAGCAGCAGTCCCAGGCGGCTTTGCGCGATGGAGCGGCCGGTCAGATAGCGTTGCACCTGGCTTTGATCCGTGCCAAAGTACGCGAGCATCAGGAAGCTGCTGCCGATCAGACCGCTCCACAGGTTGTAGCGGTTGTTCCAATCGAAGTGCGTGTCAACAGCGTTCAGGCGGCCGGCGGCGCCCGCCAGGCGTACGGCGTCAAGGAAGGAAACATCGGCGGGCAGAATCGAAATGGCGATGCCGAGGGCCACGATCAGTGCGCCCATGATCATGCCCATTTGCAAAACGTCCGCCCATGTGAGCGCGCGGATGCCGCCCATGGTCGTATATAAAATGATGAGACCGCCCATGATCACGGTGGTCCAGTGATAAGGGATGCCGAGGATGGCGGACATCACGATTGCAGGGGCGGCAAGTCCGACGCCTGCGCCGAGTCCGCGCCCGACGAGGAAAATCGCGGTGACGAGGCCGCGCGTGCGCGCGTCGAAGCGCTGCTCCAGATATTCGTATGCGGTGAAGACTTTGGCACGATGAAAAATCGGCACAGCGGTGGCCGAAAGAATCACCATCGCGATGGGCAGGCCGAAATAAAATTGCACGAAGCGCATGCCGTCGGTGAAGCCCTGGCCGGTGGTGGAGATGAAGGTGATGGCGCTGGCTTGCGTAGCCATGATGGAGAGACCCATGGCGTACCACGGCATGGATTTTCCGGCGAGCAGAAACTGGCTGACGCTATTCGATCCGCGGCCGCGCCATATTCCGTAGCTGACCAGAAATATGATCCAGCTTAGGAGCACCACCCAATCAAGAGTGCTCATGGATTACGGGCCGGGCGCGTAGTGCCGCGTGAACACCCAAAACAGCACGATCAGCGCCGCCAGATAGACGAGCACGAAGCAGTAGATATTTTTCCAGGTGCCGAGGATGGGCGGCGGATCGTCATCCGTTTCGCGAAGGGGCTGGGGCGTCGCGTTGTCGGTCACTGCACGGCCTTTCCCGCGCTGAGCATGTTGGCGAACAGACGGTAGGCTCCGGGAACGCCCGCGGGCAATTCGCGGAACCAGCTGAAGGCCGAGAAAATATACACGCCCTTGCCGTAGCGGGTGTAAAGCTCACCGCCGAGCATGGGTTTATCGCCAGGATCGTGCGCTTCGATCACGGGCATGTAGCGCGGGTCCCATTCGACGGCGAAGTCGAGGCCGCGCTCCTGAATCCACCCCTCGAAATCCGCCATGGTGATTTCGTTCGGCGTGTGCAGCAAAGAAAGCTGAGGATTCGGGAACGTGACGGGAGATTCCTCCACCGTGACGCGATCCTTATTATTGCGGCTTTCCTCCAACGGGTATGGACCCATGTGCTCCAATGTGTTGCTATCGCCCGCAGCGCGCGGGGCATTGTTTTGGGTGGCGTTCTGTGCGGCCCTGGCGGGCGCGACATCAGCAGCCGTAGCATTCGGAGCTGCGGCGCCGTTGGCGGCGTTGCCATTTGTAGTCCCCGCGGGCGTTGCGGGATTCGTCACGGGAGTGCCCGGGGTGGGCGCAGTATCGGAGACGTTGTATTGCACGACGAGCGTGCCGCCGTCCTCCACATATTTATAGACACGCGAATAATTGGCGCGCAGGTCGGCGCGCACGTTCCAGGCGCGAACGCCGGTGACGATGGCGTCGAAGCGACCGAGATCGCCATGCATCAGGTCGTCTTTCGAAAGAAGCGTTACCTCGCAGCCCATTTGCCGCAGCGCTTCCGGCATTTCGTCGCCGGCACCCATCACATAGCCGATGTTGTGCGAGAGCGTGCGAATATCGGCGCGCACCAGACGGGCGTCAGACGGAGGGAACAGCGTCTGGATCGGGATGTGCGGATGATCGATCACCAGGACGTTCACGTCGATTGTCTTGCCGCCGGTAATCGCCACCGCGTGCAGAGTGCCTTGGGAGGCGGCAGCGGGCGGTGTGAGCTGGAACGTGAGAAGCGCCTGCTCGTCGGCTCCGGCGAGGTCGAAATGTTGTGAGGCGGGCTCCGCTTTCCAGCCGCTGGGAAATTCGAGGTGCACGTCGCCAGACGCTTTGCCCGTGATGGAGCGGACCGGCACTTCAATGGCGCGCGGCTTGGTATCGGCAAACACCAGCGCGGTTCCGCCGAAATCAAGCGCGACGGGCGGGACGATCGCCAGCGGGCGCGTCAGTTCGCCGTAGACACGATCCACATAGCGGCGCTCCACTGGACGCGTGAGCGTGATGTCCGTGCCGCCGACGTTCAAATGAAACTCGGCCGAGAGCACCGGCGGATTTTCCGCGATGCCGATCATCTCGGGATCGCGCACGGCATACATCGCGCCGTTCTTGGGAAGATCGAGCCAATAAGGATAGGAGTAGCGCTGCTCGGCGGAAATTGTCAGCGTGATGGGATGCTCGCTGGGCTTGTTCGCGACCAGCACGGTGCGCGCGATCTTCGGCTCCGGCTGATCGTTCATGCCGATCCACTTCGCGCCCTCGAGCGTTGCTTTCTCTGCGCCGCGATCCAGCGCCGTCAGCGTGACCTTTAAGTTGCCGCCCGGCGTAACGTCGGCCTTATCGGTCTGAGCTTCCACCCACACACCGCCGGCCGCGGCGATCATTTCGTCGAGCTCCACCAGTTTGCGGCGCGCGATGGGGTCGTCCATCGCAGCGATCAGCGGACGTGCCTGCGCGAGCGTCGCGACCAGCGCTTCGGGGTGCGCGGGAACGTAGGCTGCCTCGGCCTTGCCGAGAATCGCGCCGACGGCGGCGCCGCCAGAGAGGCGCGACCACGTCATATTAATGTTATCGAGCAGATCTTTCTCAGGCTTGTCGCCGGCATTCGTGATGAAGTAGTTTTTGTTTTCGCCCACGCGCTCCGGGCTGCCCTGCCCCTGGCTGCGATGCAGGCTGCGGCTCATGCCGGCAATTTCGCCCCACGAATAGCCAAGCTCGGGATCGTAGGCACCCAGGTCGAGCTCGAACTTATTCGGTAGTTTTTCGATTTCTTTGCGCTGCTCCTCGCTGAAGCTCGCGAGGTTGGTCATCAGGCGCTTGGCCTGCCACGGCTTCACGTATTTCAACTGCTCCGGATAGCGCGCGGGATCGGCGGCGGCGGAAAAAGCTTCCTTGCCGAGAATCGCCGAAGCCTGATGATGACCGTGACCGTCGCGCGGCGTGCCGGTGAAGCGCAAAATAATAATGTCGGGCCGGAAGCGGCGGATGTTCCACACGACGTCGCCTAGGACCTCGTCGCGGTTCCACTTTTTCAACGTTTCGTCGGCCGTCTTCGAAAAACCGAAATCGATGGCGCGCGTGAAGTATTGTTCGGATCCATCGATGCGGTGCTCCGCCAATAGCTCTTGCGTGCGGATCATGCCGAGCGCATCGCCCTGCTCGCTGCCGATCAGGTTTTGGCCGCCTTCGCCGCGCGTCAGCGAAAGATAAGCCGTGCGCACATGGCGGCCGCGCGCCAGGTACGCCAGCAGCGCGTTGTTCTCGTCATCGGGATGCGCCGCTATCATCATGACGCTGCCTGTGTTGTTCAGGTTTTCCAGCATCAGGCGCATCTTGGTTTCGCCCGAGAACGCTTTGTCGGGATCGCCGGGAGCGGCGACAAGCGCAGCGACGGACAGCGCCGCGAGCGCTGCGAAGAAGACGCAATGTCGGGAAACGAATTTCACGCTGGTTTTCACCGGTGCAGCAAATGGCACAGACTTAAGATGCTATCTTACCAGTGCGGGATGCGGGGAAATCGAGGGTCCCGCATAGCTTTACACATCCGCCATGTCCGAATTGCCCTGACCGACGCCGGAAGCTGTTACCTGAAATGCTGGCGGTCTTTCTCGTTCTCCGCGCAGACTGACTCTTGCAGGTCCGAATCCGGCACAAGATTCGCAACAAACTTCACGGTGAACGGCTTCTTATACATCTTGGGATCGTCCAACGTCACTTCGATATTCAGGTGCCCGAAATCCCTGCGCGAGATCCGTTCCACCGTGTGCAGAGCGTCGCTGCGCGGACTGCCCCGGTTGTCTAGCCAGCCGTTGTCATTGAATCCCACCGTGTCCACCACCAGCGTGTCGCGGTCCCAGGTTCCAATCGAGTAACCCATGTACGTCGGCTGTGGATCGGGAGTGTGCTTCCGTCCGTCGGTGTAGATTTGCCGCACCGCCGAGTCGCCTTCGTACAACACAATCAATACCTGGGGCGTTTGGATAAACTTGAACGGATAAGGAAGCGTCATGCTGAGCGGAATTCCGCTGGGTAGGCATTTGCTGGAAGGAAGATCGGCCGACTCATTCGCTCGTCTCTCGCGGTAGATCTCCTGCGCCGCGGGCAGCATGGGCGAATCCTCCGGTTTGAAGTCCGCCAGAATGTTGAACAGATAGCGGTTCCGTATGGGCTGAGCCGCGGGTCCCTCAAATCTGATCGTCGAGGCGCCTTGCGGCGGCAGATCTCCCAGCGGCGTCGCCTCAACCACCCACAAGCCGCTTAAATCAGGTTTGCTATTTGCTGCCCGCGGCGCCGGCGCGCTCAAATTCGGCTTTCCATCTGGGGTCCGCGGAATTCCCGGCGTTGGATAATTCAGCCACTGCCCTTGCATGCACACACAGGTGCCCAATAATCCCAATTGAATCCAGGCGTGGCCGCGCATGCTCCCGATTAGATCACAAGTGTCCTCGCAGATCACGAGTGCCTTGCGCGGGAAACGGCGTCACTGAACCGTCTGAACTCCGCCTTCAACATGACAGCGGCGTAGACAAATGCGTTAGACTCATTTTGATTGAAAGGGCACACGATCTTATGAACGTATCGCGAAGAAATTTTCTCGGCGGACTGGCGGCGCTCGGCGCGGGTACGCTCATCGGAGACCATCCGTTGGCCGCACAGGCCGGCAAGAAGATCATCAACGTTCATCACCACCTCACTGGGCCGGCTTATGCCAAATTCCTGACGGACAACAAGGCGAGAGACTTTCCCAACAAGACGGCGGCAGAGGGCATCGAGGTGATGGACAAGGCCGGCATTAACATGGCCTTTTGCTCGATCATCGGTCCCGGCATCTGGTTCGGAGATATGGCGGACACACGCCGCCTGGCGCGCGAATGCAACGACTACGCGGCCAAGCTGGTGTCCGATTACCCCGGACGTTTCGGAATTTTCACGACGCTGCCGCTGCCCGATATCGATGGCAGCCTGAAAGAGATCGAATATGGTTTCGACACGCTGAAGGCGGATGGCGTTTATATGTTCACGAATTGGGGCGGCAAAGCGCTGTACGGCGATAAGTATCTCGGCGATCCCGCGCTCGCGCCCATTTATGAGGAGCTCAACCGCAGAAATGCGCTTGTGTACACGCATCCCAAGGACGCGGCCTGCTGCCACGACATTCTGCCGGGTGTGAATGGCGCGACGATCGAATATCCCATGGATACCACGCGCACCATCATGAGCCTGTTGTCGAGCGGAACGGCGGCGAAGTACCCGAATGTGAAGTTCATCTTCTCGCATGCCGGAGGCGCCACGACGGGCGTTATCGGACGGATGGCCGGCGGCGCCGTCACGTACATGCAGGACGGCGGCACGCTCGCCCAGGGAGCGCCCGCGCCAGGCGATCGACTCAAGATCATGCAGCGCTTCTACTACGACACGGCCGGCGCGACGAACCCGGTGACGCTGGGAGCACTTCGCAAAATGGTTCCGCTTTCGCAGATCCTTTTCGGCAACGATTTTCCCTTTGGCGGAGCGTTAGAGCAGCACAATCTTTTGGTGAAGGCCGGCGTGTTCAGCCCCCGCGAGCTGGAAATGATCGATTATGAGAATCCGTCCAGGCTACTGCCGCGCGCGCGGATCGCGTAAGAGTATTCTCTCGATTCGCAATATCTGATTCGGTCGGATTATTCAGCCTGGCGGCAGCCATCCAAGCTCCGCCAGTTGCTTTTCCAGATATTCCAGTCCGGCAGTAAGCGCCGTCTGATGCCGACCCTTGCGAGACGTTTCCAGATCGCGCATCACGCGAGTGCGCTGCAGCAGCAGACTGTCAATCCTGTTCTGTTTCGCGATCTGTTCCGGGGTTAGCTGCGGAGCGGATTGCCTGCGCTCTTGCGCGGCTTCAATTTGATCCTGGATGGACTTGCTTTCCCAGCCTCGAGCCACGATTTAAGTATACGAGCCCGTACTTGTGGTAAAGCGCGCAAGGAGTATGGCGAAAGGTTTCTCTTGAAACTTTCGTGTTTGGTCCCTCGTCGTACCTGATATGCCTTGGGTCCGGGCGATGCCTGCCGTTGCCGGGGTGAACCTATCGACTCTCTGTCGGAGTTGCAGGGTGAGAAAATAAGGACTGGTTCACCTTGCGGCTGAATTTTCAAATCGTTCTCACGTGGATTTATCTCGGTGTCGCGGCAACTCTCGCCATCGCTCAGTCGAACGTTCCGTCGAACGCGCCGTTGAAAAATGCGGAGGCCCTATTTCCGGGCGTTCCTTTTGAACGCTGGCTGGCGGAGGGGAGCCGCTCGCCAATTCGGTGGACCGCTCAGGTCACTGCTCCGGTCCTTTCCAACTATCAACGCCTGCAGGGCAGAGTCGAGATTCAACTGGATGGCGATGAACTGGTAAAACGGCGTGGCCATGGCCAGTTGGTGGTGCTGATCGGATTAGTGGACCACGATAAGCACGTCTACCGGACGCATCATGTGATCGATTTGCAGAACGTAGAGGACACGGCCAGCAAATCGAACATCAACATCATCCAGCCCTTCTTTGTGGTGCCGGGCGATTACCAGGTTTTGATCGGTGTATTTGACTCCAGTAACGCAGAACACGGCGTCATGCAACGGGCTCTGCACGTTCCAACGCTGCGCTCCGATCCTCTTCCCGACGCATGGAAGGATCTTCCGCCAGTAGAAATCTCGGCAGATCCTCCGGGCGAGCTGTTCCTGCCGTCCCTGATGGGGCGATTGCACTTGCCGTTAAGCAACCCACGTCCCGTGCGTATGGAATTGCTGGTGAACACATCGCGTTCCACCGCGGGTGTCGGTCCAAACGCGGGTCAAATGACAGCCTCGACGATGGGCGAAGTCATACCGGCGATGAAGGTGATTTCTCAGATCGAGATCCGTGAGGGAACGTTGGATATTTCCCTGCTCGATCTGGCGAAACATAAGGTGATTTTTGAAGAGGAAACGCGCAAGTTAGACTGGCCCACGTTGCGGGACGCGCTTAGGGAAGCCGATCCGAACATCATCGATGTTCATTCGCTGGAGAATCGCAAACAGGATGCGCAGTTTTTTGTGTCGCAGATGAGCCGGCGAATCGAATCTGCACCAGCGGACGCCGCGGCGCACGTTTTCATTGTTCTCAGCGGGCCGATGTCGTTCGCATCCGGGGCGGACCTGCGTCCAATACAAGCGGCCGACGCGCCGAACACCCGCATCTATTACTTTCGCTATCACGCGCCACCGGTGCGCCTGACGCCGACCGAAGCCTTCGAGAGATCGACGCGAGGGCGCCGCGGGCGCAACGATCCTCTCGGCGTTCCGCTTGTGCAGCAGAATGAGTCGGTCGATTCACTCGCAAATACGCTCAAGCCGTTGCATCCACGTTTATTCGATATTTATTCCCCGGAACAATTTCGAAAAGCACTGAGCGTTGTGATGGATGAAGTCTCGCGGCTCTGAGCAGGTTGCTGGCGGTTTCCGAATAGCGCAGGGTCCGGCTCAAATGCCGCGCGCCGGTGCTTCTCAAGGCGTGAACGGACAACGCAGTAAACTTAATCTTGCATGAAGAAAATTGGTTTTCTCTCATTCGGCCACTGGACCGCTTCTCCTCAGTCAGGAACGCAATCGGCGGCTGACGCGCTGCTGCAATCCATTGACCTGGCCGTGGAGGCTGAGCGCCTGGGGCTGGATGGAGCGTACTTTCGCGTGCATCATTTCGCGCGGCAATTGGCGTCGCCATTCCCGCTGCTCGCTGCGATCGGGGCCAAGACACGAAGCATTGAAATTGGAACCGCTGTGATCGACATGCGGTATGAGAACCCTCACTATATGGCCGAGGACGCCGGCGCGGCGGATCTCATCGCGGGCGGGCGCCTGCAGCTGGGAATCAGCCGCGGTTCTCCCGAGCAGGTGATCGATGGGTGGCGCTATTTTGGCCATCGCCCGGCCGAAGGCGAAGACGATGCAGCCATGGGCCGGCGGCACGGCGAAGAATTTCTCGCGCTGCTCGGCGGCAAAGGATTCGCTAAGCCAAATCCACGTCCGATGTTTCCGAATCCGCCCGGTCTCTTGCGGCTTGAGCCTTACGCAGAAGGATTGCGCGACCGGATCTGGTGGGGAGCGGCTTCCAATGCCACAGCCATTTGGGCCGCCAAGCTCGGAATGAATTTGCAATCCTCGACCCTCAAATTCGACGAGACTGGGGAGCCGCTCCACATCCAACAGGCCGCGCAGATTCGCGCCTTTCGCGCGGCATGGAAAGAGGCTGGCCACACCCGCACGCCGCGCGTTTCCGTCAGCCGCAGTATCTTTGCCTTGATCGACGATCGCGATCGCGCCTATTTCGGCCGAGGAGGTCAGGAAGAGGACCAGATCGGCTTTATCGACAAAAACACACGAGCGGTTTTCGGCCGTGGCTACGTAGGGGAGCCGGATGTTTTAATCGAACAACTTCGGAAGGACGAGGCGATCGCCGCGGCCGATACGCTTTTGTTGACGGTGCCAAACCAACTGGGTGTCGCCTACAACGCTCACGTTATAGAGGCGATTCTGACCACGGTAGCCCCGGCTCTCGGTTGGCGCTAAATCTCGCGATGATGTGCAGCCGCGCGCTTCGCGAGCGGTGACGTATGTATACTCAGAATATTCGGCAAATCTTATGCGACCGTCGTTCGTTTTTCAGTAAGTAAAGAACGGAAGCAAATGACACGACCGAGTCACCGGCCGAAGAAAACGAGGCAGAGTTATGGAAAAAGAAACTTCAAGGCGTGGATTTCTAGGGACATCCGCCATCGCATTGACCGCAGCACGTCTGGGGGCTTATCAACAAAAGCCCGGTGAAAGCCGGCTTTTCGCCTATGTCGGAAGGCATACCACCGGCGGCTTTAACGGCCCTCCCGGCAAGGGAGGCGGTGTCAACGTATACCGCGTGAACATGTCGGACGGATCGTTGACAGAGGTCAGCAAGACGGGCGCCGAAGTTGACGATCTGAACAGCGACGGTATCTGCACCTCCGCGGATGGGCGTTTTCTCTACAGCATCAACGTCACCCCAAACCTGAAAGGTAAGGCGGGCGCGGGCGGCGGCGTAGCGGCGTTCGCGATTAACCGTGCGGACGGCTCCCTGCAATATCTCAATACGCAGCCTTCCATGGGAGGGAATCCCACGGCGGTGATCATCGATAAGACGAACTCGCGCGTGGTGGTGGCTAATCATGGTGCCGTGAACAAAATCGCGCTGATCAAAAAAGTAAACGGTGTTCCGGTGGTCGAGAGCCCTACCGATGATGGAACTGTCGCGCTGTTTCCTGTGAAGGCGGATGGGTCGCTCGAGCCGGCGTGCGATGTTGCCGTTTATGAGCAGCGGCCTTTATCGGAACCGGGTCCTGGCGCCGCTTGTCACGACGTTGTTTTCGATCGCACCAAACGTTGGATTATCGCTTCCGACAACGGCTACGATCACATTTACGTTTTTCCGTTCGATCCGGCCTCGCGCAAGCTGGAGGGAAAGTCGTTCGCGACGCCTCCCGGAAGAGCGCCGCG
>Ga0075522_10002509_pt1 | contig 13583 bp, 7 predicted proteins | sample NGEPerA_FD_74796 | JGI IMG/M metagenome (GOLD analysis project Ga0075522, IMG submission 74796) | Arctic peat soil microbial communities from the Barrow Environmental Observatory site, Barrow, Alaska, USA - NGEE PermafrostL2-A | ecosystem: Environmental > Terrestrial > Soil > Wetlands > Peat ... | reverse complement strand
GTCTCGACGTGAAAGTCGGTTATTCAAACCCGGCGGAACACGCGGAAGAACCGGCGGCGGCGGCTTTAATCAATATTTAACAACGGAAATTTTGTATGACTGGCAATAAAGAAAACGCGCGGGAATTGCTCGGACTTGAAAAAGTCAATCAGGTGGATTACATCGGGATCACGCTCGCGTCGCCCGATGCCATCCGCTCGTGGAGCAAAGGCGAAGTCAAGAACCCCGAAACCATCAACTACCGCACGTTCAAGCCGGAAAAAGGCGGCCTGTTTTGCGAACGCATTTTCGGTCCGGTAAAAGATTGGGAATGCTCCTGCGGAAAATACAAGCGCATCAAGCATCGCGGCATCGTCTGCGACCGTTGCGGCGTGGAAGTGACGCTCGCGCGCGTGCGCCGCGAACGCATGGGCCACATCGAACTGGCCGTGCCGACGTGCCATATCTGGTTTTTCAAATGTATGCCTTCGCGCATCGGTCTCGTGCTCGATGTGACGGCGCGCAATCTGGAACGCGTGATTTATTACGAGGATTATCTGGTGATTGATCCGGGCAATACGCCGTTGAAGCAGCATCAATTGCTCAACGAAGGCGAATATCGCGAAGCGCGCGAAACTTACGGCGCGGACGCGTTCATCGCCAAAATGGGCGCGGAAGCCGTGCGCGAAGCCTTGGCGCGCGTGGATCTGGCGAAGGGCGCGACGCAATTGGAACAGGCGATGACCGAAACCAAGAGCAAACAAATCCGCAAAAAATTGGCGAAGCGGATCAAATTGCTGCAAGGTTTGGCGATTTCCAAGAGCGGTCCCGAATGGATGATTCTCACGGTGCTGCCGGTGATTCCGCCGGATTTGCGCCCGCTGGTTCCGCTCGAAGGCGGACGTTTTGCGACTTCGGATTTGAACGATTTATATCGCCGCGTCATCAACCGCAACAATCGTTTGAAAACGTTGCTGCAATTGAAAACGCCGGAAGTCATTATTCGAAATGAAAAACGCATGTTGCAGGAAGCCGTGGACGCGCTGTTCGACAACGGCCGTCACGGTCGCCCGGTCACCGGCGCGGGAAATCGCTCGCTGAAATCTTTGAGCGACATGCTCAAGGGCAAAGGCGGACGGTTCCGTCAAAATTTGCTCGGCAAACGCGTGGATTATTCCGGTCGCTCGGTCATCGTCATCGGGCCGGAATTGAAATTGAACCAATGCGGTCTGCCGAAGAAAATGGCGCTCGTTTTGTTCGAGCCATTTATTATTCGCCGCTTAAAAGAACTCGGTTACGTTCACACGGTTCGCAGCGCAAAAAAAATGATTGAACGCCAGACGAAAGAAGTTTGGGACGTTTTGGAAGAAGTCACGAAAGGTCATCCGGTGCTTTTGAATCGCGCGCCGACGTTGCACCGTTTGTCCGTGCAGGCGTTCGAGCCGATGTTGATTGAAGGCGAAGCGATTCGCATTCATCCGCTGGTTTGCACGGCTTACAACGCGGACTTCGACGGCGACCAAATGGCCGTTCACGTTCCGCTTTCCGTCGAGGCGCAAATGGAAGCGCGTTTGTTGATGATGGCGACGAATAATATTTTTTCGCCGTCGTCCGGCAAGCCGATCATCACGCCGACGCAGGACATCACGCTCGGTTGTTATTATGTCACCGCCGAGCCGCGCAAAGCTGCGCCGGCGGATTCAAAAGAGTTGCCGTTGTTCGGCTCGAAGGAAGAAGTCCAGTTTGCCTACGACGACGGCGCGATGAAGACGCATGACCGCATCCGTCTGGCAAATCCTGATTTCAACCGCAAGACCGTCTACGGCGACGCTACGAAAAAAGTCATTGAGACGACGGTTGGCCGCGTTTTGTTCAGCGAAATCTGGCCGGAAGAACTTGGTTTTTACAACAAGTCCGCCGGCAAAAGCCAGCTCGGCGATTTGATCTGGAAATGTTACAAGTTTGCCGGCCACGAAAAAACCGTGATCATGCTCGACAAGCTCAAGGAACTCGGTTTCCGCGAGGCGACGAAATCTGGCGTGAGCATCGGCATTGACGACATGATTGTGCCGAAGGAACGCGACCAGGAAATCGAAGGCGCGCACAAACAAATCAAGGAAGTTGAAAAGCAATATCGCAAAGGCGTCATCACGCCGGGCGAACGCTACAACAAGATCGTGGACATCTGGACGCATTGCACGGATCAAATTTCCGGCGTCATGTTCAAAACGCTGGAAGCCAATCAGGGCAAGAAGGAATACAATCCAGTGTTCTTGATGGTGGATTCCGGCGCGCGCGGCAACAAGCAGCAGGTGCGCCAGCTTGCCGGTTTGCGCGGCCTCATGGCCAAGCCGAGCGGCGACATCATCGAGAAACCAATTCTCGCAAACTTCCGCGAAGGACTTTCGGTTCTAGAATATTTCATTTCAACCCACGGCGCGCGCAAAGGTTTGGCGGACACCGCGCTCAAGACGGCGGATTCCGGTTACATGACGCGCAAGCTCGTGGACGTTTCGCAGGACGTGATCATTCAGGAAGACGATTGCGGCACGACGAACGGCATCTGGGTTTCCGCCGTTTATGAAGGCGAAGATGAAGTCGTGAAATTGAGCGAACGGCTCGTGGGCCGTTTCGCGTGCGATGACATTGTCAATCCGACGAACCCGAAGGAATTTCTCATTCATGCGAACGAGGAAATTGACGAGATCAAAGCCAAGAATATCGAGACCACCGGTCTTGATCGGATGCGCATCCGTTCGGTGCTCACTTGCGAAAGCAAGCAGGGCATTTGCATCCATTGCTATGGCCGCAGTCTGGCGACGGGCGCGCTCGTGAAATTGGGCGAAGCCGTCGGCATCATCGCCGCGCAATCCATCGGCGAACCGGGCACGCAATTGACGATGCGCACGTTCCACATCGGCGGCACGGCGGCGCAGGTTTTCAAAGTTCCGCAGGTCAAATCCAAACACGACGGAAAAATTCAATACAACGAACTTCGCGTCGTTCAATTGGAAGACGGCAACAACATCGTGCTCAACAAAAACGGCACAGTTTCAATCCTCGGCGAAGACGGGCGCGAATTGGAAAACCATACCATCGTCATCGGCGCGGTCATTTCGTTCAAGGACGGTTCGCAAGTCAAGAAGGGCGATACGTTCGTGCAATGGGATCCGTATAACGTCCCGATTTTGTCCGAGAAAGCCGGAAAAATTAAATTCCATGACATCATCGAAGGCGTGACGATGAAACAGGAAATGGACGAGACGACCGGCCAGGAAGCGATGGTCATCATTGATCACAAGGAAGATTTGCACCCGCAAGTCATCATCAGCGATGACAAGGGCGAAGTCGTGGCGAATTATCCGATTCCGTCCGGCGCGCACATCGTCGTCAACGAAGGCGATAAAATTGTCGCCGGAACATTGATGGCGAAAACGCCGCGCAAAACTTCCAAGACGAAGGACATCACCGGCGGTCTGCCGCGTGTCGCCGAATTGTTTGAAGCGCGCCGTCCAAAGGACGCCTCGGAAATTTCCAAGATTGACGGCCTCGTGGATTTTGGCGCGAGCGTGCGCGGCAAGCGTTGCGTGCTGATCAAGGATGTTGCGTCCGCCGTGGAAGAGGAACATCTCATTCCTATCGGCAAACACGTCATCGTCTTCAAAGGCGACATGGTGAAAAAAGGCCAGCAATTGACCGAAGGCCCGATGGACCCGCACGAAATTCTCGAAGTCTGCGGGCCGCAGGAATTGCAGGAACATCTGGTCGGCGAAGTGCAGGAAGTTTATCGTCTGCAAGGCGTGACGATCAATGACAAGCACATTGAAATCATCGTGCGCCAGATGTTGCGCAAAGTCCGCATCACTGAAGGCGGCGACACGGAGTTTCTGTGGGGCGAACAAATTGATCGTCTGGCGTTTGACGAAGAAAACGAGCGCGTCGAGAAAAAAGGCGGCAAACCCGCCGAAGCCTCGCCCGTGTTGCTCGGCATCACGAAGGCGTCGCTGGAAACCGACAGCTTCTTGAGCGCCGCGTCGTTTCAGGACACGACCCGCGTGCTCACGGAAGCGGCCACGCGTTCCAAGATTGATTCGCTGCGCGGCTTCAAGGAAAACGTCATCATGGGCCACATCATTCCGGCGGGAACCGGATTTGATTATCATCGCAAGGTGACGATCAAGGCGCTGGTGGACGTGCCTGATGAACCGGAAGCCGAAGAGCCGGAAGAAACTGCCCCGGCGGAAAATCCGTTGTTGGCCTGAACAAAAATGGTTTCAAAAACATATTGCAACGCAAAATTGACTTGATATATTTCGCGTTCCATTTCTTAAGATAAAATGCCGACAATCAATCAACTCGTTCGCAAAGGCCGGAGCAAAGTAAAGTATAAGTCCAAGTCTCCGGCTTTGGAAAACTCGCCGTTCCGGCGCGGCGTGTGCATTCAGGTCATGACGCGCACGCCTAAAAAGCCAAACTCGGCCATGCGCAAAGTCGCCAAAGTTCGTTTGACGAACGGCTACGAAGTCATCGCCTACATTCCTGACGAAGGCCACAACTTGCAGGAGCACTCGATTGTGCTGATTCGCGGCGGGCGCGTGAAAGATTTGCCCGGCGTGCGTTATCACATCGTGCGCGGCACGCTCGACGCCGCCGGCGTGGAAAAACGCCGCGTGAGCCGTTCCAAATACGGTGTGAAAAGACCGAAAGCAAAAGCCGCCGCTCCCGCGAAATAATTCTCCCTTCAACGATTTAACTTTTTAACAATCCAACGAACCTATGTCCCGCAGACGACAAGCAACCCGGCGCGAAGTAGCCAAAGACGGAAAATTTCAAAGCACGCTGGTCGCGCGCCTGGTGAACACCATCATGCAAGGCGGCAAAAAAAGCACCGCGCAACGGATTGTATATGGCGCGTTCGACACCATTTCCGAAAAAAATCCGGCGAGCAATCCGATTGAAATTTTGCAGCGCGCGGTGGACAACGCCAAGCCGCGCATCGAGACCAAGGCGCGTCGCGTCGGCGGCGCCACGTATCAAGTGCCGCTGGAAATTCCGAGCGACCGCCAGAACGCCCTGGCGTTGCGCTGGATCGTGAATTTTGCCGATGCCCGCAAAGGCACGCCGATGAAGGCGGCGCTGGCGACGGAAATCCTCGAAGCCTATCAAGGGCAGGGCAATGCCATCCGCAAACGCGACGAGGTGCATAAAATGGCGCAGGCCAACAAAGCCTTCGCCCATTTCCGCTGGTAAAATTAGCCGCAAAAAATCCAAAGCCGGGACTCAAAAGTTCCGGCTTTTTTTCTTTATGAAAAAGACTTGGTAACATTCTGCCGAAGGAGAAACGAGATTGGCGTTGCCTCGAATGTGTGGACAGGAGATGTGTGATGGGGTTTTTTGGCAGTGTCCTAATTTGCCGATGGAGCGCGGGCTTTAGCCCGCTTCAACGCCAGCTTTGCTTGTAACGGTGAAGCGGCATAAATGCCGCGCTCCGAAATTAGGACACTGCCGGATTTTTTTGACCCTGGTCTATCTGGAAATTTCTGAAAACCGTGAAGCTTTTATTTCAAACCGTTGAGCGCATGGGCGAGGCGGGCTTTTTTGCGGCCACGCTAAAACCGGAAGCTTGACAATGCGAATTTATTTTAATTGAATGGACTGGTATTTGTGGTTAATATTACCTTACTCAATATGAACTTCAAGAAAAGCAAATGGTCTTTCATTTTGTTGGCCGCAGGCACATTGTTGCTGACCAATTTCACCAAAGCCCAAACCATCACAAAATTATGGGATTTTTCGACCCTCGAAGTTTCCAACGCTCCAATTGAAGCGCCCAACCCAATCCAGCCACTGCTTCAAGGAAACGACGGCAACTTTTATGGAACTCTCGCCAGGGAGGCATTCAAGGTGACTACGAACGGGGACTTTACACTTTTGTATGGCCAATTCGGAACAGAACCGACAATCACTTGGGGCAACGAGGACAATTTCTATGGCGGGGATCATAACGTGTTATACAGCCTGACCCCTACGGGAACGTATACGGGCTTTAACTCCGACATCGACAATATGACGTATTTCTATGGCAGCTTAGTGCTTGGAAACGACGGCTATTTTTACGGCACCGCTCGAGAGGGCGGTGATCGTCTAGACGGAGCGGTCTTCAGAATGACGACCAACGGCGCAGTGACGGTCTTGGCATCTTTTTCCGACACCAGCGATCCTAACTTGGGATTTAATCCAAACGGCGAGCTGGCCCAAGGCAACGATGGCAATTTTTACGGCACCACCGAATACGGCGGCAATTACAACCAGGGAACACTCTTCACCGTAGCCACCAACGGCGCTTTTTTGAGTCTGGTTTCCCTTAATACCACCAATGGCGCCCAGCCCCAGGCCGGTATGAGGTTGGGGCCTGATGGCAACTTTTATGGAACAACCAGCCTGGGCGGCGATTATGGTTACGGCACAATTTTCAGATATTCGCCGACTCTATTGTTGAATGGGTTGACGACGCTTATATCGTTCACCGGCACTAATGGCGATTATCCCGGGGCAAATCCACAATCGCAGTTGGTTTTGGGCAATGACGGCGATCTTTACGGGGTGACGTTCGCGGGCGGTGTTTCCAATAACGGAACCGTGTTCAAAATCACTCCCGGAGGCGCGTTCAGATCATTGGGGTCATTTAATGACTCCACTGGAATCAATCCCAATGGGTTGACTTTGGCTCGCGACGGAAATTTTTATGGCACTACTGAATCAGGCGGCACCAGCTCTAAAGGAATATTTTTCAAATTTGCCCTTCCGCCGCAGCCTGGACTAGCGGTCAGTATCTATAGCAATCAGCCGGCGATATTTTTCCCCGCCTCAAACAGCGTTCCCTTTGTGTTGCAAATGTCCACGAATCTCGCTTCCGGCAATTGGACGGATGTTACGAACGGCATTCCCATCGCTGGCGTCATTGTCACCAATCCACCGCCCAACGCCTTCTTCCGGCTGAACTAAATTTCTTTGGGTTCGGGAATCTTCGCCGGTTTTAGCGATGCCGCTGAAAATCTTCTCCGTTCTTTTGGCTGCCTGAATGTCGGCCTGAAATTCCGGCTGGCGAAAATGGGACTGTCATCCGAATTATTTCCACGCAAAGACTGAAACAGTCGAAACGGTTACTATTCGCCTGTCAAAATTATTTCAATGGTGGTCGTTTCAATTGTCTTTTTCGCCAGAAAACAAAAATCACCGGATACAGCAGCAGCCCGATGACGCCGGTCGTAATTGCGCCGCCAATCATCGGCGCGGCAATGCGTTTCATTACGTCCGCGCCGGATTCCGTGAGCGGCGACCACATGATCGGAATCAATCCAAACAGAATCGCGCAAACGGTCATCACTTGCGGGCGGATGCGTTTGACCGCGCCTTCAATGACGGCGGCGTGCAAATCATCCAGCGTGTTCATCCGGCCTTCGGCCCGGGATTTTTCCCATGCTTGATCCAGATACAGCAGCATGACCACGCCGGTTTCCGCGCTCAAACCGGCCAGCGCGATGAGTCCGACCCACACGGCGACGCTCATGTTGTAATGCAGCAGATACAAAAACCAAAACGCGCCCACGAGCGAGAACGGAACGGAGAACAAAATAATCGCCGTTTTCATCACCGATTTTGTGTTGAGATAAATCAGCATGAAAATAATCAACAGCGTAAATGGAATGACCATTTTGAGCCGTTGCTCGACGCTTTTGAGGTATTCAAATTGTCCGGCCCATTGCACATAACAGCCGGGTGGGAATTTCACTTGCTGCGCGATGCGCGCGTTCGCGGCGTTCACGTAGCCGTCAATGTCATCGGTCGTCGGGTCAACAAAAACGAAACCGACAAGCTGGCCATTTTCGTCGCGGATGTCGGGCGGACCGGTGCGAAATTGAACGTCCGCAATTTCGCCAAGCGGCACTTGCGCGCCGGTCGGCGTGGGCACGAGCACACGTTTGAGTTTGTCGAGGCTGTCGCGAAAATCGCGCGCGTAGCGAATGTTGATCGGATAACGCTCGCGGCCTTCGACCGTTTGCGAAATGGTTTTTCCGCCGATGGCCGTTTCCACGATGTCATTCACGTCGCCGACAGTGAGGCCGTAACGCGCGGCAACTTTTCGGTTCGGCGTGAAATCCAAAAAATGGCCGCCAGTATTGCGCTCGGCAAAAACGCTGCGCGTGTCCGGCAAATCCGTCAGCGTCTTTTCGATTTGCAGCGCGGCGTTTTGAATCGCGTCCAGGTCGGGACCAAAAACTTTGAGGCCGAGTTTGGTGCGAAATCCGGTCGTGAGCATTTCCGTTCGCGTTTGAATCGGCATCCAGAAAATGTTCGCCATGCCGGGCGTTTTTAATTTCTCATTCATCTCGGTGATGATTTTGTCCCACGTCAGTCCGCGCCGCCACTGCGCGGGCGGCTTGAGCGTGACGACGGTTTCAAACATCGAAAGCGGCGCGGGGTCGGTCGCGGTCTCGGCCTGACCGGCTTTGCCGAAGACGCGATCCACTTCGGGAATGCTGCGCAGCAAACGGTCTTGAATTTGCAAAATGCGCGTCGCCTCGGTCACGGACATTCCGGGAATGGCAGTCGGCATGAAAAGAATCGTGCCTTCGTTCAGCGGCGGCATGAATTCCGTGCCGAGTTTATGATACGGAAAAAATGTCGCCGCTAAAATTGCCAGCGCAATCAAAACGGTGGGCCAGCGAAAACGTAATACCAAATTGACAACGGGCAAATACGCCCAGATCAGAAAACGGTTCACCGGATTTTTTGCTTCGGGCGTAATTTTGCCGCGAATCAAAAGCGTCATCAAAACGGGCACGAGCGTCACACCGAGCAACGCCGCGAACGCCATCGCAAACGTTTTGGTGAACGCCAGCGGCTTGAACAATCGTCCCGTTTGCGCTTCGAGCGTGAACACGGGCATGAAACTCACCGTAATGACAAGCAGCGCGAAAAACAACGGACGGCCAACCGTCTTGGCGGCGGCGATGATGACTTCGATTCGCTCTGCATTTGTCGGTTCGCGGCTATTTTCTTCACGGAAATGTTCAAGAAATTTATGCGCGTTTTCGATCATCACAATCGCCGAATCCACCATCGCGCCAATCGCGATGGCGATGCCGCCCAACGACATGATGTTTGAAGTTTGATGCAATCCGAACATCGGCAAAAACGAAAGCACAATGGCAATGGGCAGCGCGATAATGGCGATGAGCGCGGAGCGAACGTGCCAAAGAAAAATCAAGCAGACCAGCGCGACGACGATGCTTTCTTCAATCAATTTTTCGCGCAGCGTGGCGATGGAATTTTTTATTAAAACACTGCGGTCGTAGGTTGGAACAATTTTCACGCCCGGCGGCAATGAGGATTTAATTTGCGCCAATTTCGTTTTGATTCCGTCAATCACGGTCAACGCATTTTCGCCGTAACGCATGACGACAATGCCGCCAACGGTTTCGCCTTTGCCGTCCAGTTCCGCCACGCCGCGCCGTAACTCCGGACCGAGGTGAACCGTGCCGACGTTCTTCACAAAAATTGCCGTGCCGTTTTCAACTTTGAGCGGAATGTTTTCAATATCAGAAATGTTTTTGATGTAGCCGCGACCGCGCACGAAAAATTCCGTGGCCGAAACTTCAAACGTTTTTCCGCCAACATCGCTGTTGGAATTTCGGATTTTGGCGACGATGTCTGAAATCGGAATGTTGTAAGCGGCGAGTTTGTTCGGGTCTAAATCAACTTGATATTCTTTTACGAAACCGCCGACGGACGCGACTTCCGCCACGCCTTTGACGGATTCAAGCGCGTAACGCAAATGCCAATCCTGCAACGAGCGCAAGTCGGCGAGGCTTTCATTTCCGTTCGTATCCACGAGCGCGTATTCATAAACCCAGCCGACGCCCGTCGCGTCCGGCCCGATGATTGGATGAACGCCTTCGGGCAATTGGCCTTGAACGGAATTGAGATATTCGAGGACGCGCGAGCGCGCCCAATAAATGTCCGTGCCGTCTTCAAAAATCACATACACGAACGATTTGCCGAACATGGATTCGCCGCGAACGAATTTCACTTTTGGCGCGGCAATAAATTTCGTTGAAATGGGATAAGTAACTTGGTCTTCCACCAAATCCGGCGAACGTCCTTCCCAATCGGTCGAAATAATCACCTGCACGTCGCTCAAATCGGGAATCGCGTCGAGCGGAGTTTTGGTCAAAGACCAGACGCCACCGCCAATGGCGAACAGCGTGAGCAAAATAATTAGAAACGGATTGCGCGCGCTGGCTTCGATGATGCGTTCGATCAAGAACGGTCTTTTCGATTCGGAAAATATTTTTGAGTTATTCATGGTTCACGATTTTTGCAACGGAATGGGAGCGCGCCCGCCCCGGGCGCAGTTCGACGCGCCCCGCGTCGAACATTTCGCGCGGTGAATGTCCGAATAAATACTGCGCGCAACGCCGTTCGGCTGGCGGACGAGGGCGTCCGCCAGAACGCGCGAGGGCGCGCGTGCTCCCCGATAAAATTGTTTCGTCAACGCAGTTCATAATCACCAGGATTTGAGCGCGCCTTGAATCTGCGATTCGGCGTCAATCAGGAAATTCGCGCTGTCCACGACGCGCTCGCCTTCGCGCAAACCGGATTTGATTTCGTAAAAATTTCCAAATTGTCGGCCAAGTTGGATAAATCGCGGCTCCAATTTGCCTTCGCCTTTGTCCACGAAGACGATGTTGTGCAGGCCGGTAGGCAAAACAGCATTGACCGGCACGGCGAGTTGCTCGCCTTCGTTAATGTTCAATTCCGCGTTGACATATATGCCCGGCCACAATTTGTGATCGGGATTTTTGACATCAATCCGCACTCGCGCCGAGCGCAGTGCATCATTGACGAACGGGTCAACGACCGAAATTGTCCCGTCGAATTTTTCACCCGGCAGCGAAGACGCAGTGATGACAACGGGCAAATCCTTTTTGAGTAGCGGCAGTTCGTCCTGATAAAATTGCGCCCAAACCCAGACGACGGACAAATCGGTCACGCCCGCGAGCTTGTCGCCGGCCATGACTTTTGCGCCTTGCGTTGCGTCGAGGCTTTGCACCACGCCGCGAAACGGCGCAATCAATGTGACATTTTCCATCGGCTTGCGCGTTTTTTCCAGTTCCGCAATCTGGTCATCGGTGATGTTCCACAAGCGCAACCGATCTTTGGCGGAGTTGATAAGACTGTCAGTGCTTTCTGTCAGCACGGAATTATTTTTCACCTGCGCGGTGTCGCGCGTGCGAAGCAAATCCATAAATTCATTTTCCGTCGTCAACAAATCGGGACTGTAAATGCTCATCAACGGCGCGTCTTTTCCGACGACTTCGCCCGGCGATGAAACAAAAAGTTTTTGCACGTAACCATCCACGCGCGCGACGTAGTCCCAATGCCGCTGCGTGTCGTAAGTCACCGTGCCGACGGCGCGAATGGAAAATGTCACCGGCTTCTTTTCGACTGTGGCAAAAGTGACGCCGATTTGTTGCTGCCGTTCGAGCGGCACAGTGAATTCGCCGGGCTGATTTTCTGCGACAGTGGTTTCTTCATAAACCGGTTTCATTTCCATGTTCATGCTGTCTTTGGCGGGAACGGGACTGGTCTCGTGTGGATTCATCGTGGACTGATAAAATTTTATTTTGCGGTCGCGCGATTGAGTCGCGGCAGCTTGATGTGTATTTTCACTTTGAACCTGAGGCGAGTTTGTCACGGCGGATTTTTTATAGACCGGCACCAGGTCCATGCTGCAAATCGGGCATTTGCCGGGCGTTTTGGAATGCACCGATGGGTGCATCGTGCAGGTGTAGTAATCCACGTTGTCGTTCGCGCCTTCGCCGGCTTCTTTTTTGCCGCACGAGGCGAGAAAAAAAACAGCCATCGTAATTAAAAGCGCAAGTGAAAGAATTTTGAATTTCATAAAATGTGAAAATTATTTTTCAATGGTGTCCGTGTGATTGACGATGGTTGTTTCATTCGCGAGCGAAGTGAGCGATTCAAAATTTTCCTGCCCCGTCCACAGCAGCAATTCCGCAAGCATTTGATATTGATCCACTGTGGCGCGCGCAGCCATGAGTTCCGCGTCCAGCGCGTCGCGTCGCGCATCGAGAACTTCGTGCAACGTCACGCGACCGGATTCCCAACCAGCGAGTTTGTCAGTCAATGCCTGCCCAGCGCGAATGGAAATTTCGTTTTGATAAAGCAACGCCTGCCGCCGCGCCGCATCAAGTTGAATCGTCATGTGATGCACCATTTCATGCGTCGTTAATTCCTGATCGGCGCGATCTTCTTCGGCGGCTTTTTCATTGTCCTTTTCACGCTCATAATCTTTTCGATATTTGCCTGAATTTCCCCACGACAGCGGAAAACTCAACGTGAACATGCCGGAACGAAATCCGCCGTCGCCGTGATATTGGTTGCCTTGAATGCCGACGCTGATGTCCGGCAAACGGCTGCGATGCGCCAGCTCGGCGGCGGCCTTGGCCTGCTCGATTTGCCGATCCATGACTTTGAGTTGCGGCTCGTTGTTCATCGCCAACGTCAAAAGTTTTCCGCTGAATGGCACGGGCGCGGCAATCGGCGGCAATAGCAATGGCGGCCACGGCGAATCCATTTTGCGATTGAGCAGGCGGTTCAAAAAGAAGTGGTCGTGTGAAAGTTCAAGCCCGTCGGTTTGCAATTGATCGTTCCGCAAGGCGACTTCGTTCTGGATTTGCAGCGAGTCGCCCGCGTCGGTTTGTCCCGCGCGATATTTGGCGTCCACCGACGACGCGGTGGTTTTGAGCCAGAGCAAATCCTGCTCGTCAATGTCCACGACTCTTTCGGCCAGCGCCGCTGAAAGGAGCGATTTGATGACGTCGCGCCGCAATTGTTGAAGGTGATAATCCGCTTCGGCTGCGCTCGCGGACATTTCGGCGCGCGCCATTTGCCGGTTCAATTTCGGCATTCCCCACAGCGGCAGTTTTTGCTGAATGCCGTAAGTCAAATCACCCATCATCGCCGGGTCCATCCCGCGCGGACTGAAAACGCTGCCGCCAAACATGAACATCGGGTCATCCCAAACGCGGATTGAACCGACGTTCGCGGCAGCAGCTTTGGCGTGCGAATCGGCGGCAAGCTGGCCGGGATTGTTCGTTTGCGCTTCGTCCACCAATCGGGCGATAAAATCGCTCGTGATGACGACGGCGTTGGTCGGCGCGCGGTCATCCGCTTTTGTCAAACCCACAAACGCGGACATTACGGCCAACGCGAGAAATGCGGTTTTGCGTTGCATAAATTTTCAGTCGTTTCAGTTTCAGTTACCGCCGTTTGTGCGCGGCGGAAAAATCAAAACAATTCACGGGCACAAAAATTCCGTGGAGAAAACAAGGAAACCGAAGCACGCCGGCTCAAGGCACACTACGGGCGTTTGAAGAAATGAGTTAGAGAAGCCGGACGCAATTCCGCGCGTAAAGCGGCGTGCCGGTCGCCGTTAGCGGCGAGGTGGAAATGGGAGAAAAAGAATTTGTCGGATTTTCCGGCACCGTCCAGGCCACAGTCACCGTAAAAAGAAGTGA
>Ga0075522_10002506_pt1 | contig 13587 bp, 6 predicted proteins | sample NGEPerA_FD_74796 | JGI IMG/M metagenome (GOLD analysis project Ga0075522, IMG submission 74796) | Arctic peat soil microbial communities from the Barrow Environmental Observatory site, Barrow, Alaska, USA - NGEE PermafrostL2-A | ecosystem: Environmental > Terrestrial > Soil > Wetlands > Peat ... | reverse complement strand
CAATCAGATTGCGCAGCAGGGCAAAAACGCGGGAATGGTGGAACACGTCGCCGCCTTCACCGCCAGCCTGTTGCGCGCTGTCAAACCTGATTCTTCGCATGAAAAAGAAAACACCTGATCAGAATCGTTTCGTCATCATCATGGCGGGAGGCCGGGGCGAACGCTTTTGGCCGGTCAGCCGCGAAAAAACGCCCAAGCAACTGGTCAGCCTGCTTGGCGGCGATTCGTTTCTTCAGCAAGCGGTCAAGCGGGTGCTGCCGCTGGTGCCGATTAAAAATATTTTCATCATCACCAATGCGGTCCAAGTGCCGCAAGTCCACAAACAACTGCCCAAATTACCGCGCCAAAATGTGGTGGCCGAACCCGTCGGACGCGACACCTGCGCCGCTGTGACGCTCGGCGCCGCCCTCGTCGGACAACGTTCGACCAGCGCGGTCATGGCCGTTTTGCCCGCGGACCAGGTCATTCCCGACGAAACGAAATTTCAGCAAGTCCTGGCGGACTCGTTTGATTTAGCGGGGCGCGGCCAAGTCATTGTCACCATCGGCATCAAACCCACTGAGCCGGCCACGGGTTACGGCTATATTCGGGTCGGCAACAACCTGCCGCCGCCGCATGGAGTCAAAGCCTACAAAACGGCTTTTTTCAAAGCGGAACAATTTGTCGAGAAGCCGCAGTACGACAAAGCGGTGGAATATCTTGGCTCCGGCAATTACCGCTGGAATGCCGGGATGTTCCTGTGGTCGTTCGTCACCATTACGCAAGGCCTGGAAAAACATCAGCCTGAACTGGCCGCCGCCTGCCAGCGCTGGTTCAAGGCCGCTGGCACGCCCAAGCTCGCCAAAGTCCTGGCCCGCGAATATCCGGGCCTGAAAAAAATTTCCATCGACTACGCTTTGATGGAACACGCCCAAAACGTGGTCGTAGCGGACGGTTCTTTTGCCTGGGACGACTTGGGGTCATGGCCCGCCCTGGCCCGGCACCTCAAGCCGGACGCGGAAGGCAATTGCGCCGTCGGTGATTTTGTCCATGTGGATGCGGCGCGCAATATTGTATTTGACGCCCGGACAAAAAATCGGACACCCATCGCCATCGTCGGCCTGCGCGATTCAATCTACGTCCAAACCGACGACGCCGTCCTGATCGCTCACAAAAGCCAGGCGCAAAAAATCAAAGACTTGGTCAAGAAACTGGCTGAGAGCAAAGAATACAAAAAACTGGTCTAACTCAATAAGCCGCTTGCACGCCTTTGACGGAGCGCTTTTTCATCCATGGCATCAGCCCGCGCAAACGCTCGCCGACCTTCTCGACGGAATGGTTCTGTCCGGCCTTGAGCAGCGCGTTGTATTTTTTGTAACCACCGTTGTATTCATGGATCCAACCCTTGGCAAACTTCCCGGATTGGATGTCCTTCAAAGCGGCCTTCATCCGCTTCTTGACACTGGCATCGATGATTTTCGGGCCGACGCTGACATCGCCCCATTTGGCGGTTTCCGAAATGGAGAAACGCATGCCGCTGATGCCGGCTTCATTCATCAAGTCAACAATCAGTTTCAATTCATGCAGGCACTCGAAGTAAGCCATTTCCGGCTGATAACCGGCTTCGACCAAGGTCTCGTAACCGGCCTGAACCAAAGCCGAGGCGCCGCCGCACAGCACGGTTTGTTCGCCGAATAAATCGGTTTCCGTCTCCTCCTTGAAAGTGGTCAGGATCACTCCGGCGCGCGTCGCGCCGATGCCCTTGGCCCAAGCCAAAGCCACCTGCCTGGATTTCTTGCTGGGGTCCTGGTAAACCGCGATCACCGCCGGCACGCCCTTCCCTTCCAAAAACTGGCGGCGCACGATATGCCCCGGCCCCTTCGGCGCGACCAAAATCACATTGACATTCTTCGGCGGCACGACGGTTTTGAAATGAATCGAGAACCCGTGGGAAAACAAAAGCGTTTTGCCCGCCGCCAAGTTCGGCGCGATGTCCTTCTCGTAAACTTTGGCCTGCTTGGTGTCCGGCAACGCCACGAAAATCACGTCGGCCTTCCGCACCGCTTCGGCTGTGCTGACCACTTCAAACCCTTTGGATTGCGCGACCGGAATCGACTTGCTGCCCTCGTAAAGGCCGATGATGACTTGACAGCCGCTGTCCTTGAGATTGAGGGCATGGGCGTGGCCCTGGGAACCAAAACCCAGAACGGCCAGGGTTTTATTTTGCAGATATTTCAAATCGGCGTCTTTATCGCTGTAAACTTTAGTAGGCATAGAATGAGTATGATTGTGAGTTGAATGTTATTTTCGCGCCAGCGCGATTTTGCCCGTGCGGGACAATTCCAGCACGCCAAAGGTATCCATCAAGTGCAGAAACTTTTCGATTTTGCTTTCGTCGCCGGTCAATTCGATGGTCAGGCTTTTGGGCTGCACATCGACAATTTTCGCCCGGAAAATATCGGTCATTTGCATGATCTCGGCGCGCGATTTGGCATTGACCGCGACGCGCACCAGGATCAATTCGCGGTCAATCGACTCCGCCTCGCGGAAGTCATGCACCTCGAGGACATCGACCAATTTGTTCAACTGTTTGACGATCTGGTCGAGGGTCGAATCATTGCCGCGGGTGACAATCGTCATGCGGGAGGTATTAGGATGCTGGGTGGGCGCGACATTGAGCGAGTCAATATTATAACCGCGCCCGCTAAAGAGGCCGGCAATGCGCGTCAGCACGCCGAACTTATTTTCCACCAAGACCGATATAGTATGTCGCATAAATAAAAAGCCCGGCATCCGTAAAGCGGACGACGGGCGGCCTGTGAGCCGGAACGAGCCTCAGGCCGCGTTAGTCAACGACGACCACGCGCACGAGTTGGAACGAACAGGCCCAAAATTTCATCGGCCAAACGCTACCAATCCGAACCCCATCCGGTCAACTCTGAAATCGACCAAAAATATCAGGGTGGAAAATCTTCACCGCTCCAAGGTTTTCATTCTTGACTGCCAAGCGGATTCCACGCTGGTAAAACGAAGCAATACGCATCATAGCGCATTTCGCTCCAAGCCTGTTCATCCACCGGGCGGCCCGGAAAAAGAGGAAGATTGACGGCCACGAATTTGACCCGGACGCGAATAGAGGAGCGTCCTTGAGTCAATGGCCGTCCAATAAGAAACTCATCGTCGCGGAAACGCCGGTTGGACGTTTCAACGACATGCTGCGTTGCGCCCATTTCTCCTTTGGGGTTGGAATAAACGCAGGTATTTGCCCCAGCCAAAAACCACGTTCCCGCCGGTTTCCAAACCGCCTCACTGGCCGCCGCACTTCCATCCGCCACGAACACCTCCGCCCGTTGGTTTGGAAAAACGTAATCCAGTTTTCGACGCAACAACACGCCGAGATTTTCGGGATTCAATTTGAGGGTGAACTCGGAAGCGCCGGTCGTTTTTCGTCCGCGGTCGCTGCTGGCCGGATAGATTTCCTGGCCATGGAGCGTGTCCACGCCCCATTCGTAACGCGAAGTGATGACGTACGGGTCGGAGGCTTTGGGCGACTGGTATTGATGAGCCGCTTCGCTGGCGAGATCGCCCACCTTCAGCTCGTCGGTCTTTATCAATGACGGCGCAGGCGCTCCGTACCAATAGGTCACGGTTTGATAATGCTCGGTGGATTGATCCTCGCCGCCGTGCTCCAGACAAATCAGCGCGTTTTTGCCGAACGGCATTAAGTCCCCAAGGAGAAATCGGTAGGCCGACTCGATTTGGTCTTCGGGATTTTGCGCCATCGCAATTTTGGCCGCGCCTGTGGGATGCCCCGCAAAAGGCAAAGTCATATCGACACCGCCCCAGTAATCGCCTCCCCCACCCCACTCCTCGGTTCCCGTGCCCTGGGCTTGCGGCGTTTGGCTGTCATCAAAGAAAAAGCGCGGATCGCCTTCCAGCGTCGTTAGATTGGCGCGGTCGGAAAAAATCCACGAATTGCCCACGAAGCTGCCCGACCAATCGCCGCCTCCTTCGACTTGACGGGTGTCGAGCAACACCAAATCTTGGCCCGGGATCGGACGGGCATGGTCTCGGTAGGTGGCGTGAAAATATCCGACAGACGACGCTGGCTCCTGGAATTGCTGTTCGACAATGTGCCACTCGACATTGGTTACCGATTCACGGGCCGGGCCGATCAACTCCACCTTGGCCGATTTGAAAAAGGGCATGGGAAAATAGCAGGACAATTCCACGTTCGTCGTCCCATATCGGATATTCATCGGGAAAGCCCGCACCAAAAACGGACGCTGCTCGCGGTTGTAAAGTGTTCCCGCCCCGAAGAAAAGCGCCAGCGGAGCATCAATGGAGGGGTCCTTCCTGCCATCCCAAGTAACCCGCAAACGCGCCCGCCCGAAGGCAAGCGCCTGATTCAGCGGAATCGAAAAGCTCATTTTTCGAATCATGCCGGGACTATTGAGAACCAAAACCAGATTGGTTTGATCCTGTTCCAAGCGCGAAAGCACTCCGTCATTCCGGGTGACATTTTCGCGCGGGGCAAGATCCGTCCCTGCGTGGGCGATTAAATTTAACACATCATGGGCTGGCTCTGCCTCACCGTTCCAACTTGCCAGCGGATGCGAGAGCCGTGCCCCGCCGACGTACTGCTGATAAATGTAATAACCGGTGCCGTAGTGAGTCCGCGTATAATCCATCCGAAACGAGTTCGTAAAATAGATCGGAACCCACGACAAATCCGCGCCCTTGGTATCCGCCCAAGTGACCGCCAGCGGCGGCGGAAACAAGTTCTCCGGGAGAAAAACAGCATGGTCCGCCGGGTGGGTCGGGTCGGACGAACTGCTCTCCTGCACAACCCAGTCCCTTCCGTCCACGACGTAATGCCACGGGCTGCCGTGCCAATGATTGTAACGCGCAAAGTAAAGAATCCCCGCGCCCGCCACATCCAGCGTCACATTCCGATCGTCGGCCAATTGTTCGAGAAAATGGCTGGCATCCGCCCCTTCATTGCCGCCCTTGCGAGCATACGTGCTGCGCATATAAGCCCGCGCGCCGATTCGCTGATCCGGCCAGTGGTCCCATTGCCGGTACGCATCCAAACCCACAGGAATCACCGGCGGCTCCACAGCACTGACCACAGGCGAAAAAACCACGCCAGCAAACAAAAGAAGTCGCGCAAAAGCGGTCATATCTGAAAGGTAGCGGGCGGCATGTTTCTTTATCCATGCAAATAAATGTCCAATTTTTACGCCGGGCGGAGAATAATAGGCAGATGCCCGACGTGAATGACATGGCGCTGGTTCGGCAATATACGGACCACAATTCGGAAACGGCTTTTGCCGAATTGGTCCGCCGTCATATCAACCTCGTTTATTCGGTCGCTTGGCGCTATGCCGGCAATTCGCACGATGCGCAGGATGTGGCCCAAACCGTCTTCATCGTCCTCGCCCAAAAAGCAGCGACCCTGCGCCACAGAGCCACACTCACCGGCTGGCTGTATGAGACCGCCCGCTTTACCGGCGCACGGCTTATCCGGACGAGGGCGCGACAGCAAGCGCGCGAACAGGAAGCTTATATGCAGTCCACCTTGAACGATTCCGAGGCCGACCGCTTGTGGCGGCAACTTGCGCCGCTGTTGGAAGACGCGATGACGCGGCTGAGCGAAAGAGAACGGACTGTGCTGGCGTTGCGTTTCTTTGAAAACAAAAGCGGAGCGGAAACGGCCGCATTGATTGGCATTCGGGAATGGGCCGCGCACAAACGCACCGCGCGCGCCCTGGAAAAATTGCGGAAATTTTTCACGAGTCGGGGCGTTAATTCGACAACGGCCGTCATTGCCACGGCGATCTCAAGTCATTCCGTTCAAGCGGCGCCCATGGCGCTGGCCAAATCAATTACTGCCGCAGCCATTGCGAAAGGAACGGCGGCGGGCAGTTCATCACTATCCCTCACCAAAGGAGCGGTTAAATTTATGGCATCGACTCATGCAAAAACAACCGTCGTCAGTCTCATTGTCGCTGGCTTGGCGGCCCTTTCTATCGTCCAATACCAAGCGCAAATCCAACTGCGCCAGCAAAACGAGGGCTTGCGTCAACAAATGGCGCAATTACAAAGGGACAACGAACAACTTTCCACCAGGCGTGCCGCCACTCCCCGCCTGCCTGCGCCGCAAATGCAGGCCGGCGTCCCCACGACGGTATATCCTGAGCAAGAATCGCCATCCACCAACCTTTATGCGCGTCTAAAAGATAAACAGCCCAAACTGACTCACGAGCAAGCCGAGGCTTATCTGAAAGTCAACGGACGGAATGCCGCCACTCTGTTAGCTGCCTTTCGCACCAGCGGCGACCCGGCCTTGCTCAAAGAAGCGATGCAGAAATACCCGAACGATCCGCAAGTGGCTTTCGAGGCCGCCTTCGACAAAGGCTTGTCTCCCGAGGAACAGCGTCAATGGCTGAATACGTTCGAGAAATCCGCGCCTAACAATGCGCTGGCCAATTATCTCTCGGCGTTGAACTACTTTAACTCGGGCCAGAGGGATCAAGGGGTCCAGGAACTCGCCGCCGCCTCCGGCAAACCGGTTCAGGATTACACTTCGGATCGTTACCAGACGGATGCGGAAGCGTATCTTGCGGCGGGTTACTCGGAGGCCGACGCCAAAACAATTTCCGGGATGCAACTGCTGCTGCCCCAGCTTGGGCAATTAAAGCAACTAGGCCTGGACACAGTTGACTTGGCAAATGCCTACCGTCAAGCTGGCGATGCGGCCTCTGCGCAAACCGCGTTGCAGATGGCTGCGGAAATGGGCCAGCATTACGCCAGCCCGTCCCCGGGCGAAGCGGAGGTTAGTCAACTCGTCGGCATCGCCATCGAACGTATCGCCTTGAACGCGATGGACTCAAACAGTCCTTATGGAAACAATGGCCAGACGGTCCAGGATCAACTGAACCAACTAGCCCAACAAAGGGATACGATCAACACCATCGAAGGGCAACTGCAACCCCTATTGCCCCAATTGTCGGATCAAGATTGGATTAACTATAGAGACCGTTGGTTGATGTTCGGCGAGGAAAACGCCGAAAGCTGGGTCATCGGCAAGTACGGCCAAGTTCCTCCGTAACACCGTTATCACGCCAGCGCGATTTCCAGGTTTTCCCCTTCGTTTATCGTTACGTCATTTTCACCGAAATGAATATAGCATCGCTGGCTCTTGGTTGTAAACGTCACGGGTATGGCTTTGCCGCCAAGCGTGGCTGTTACGCTATGAAGACCTCGCTCCTGCGCGGCGGTTAATTCCAGCGTCTGCAAACGTAAGTTGCCCGCTTTAACAGCGATCTCTACTCTTTGTGTTGTTCCATCTGTTTTTTGAGACAAGCTTCCCCAACCTTCCGAGGCGGAAAAAAATGATTTGAAGTCAGCAGGATTGTAGGCAGGCGCAAATTGCAGGGCATGAAGCAAACTGTCATAGTGATAACCGGAAACGGCGAGCAAGAGTGACCACGACGACATGGCTCGCGTATAATGGCCTCCACATTCAATCTCACACCATGGGTTGCGCACGATGGGCGGACGAGGAATGCCGTCATAACGGCCGCGCGCGCCTTTGACGACTGCGAACCCCTCTTCATGAAGCCCCTCGTATATCATGTGGGCGGCGACTTGGTATTCCATTCCAGTCCAAACTTCATCCGAATAAAGCAGCACACTCGGAGGGCGTCCCTCTTGCGGCCAAGTGCAGACAATCAGCCCCTGGTCTTTGGCCCCGGCAAAGGCGCGGGGCGAGTGTTTCCACCCGGTAAGATCCGCCTTCCAATTGTATTTAAAAATAGAACGCAACGCGGTCACGACCATGTCTCTCGGCAAAATGTAACCGAGATCAAGTTGATGCGCCCACCATTGTCCGATGAGTTGGTCGGACATGCAACCGGGACCTACCTCCATCACCCGCGTCATATAATCGAGCAAGTACTGCTGAAAATATTCCCCGTTCCAACAGAGCTCAATGAGCTTCCTTTGGCCGCTTTCGAAAATCCCGTGAAAGCGGCCGGCTGCCGCCGAGTCACCCATCCGCCGCGCCCATTCCTCTCCGGCCCGAAGCGCGGCAAGGTAATAGCCACTGATGAAGGTGGTCACGCCCTGTAACGCTTCGTCGTAAGTGTTCCATTGGCTGTCTTGCAGAATGCCACTGGGCCGTCCGTTGGCGGTCTTGGCATCGCGCGCGATCAAATATTCCAATGCTTGCTGCACATGGGGCCAATACTCCTTAAAAAACGAGTCATCAGTGGAATTTAAAGCCTCACGATAGGCTTTAAGAATGCAACTGGCGTGGCCGTCGGTAAATGGCCTTTCGCCCGTAGGATGAAGCGGCGAAGGCACAGCCGTTCGATTGTTGATTCCACCATCGGCATTTTGCTGGTGCGTATAATCAATCCGGCGCATGGACCGTTCCAGCTCAGGAAAGAGACGGGCCAGCGCTTGTTCGTACCCCCACACATGTGTGCAGGTAGGTTGACATGAAGCATTGGACCCTTCCCAGCCATAGATGTCGGTGTTCGCAATGCGAAAGACGACTCCGATGTGGCGAATAATAGCAGCATTGGCCGTCATGGCATCGAGCAGCCAATAAGGCAAGGTGCTATCGTAAAAGGTCTCGCGGAAAAGCTCGGTTTTTTTGGTGAGCGCTTCCCTAGTGGCGATAACATCCCGAAGGACGGCGCGGGCGTCCGGCCATTGAGTGGCGTAATAGCAGCCCATCCAATCGCCAGCGGAACTGTATTTGTTCGGATAGTGCCACGCAAAAAGAAAGGGCGCTTCCACCGTAGCGCCAGGAGCCACTGACAACGTGACCGCCAGCGCGGCATTCGTGGTCTCTCCGGGTGGACTCGCCGGACTTGGCGCCAGTGAGTCGATCGGATTAAAGCGGCCGTTTTCGCGAAACTGTTTCCAAGGCTCTTCCCAATTCCTGAAACCTGCCTGCCCCGTTGTGTCGTCAGACAGTGCGGCCAGCGCCAGAGTGCCGAAGCCAGGTTCTTTGGCGGATTGCCCATGAGTTAAGGTATAAGTGGCGCCGACCAAAGAACAAAGGGCGGCATAAGCAGTCTGCCGGACTCGTGCTGAGTCAGTATAGGCAGGGTTGAGCAGTTGCTTGCCGAGTAACACTACCTTGCCAGCGCCCAGCGCACGGGAAAACTGCCCCCCGGCCAATTTCTGTACCGTCTCGAAGCGGATCGGCAACAGCTTTTCCAACATTTGCGACACAGCCCAGTTAGCGGGCAAGTCAGTAAAGACAATCTGGTCCACATTGATGTGGCCCCACCCTCCCTTCTGGTCGTCCACAATTTCGATGTGGGCCGTGTGACCAAGCCATTCTTTGACATCCCAAACGGCCTGGATCAGTTGCTCGTTATCCTTGCCGGACGTGGCTCGGACTGTTTTGCCTTTAATGATGAGTCTTACTTGTGTGGTTGTGAAATGTCCGCCGCCGACCAAAAAATGAATAAAGCCTCTTTCAATGGTAAACGTCTGACTCGTCAGTTTGCCCGTGGCGTCATCACCATTGACATAGGAATTGACTAAGCCCTTGCCCGCAAAACCGGAAACCGGTTGTTGATTAGGGAAAGTGCCGTGAGCGGGTTCGGTTCCGAATGCGTCTCCACTCACCGTCCATTTCCCATAACCTTGCTCGAAGTCTTCAAAGAGGATATCCGGACGCGCGGTAGCCTCGGGAAGCGGTTTCCCCTCCGTGGCCGCGGCATAGGCGCTCAACAAAGGCATTGTTCCGCCCGAGAAAACCAGCGTCGCTCCAGCTTTGACCACCTCAGTCATCGCCAGAAGGAGAGAGGCCGACAAACTGACTGGAGCATCTTCCAGCCAGATGACTGTATCTGCCGGCTTTGTTACTTTTCCGGCGGAAAATTGCCGGGAGTCAATCACTTCAACTTTCAAACTTTCAGGACGGTCCAAGGGGGGCAATTCAAAATCTTTTGGGTTGCGAGATGCGTAATTCTTAATGGCGTCGGCATGGTCCGGTGGAATAATAAATAAGTCATTCAACAGGTAAATAGATACGGGGCGATCCAGGGTGGGTTCCTGGCCGCTTTGGGCGCGCAAAAATAATCCCGCGCCCGGGCCTTCCCGGAAGCTTTCCGTGACATTCGCGCCCAAACTTGGATGCGAACACCCCTCAATTTCACCCATCGCGGCATAACCTACGGGGTTAGTCAGCAGGGCGGCCAGTGAGACTACTTGAGATCGCGCGGTTGGATTGTGAATGCGAAAACGGAAAATCGCCAGCGGCATGGACGACATTTTTACATCAAGGGGCGCAAAAGGAGTGAAAGCGGACAGCTCGAGTTGAATGGGCAAGTCATCGTCCTTAAAGCGCAAGGTGGCGATTGGATATTCTCCCGTCATTTCGATCCGCTTGATTCGCGGCCAGTCCGGACCGCCGGCGGTTTGCAGCAGTTTCGCGGAATCTCCAACTTTGACGGCGAAATAAAAAGGAACCTGGCCATCGCGAAGGGTATTGAAGAGCTGCCAGGTTGTGAGCCGGCCATCCGCGCCGACTTCAAAATTGCCAGTGCCGATGCCTCCGAGATGCATTCGGGCGTCGGTGTGCCGGTCGGAAGAATAAATGCGCGGAGAAGCCGGCGCAAAAGGCGCGCGCTTCGATGGCTTTGATTCATCGGCCCACGCCGACTCGGGCATAAAGGTTGCGGCTGCCCCAGTCGCCGCCAATCCCAAAAATTTCCGACGATTGATTCCGTCATTGCTCATAAAAAAATACTACGCGCAGTTTCTTTCCCGCCAATGTAAAAATAATTCGATTACCAGCGCCACAATTCGTGTCTAATCGTGCCTTATGTCCATGAAATTGAATCTGTCGTGTTTCTGCGCCCTGTGTATGGCCGCGCTCAACGTGAGCGCCCAATCCAATCCTTTCGCCGAGGTTGTCCGCAAAACCCAGCCGTTGCCCCCTGAGCAGGAGCAGAAGGCCTTTCATTTGCCGCCGGGGTTTGAAATCGAATTGGTCGCCGCCGAACCCAATATCGGCAAGCCCATCAACATGGCCTTCGATCCCAAAGGCCGCCTCTGGCTCACGCAATCGCGCGAATATCCTTTTCCGGCGCCGACCAACCGCATCGCGCGCGACGCGATCAAGATCCTTTCCGATTTCCAACCCAACGGGATGGCCGGGAAGATCACGACCTTTGCCACCAATCTGAATATTCCGATCGGCCTCTATCCTTATCGCGACGGAGCGCTGGGTTACAGCATTCCTTATATTTATTCTTTTCACGATACCAATGGCGATGGGATGGCGGATACGCGCGACATTTTTCTGGGCAAGTTCAGCTTCAACAAAGATACGCATGGCATGACCAGTTCGTTTCGTCGGGGCTTTGACGGAATGCTCTACGCCAATCACGGCTTTAACAACACGTCTGTTTTGGCCGCGCGGGATGGCAGCACGATCACGATGCACTCGGGCAACACTTACCGAATTCGGATGGATGGAACGCACTTGGAGCAATTTGTTTGGGGGCGCGTCAATCCCTTCGGCCTGATGTTCGATCCGCTGGGCAACCTTTATTCGTCAGACTGCGAAACGTGGCCGATCTACCTTTTGTTGCGCGGAGGTTATTATCCCAGCTTCGGCATTCCTGATGACGGCATAGGATTCGCCCCGCCCATGATGGATCACAAGCACGGCTCGACGGCCATCGCGGGGATTGTCTATTACGCGGCCACTAATTTTCCGCCGGAATTTCGCGATAACATTTTTGTCGGCAACGTGATGACCTGCCGCGTCGATCGTGATTCGCTGGAAATGCATGGTTCGACCGGCATCGCCCGCGAACAGCCGGATTTTCTCAGTTGCGACGATCCGTGGTTTCGCCCGGTGGATTTGGAACTCGGGCCCGACGGCGCGCTCTACATGGCGGATTTTTATAATCGCATCATCGGACACTACGAAGTGCCGCTGGATCATCCCGGCCGCGACCGCGAGCGCGGGCGCATCTGGCGCATCAGTTACCACGGGACCAACGCAACTTCGCATTTCAATTTGTCCACGGCGTCCGTCGCGGAACTCATTCGGCAATTGGGCAATTCCAATATCACCATTCGGATGCTGGCCATGAATGAATTGACGGACCGCATCGGCCGGTCCGCCATTTCGCCAGTCAATAAAATGATGCGCCAGAAAAGAACCGGCGCGTGGCAAAAAATTCATGGGATGTGGGTGCTCTATCGCCTGAACGCCCTCGACCCGGCCCTTCTGGCCTCCATTGCGCATGACAGCGACCGCCGTTTGCGGGTTCACGCCATGCGGGTTTATGCGGAGACGCCGCATTGGACCGCATCGCAACGCGACCTCGTTGTGGCCGCGTTGCGCGATCCCGATGCCTTGGTCGAACGTTGCGCCGCAGATGCCCTCGGCCAGCACCCGGCGATAGAAGACATCCGGCCACTGCTGGACGCGCGCGAGCATGTGGCGGCGGACGACACGCACTTGCTCTATGTGTTGCGCCTCGCGCTCCGCAATCAAATGCGCGCGCCGGAAGAATATGCCGCCCTTCCGCTGGCGCAATGGAGTCGCGCCGATGAAAGCGCGATTGCGGATGTTTCCCTAGCGGTGCCATCGCCGGCCTCGGCGGAATTTCTTCTCCGGCATTTGCAAAAATATTCCGAAGACCACGACCGCGCGGTGGAAGAGTTGAGTCATATCGCGCGTTACCTGCCGCAAGCGGACCTTCCGAAGATGGCCGATTTTACGCGCGATAAATTCGCCGGCGACCTTGATCTTCAACTAGACCTTTTCAAATCGGTGCAAGAGAGTCTTGAGCAACGCGGTGAGGCCCTGCCTCCCAGCATGAGGCAGTGGGGCGCCGGCCTGGCCGAGGGATTGCTGGCTCCCACCTCGCAAGATTTGATGGCTTGGAGCAACATTCCTGTCCCCGGCCAGGGTCCGGCCAACCCATGGGCTTTCCAGGAACGGATGTGCGCTGATGGCCAACTGGCCAAACTCATTTCCAGCCAGCCTGTGGGTGAAACATTGACCGGCGTCCTTCGCTCCAAGACATTCGTCATTCCCGAAAAAATGAGCTTCTTCGTGGCGGGGCACGATGGCTATCCAGGCGAGCCACTCAAGGGCGAAGACCTGGTCTGCCTGCGCGAGGCGGGCAGTGGACGAATCCTGCAAAGCTCGCCGCCGCCGCGCCACGACACCGCCCACAAAGTGACTTGGGACTTGAAGAAATATGCCGGCCAAACCGGCTATCTCGAAGTTATTGACCGCGATACCGATCCCGCCTATGCCTGGCTGGCGATTGGGCGGTTTGAGCCAAATGTCGTGCCTTTTCCCTCTGCCGCCCCAAACGATGCGGAACAGCGGGTGGCCTCGGCCGTGGAGCTGGCCGGCGCTCTGCGATTGGAAGGGCTGGAACAGCCTTTAGTAAAATTATTGACAGATGCCGAAGCGAGCCTGGGCGCGCGGGCCGCCGCCGCCAAGGCGCTGCAAACCATCCACCCTGAAAATCATATTGGTGAACTGGGCGCCATCGTCGCCAATGGGGCGGAGTCGCCCGCGCTGCGCGAACAATGCGCGCAATC
>Ga0075522_10002504_pt1 | contig 13591 bp, 11 predicted proteins | sample NGEPerA_FD_74796 | JGI IMG/M metagenome (GOLD analysis project Ga0075522, IMG submission 74796) | Arctic peat soil microbial communities from the Barrow Environmental Observatory site, Barrow, Alaska, USA - NGEE PermafrostL2-A | ecosystem: Environmental > Terrestrial > Soil > Wetlands > Peat ... | reverse complement strand
GAATGATGCGGCGGTCGTGGGTCGCAAGCTCCCAGCTTGATAGAAGCATCGAAGACGTGAAGCGTGCTGAAGGGTCCGTTAACGCTTTGAGTATCGAAGGGGCGGCGGAATCGATCGCACGGTTGGCGGAAGCCGATGGCGTAGCGGTCTACACGTCGCCTGGAAGCGGGCGCGTTCGATTGGTGGCAGCCCACGGAATAGCTATCCTCCCGAAGGGCCCAGACGGTTTTGCACTGCTGCCTCATGCCCGCCTCGATCACAGACTGCTGACCCTTCCAATCGAAACGCCGGACGGTACAGTCGCCCTCGTTATCGCGCACAACGCCGGTCAAGCACCGTCGATCGAAATCCAAAGGCTTTGCGCCGCAATCGCTGCCAGCGCCGCCGAACGTGGGGCCGGCAAAGAGGAGTCCTCCCGGTGGTGGTGGCCGCGAGGGCTGGCATGGAAGGCGCGGTCGTTGAGCCATCTGAACGCCCGGATACTGGACCGCGCCAGGTTCGTGGACCTGGCGATGCGTTCGGTGGAGGACGGACTCATCATCGCCGGCGTGGACGGATGCATCACGTTTGCCAACCGGAGCGCCGCGGCGCTTCTGGGTTCCTCCGAACAGGCGCTGCGCGGGCGCGATTTGCTGGAGGTGTTGGCCGGGGGCGACCAGGGCTTGCCAGGCGCCGGCCGCGATATGCTGGTGCGCTTGTGCGTCGACCGCGCCAAGATCGAGCGCGAAATCACCATTCGAGGCGCGCGCCCGAGGCAGTTCACTTTGAGGCTGGCCGCGGTGTGCTCGGGCGAAGACGGGGGCGGCGCCGTATTGGGCATAGTTGCTTCGCTCTCCGACGTCACACGGCAGCACGAGCTGCAGCAAACCAAGAACGACGTCATGGCGCTGGTCTCGCACGAGATGCGCACACCGCTGACGGCTATTCAAGGCATGAGCGAGTTGCTGGCGCAATTCGATCTCGACCCGATACGAAGCCGTGAAATGAGCATCGCTATTCACGACGAAGCCAAGCGGCTCACCCATATGATCAGCCAGTACCTCGACATTACCCGGCTCGAATCGGGAGCGACTGTGTTGCGCCGCTCGGCGCTACGGATAGCTCCTCTCGTGGAGCGAACGCTGTTGATGCTGGACCCACTCGCCGCGGAGCGGGGCATCCAGTTGACCCGGCGTCTGGATTCCGCCGCCGCTCCAGTGCTCGCCGACGCAGACCTGCTTTCACGCGCGATCGGCAACCTGGTGTCGAATGCGGTCAAGTATAGTCCACCAGGAACCGAAGTTGTCATTTCGGCGAGGAACGCGGCGGAAGGCGTTGCAATTGAAGTCGCCGATCATGGATACGGAATACCGGAAGGCAGCTTGAATCGCGTTTTCGAAAAGTTCTATCGCGTTCCTCGAGTGCAGGATGTGGATGTCCCCGGCACCGGCCTGGGGCTGGCTCTGGTGCGGGAAGTCGCCGAACTCCACGGCGGATCGGTAGCGGTGCGCAGTTCGCTGGGCGCCGGTTCCGTATTCACGCTGTGGGTTCCGCGCTGTGAAGGTGAACAATGACCGAGAAAGCTGCGCCAGACAGTCAATGGCACATTCTGGTTGCCGACGATGAGCGCTCCATACGTCTGATGCTGGAAGCGGGCCTGAAACTCAACGGTTTTCGGGTAACAGCGGTACCCACGGGTTCAAGAGCGCTAGAGGTGGCGCGGGCCGGCGGCGTCGACGCCGTGCTGAGCGACATTTACATGCCGGATGGAGGAGGTCTCGATCTCATCAACGAAATTCGCCAGATCGACCCCGCGATTCCAATCATTCTGATGACCGCGCAGGGCTCCGTGGAGGCGGCTGTGAGGGCCATGGCCGAAGGAGCGACCGATTTTATCGGCAAGCCATTTGACGTTGCGGCGGTAGTAGAACTTCTGCGGCGTCATCTGGGCGCGCGCCGGGAAGCTCAGTCGGCGCAGGCGCCATCCACGATCGAGGGTGTTATTTCACGTTCCGGACTCGCAGGCCGGAGCGCTCCGATGGCGATGGTTTACAAGCTGATCGCGCAAGCCGCGCGCAGCGAGGCGACGGTGCTTATTCTCGGCGAATCTGGAACCGGAAAAGAACTGGTGGCGCGAGCCGTTCACGACTTCAGCAGTCGATCCGGCCGCCCGTTTCTTTCCGTGAATTGCTCGGGGCTGACGGACACGTTGCTCGAATCGGAGCTATTTGGCTACATGCGGGGAGCTTTCACGGGCGCGGCCGGAGATCGCGGAGGGCTATTCGAAGCGGCCGACGGCGGCACGTTGTTTCTGGATGAATTGGCATCCACAAGCGCGGCGTTTCAAGCGAGCCTGTTGCGTGTGTTGCAAAGTGGAGAGGTGCGGCGCATCGGTTCCACTCAATCGCGCCAAGTGAACGTGCGCGTGATCGGCGCCAGCAACGCTCCGCTGCGCGCGCTGGTGGACGGCGGAACTTTCCGTGCCGACCTTTTTTATCGCCTCAGCGTTCTGAGTATTGAACTACCTCCGCTGCGCGCCCGCGCCGGGGATATTGAACTGCTCACCGCCCACTTTCTGCAAAGATTCGGCGGTTCGGCGAATCCGCCGCTGCGTCTTACGCGCGAGGCGATGGCGGCGCTGTCTTCGTACGACTTTCCCGGCAATGTGAGGGAGTTGGAGAACGCTCTGCGCCGGGCGGCCGCGCTCTCCTCGAACGGCCTGGTTACGGCGGACTGTCTTCCTTCGGAAATCGCGGATGCCGGCCGAAGGCCTGGAAGCCCCGCAAGCGCAGGGCAGCGCTTGATCGCAGACCGGCCGGACATGGACGAGCTGCAACGGAGGTACCTCCAGTTGATCCTCGACGAGACAGGCTGGAACCGCAGGCAGGCCGCCGCCGTCCTTCACCTTGATCGTCGAACCATTCAGCGTCTCATCGCGCGATACAGGCTCCAAGGCGCTGCCGACCCGGAAGGTGACGCGGAGGGCGAGGCCGACCATACTGAATAGGAAGAGTTAAACGGAGAAGGCGCCCGCCACTGAGATCTTGAGACACCAAGCCCTCGCGACAATCGCCAACCGCGCCTTGTTGATTCTGAGCTGGGCGCTCGTGTTTTGTCCTGCCATGGACGCTCAAACTGTTGCCCGCGCTTCCAGCGTGACCGGGACGGTTCTGCTTTCGGGCGCTCATGGAGCCTCCGCTTTTCCACTAGCGCCGGGATATGAATTTGGGCCGGGGGACAGAATCGACACGCACGGAGGAGGTAAGATCGTCATCGAGCTGACGGACGGAAGCATGATTGTCGTGCAACCTGAATCCGTGATCGTGATCAAAGATTTTCGCGCTGCCGCTTCCCTCCGTGAACTGTTTGAGATCATGCTGGGCAGCGTACGAGTAAAGATCAATCATTTAGGCGGGCGGCCCAATCCGTATCGTATCAACAGCCCCACCGCTTCGATCGCCGTGCGCGGAACCGACTTTAACGTTACGGTGACCAGCCAAGGCGATACCCAAGTGTCGGTCTACGAGGGCATTGTCGAAGTAACCAGTCGCGCCGACCCCTCGCAATCGGTGGTTATCGAAGCGGGCCGGGGCGCTCTGCTGGTTCCGGGGCAGGGTTTTGAATTGTTCAACGTGCCTTCCGCCCGCGAAATCGCGGAGCAAAACCGTGGCGCCGGCACAGATAATCACAGCGGCCAGCCTGACGAGCGCGACTGGGAGTCGCCGCGCAACATCGCCAGCATTTACGAACAGTACATTGCGGGTCTCTCGGAAATCGGGCAGGTTCCTTTCTTGCTGCGCTACGACGCTTTTCCGGAGGCGCATCTGGATAGTCTGGAAAACCCCGCATACGCCACCGGTTTCCAGGAGGCCGAAGGGCTAGTCGTCTTTTTGCCGTCATTAAACGGCAGCGGCGGCCTGGATGAAAACCCCACCCCGCCCGGGCTTTCTTCTTTTAGCCCGACCAATTACAGCGCTGCCGCGCAGGTTTCTATGTTCGTTCCACTTCCCAATGGCTTTGTGATCGGTGGGAGCGCCAGTGGATCGAAGATCGGAAGTGGCGTGCAAGGCGCACCGTCCGATCTCGGCCTGTCGAGCATTTTGGGCCAGACCGTGCCTATGGGCAGTTTGCAAACCAGCGGTTCGTCAACCGGCGAATTCTTCTCGGGTTCCTTGCTCGCCTCACGCCGCCTCGGCGCGAACACCAGTATTGGGATTGAAATTGAAAACTTGCAGGGAACCGGCTCACTGGCCGCCCAGATGCTTTCCACCGGACAGCCGGGCGGCTCCTTGGAGCGCATAGTCACCGCCTCCACAATCTCACAAAGCCGTATCTCGATAGGCGTGGAACGAGATCTGCCACGCGATCAAAAGCTCGGATTGTTTTACCGCTATGGACTCATCGAGGCTGGGGACAATGACAGCAGTCATACTCTGAACAACCTGCGGCAGCCCCTGGACTCCACGCGTTCTTCGGGCCATTCGTCGGAAGTTGGCCTTCGCCTTCGCGGCCCGCTGGGCCGGAAGTTTTTCTATGGCGTGGAGGCCTCCTGGCTGGGCCTGCGGCTGAGCGACGAACTAACGCGATCGATTGCGGTCGATTCGAATCAACGAGATCGTGCGGCGCGAAGCACCGCAGCGTTGGGCTTTGGTTATTTTCTCAACCAGCGGACTGTGCTAAGCGTCGATTACGCAGGTGGCGCTTCGCTCGCGAGCACCGGCCGCACGCAAGCCAGCGCCGGCGCGCTGCTCCAGACGGGCAACCAAAGCAGCCTCTTCGCTTCGACCAACATGGGCATTCAAACCAAAGTGACCTCCCACTTGTTTCTGAACGCTTCGCTGCTCGTGATCATGCAGGCCTACGATCTCAGCCAAGCGATCTATCCGGACAGTTTTGGGAACGCGGAACCGATCACCGATCCTTTTCTGCCTCTGACCGCCACTGGTTACAGGCCACCGCGGCGCTCCTCCGACTTCGGCGCCGGGTGGCAGTTTTCCAACGGCCTGTCTGCCCAATACGTGTTCTCGACGTCGTATGGGGTGGATGCCGGGGGGCACACTTTCATGCTGCGCTACACGTTCCAGCAGCACCGCGCTGAGTAAAGTTGCGAGGCGCCAACTCCCGATTCCATCATTTCGATTTCGAGTTCAGATCGCGCGACAGCATCAGCTTGAACGTCAGCCTGTCGGCTCCGCCGGCCACGCCGATGCCCACGCCGGTTTCGATACTCACGATCTTGCCGGGGTGGTCCAGAACGGCCCAGACCTCATGGAATTGATCGCCGATCGGATAGAAGCGGCGAAGAGGCCCAAAGTCGGAATATTCCTCGGCCGCAACCGCCCATTTCTCGTTCAAGTTGTAGGCCACTCGAGTCGCCGGAACGAATTCGAGATTTCCGAACCCTCCCGTGTAATCGGTGTCTACAATCGGATTGAAGATGATGTCCACCGGGTGCAGATGCAGCCCTACGATAGGCCTGACTTCGGAGGTGAAGCGCCTCGGTTCCCAATAACTGTAATTGACGCTGAACTCAAAATTCACACCGTAAAAGAACGTATGGTCCTCGGCATGCGGCCGCACGAATAGTTCCCGTATTTTGAAGCCGTCCAGCGACCCGCCGCGGTTCTGAGAGTAAGGGGTCCACACCGGCAGATAGAGACCCTGCTCCAACCAGTCTGTGACGCCGTAGGCAAATTCCGCGGTGCCGTTGACGGATTGGTCGGGAATGATGCCGCCGGGGAAGACAGCGGTCTTTCGGCCGATCGGCGTGTAATTGGTGTGCAGCATCAAATTGAAGATACCCTGATCGGCAATTGCGGCATCGTATACCTGGATCTCATCCGTCTGGGCCACGGCCACTATCGGCGCCGCAAACAGAATGCAGGCCAGCACGCCGTGGCTGCCGCAGAATATACGATCCAGTGAAAGCGCCATCTTGTTCCTAGCGATTCCTTCGTGAAAACTTCGGGTTGATATCAGGCCAGAACTCCTTCAAGACGTTCGACGCCGGCTCCAAGCTGAGCACCGAGCCTGGAGACCGCGTTGGTAGCCGTCGGTTATCCGTGTAGTAAGCTGTCGAAATCGCCACTTGCACCGATGATCTCCAAATAATTGAACCGCGTGCTTCCGGAATCCCTGTGAGTCCAAAAGATCTGGCCGACCGCGCTTGCCCGGCGCGACCAAACGGTTCCCGTCCCGCGCCGGAAATAGCGCGGGTCTTGATGAAGCATAACAGGATAGATTGCTTCCGTCATCATGTCCCCGATCATAAGGTCCGAGTAGGCTGTCCCGAGGGTATCGAGCATAACGGTCACTCCTCGACCGAACGCCGGAGCCGCTTTGGTTAGCTGAGCCTCGCCAGCGAACAGCACGGCGAGAGCCACGGCGCCGCGGTCGAACGAATCCTCTGTAGCGATCTTGAATTTGTCCTCGGCAGTAAGCGGCTTGTTGGGGTGCAAACTCGGAGAGGTCCGATAATTGGAACGATCCAGAATATTCTCTTGTCCTGGGGTGATTCACGCTCGGCCGGGGCTGCGGTGGGGCGCACGAATATTACCAAGCTCGACACGCGAAAAAGATTAGGGAACTCTCCTCTGAGTTGGGGGGGCGGCCGCAGAGCTCGGCGGCAAACTGCCGCATCCGAGTCGAACATGGCGACAGTTTGCCCACTAGCCGCCGGAAATTTCGTCCGTGTGGCAAATTGCCGCCGACTACTTGCCGTGCTCCGCAGAGCCTTTGGCAAAGAATCACCCTGCTATTCTTGGATCTAAAGAGATGGTTGACGGAGCTGGAGCGGGTGCGGAAACAAACGTGCATCATGACGGCGTCAAGAATGAATTGGAAAGCGCTTACCTTCTTCCTTGGGCTAGGGATCCTTATCTCGACGCCGTTGCGGGCGCAGGTCGCGGGCGCCACACTATCCGGGGCCGTCACCGCCCCTTCGGGAGCCGTTGTTCCGAAGGCCAAAGTCTCCGTCAAGAATGTGGCCACTGGCCAACTGACAGAAACCGAAGCCGACGCGGCCGGAATCTACAACGTACCGAACCTCACGGCGGGGGATTACGAGGTTTCCATATCGGCGGAAGGGTTCGACACGAAAGTCGCCAACGTGACACTCACGATGGGGGCCAAGCAAACGATGGATCTGGCTTTAATAGCCGTTTCCGGCAATGCGGCGAAGCCTTCACTGGGGGATCTGGGCTTCCCTCCGGATCAGGCCCAGGGTAATGCCCAGGATCAGGCGAGACTCGACAAACGGTCGCACATGCTCAAGATGCATCAACGGTTCGGTTTGATAATGCTCGCACCACTGATTGCCACAATCGCCACTTCGAACCTCGCCGCTGGACGGCATAGTACAGCGATGGGGCGTGACGTGCATGGAGCTTTGGGCGGACTGACGGCGGATATGTACTTTTTGGCCGCCTACTATGCTTTGCGCGCGCCCAGAATACCAGGCACCATAACACGCGGCCCCATCCGCTTGCACAAGGCCCTGGCCTGGGTGCATGTTCCGGGGATGATCCTGACCCCCATCTTGGGCGCAATGGCGTTCAGTCAAAAAAACAGCGGCGAAAAGGTTCACGGGATCGCCATGGCGCATTCGGCGGTGGCCGACGTAACGTACGCGGCGCTCGGGATCGCCGTTGTGTCCGTATCCTTTAAATTTTAGGCAGAGGCTATGAACAAGAGAATGCTGATGGCTGTCTTGCTTCTCTCGCCTCTCGGGCCTGCGCTGGCGCAAACGGATCGCCAGTGGGTGCTGGAAGAATCCACTCTCACTTATCACGTGTCTCACCCGATGCATCAGACCGACGGCGTCAGTCATGCCGCGCGAGGCAAGGGCGTTTGTCACGCCGGGCAATGCGATTTCTTGATCGCGGTACCCGTGAAATCGTTTGATTCGGGAGACAGCAACCGCGATCTTCACATGCTTCAAGTGACGCGCGGCGCGCAATTTCCGATCGTCAGCGTGCGCACCCGATTGCCGGAAGCGGCGTCCGCATCGGCGACGATCCGTGCCGATCTGGAGGTCCAGTTCGCCGGCCAGACGGTTCAGTACAAGCAGGTTCCGTTCCAACTGGCGACTCAGGGAAACCAGATCCGTATATCGGGAACAATCCCAGCCACCCTGACCGATTTCAAGATCGACCCACCGTCGCTCTTGACGCTCCCAGTTAAGAATGAGATACCGGTGCGCGTGGAGATGACCTGGCGTCCGCAGTGAATGACAGTCATCGCTCCTTCCGATGGACAGCTCGCGGCGCCAGAGTTCTGCGAAGAACGGATGGCTTCGCGTAGCGAAGAAAATTAAGGGAGCCCGAAACTTTCATTTATGCGTGTGCATCTTGTTAATCCCAGCGATGCCTCGTTTGGGATCGGCGTCATCACTCCGCGTTGGTTGTACGTACTTGCCGCCGCAACTCCGGCGGCCCACGGCGATCCGTTCATCACGGACGAGACGCTGGAACAGATTCAGCCCGAAGGCATACAACCTGGGGACGTCGTGGGCATTGGCATCCACACGGGGAATGCTCTGCGAGGCATGCATGTTGGACGCATGGCGCGCGAGCGGGGCGCCTGGGTTGTCTATGGGGGCATCCATGCAACCCTGTATCCGGAGGAGGCCTTTGATCTCGGCGGCGCTCACGCCGTGGTCCAGGGAGACGGAGACATCGTTTGGGCCAAGGTGATCGCCGATCTGGCGCGAGGCGCGGCCCAGCGGATCTACGATGGCGGGCGTGTTTCGGGCGAGCGGTTTTTGCCCGCGCGCTGGGATCTCGCCCCGCGCGACCGTTACATGTGGGCTTCGGTGCAAACCGTACGTGGTTGCCCCAAACATTGTTCGTTCTGTTCGGTGTGGCGCACCGATGGCCAGAAGCCCCGGCAGCGCGCGTCTGATGTGGTGATCGAAGAGATCGTGCAGTTACGGCGTCTCGGATTTCGCTTCATCGCGCTGGCCGACGATAACTTTTATCCCGTCACACTCACCGACATTCAACTCGCCGAAAAGCAGGGCAACGCGCATCGCGTTGCGGAACTCCAGGCCATGCGCTCGGAGCGTTTCGAGTTGATGGAGAAACTGGCTTCCCGCCGACATGGTCTTTTTCACGCAGATCACGATGGAGGCCGGTGAAGACACGCAGTTTCTCGACGCGATGCGGAAGGCCCGGATCAAGGGCGCGCTAGTGGGAGTGGAATCGGTCACCGCGGAAGGGCTGAAGTCCGTTTTTAAGGAGTTCAACTCGGCCGGCGCCGATTTGGCCACGCGCCTCGGCACATTCAAGGAGCATGGCGTACACGTGCTCGGATCGTTCATCTTTGGGCTTCCCTCCGACCGCCAGGACACCTTCGAGGCGACCACCGCCTTGGCGAAACAGGCGGGCTTGACCTTCGCGCAGTTCGTGATGATGACTCCCTTCCCCGGCACCGTGGATTTCGATCGATGGGAGAAGAGCATGAGCGGCAACGTTCCTTGCGTGGATGGAGTTCCGATCACCCGCTATTGGCTGATTCCCGCCAGCGTGCGTCCGAAGATGTTCAGTCCGCACGAGACGATGACGACGGACGAGATCGGCCAGCGGACGCAGGGGGTCTGGGACAGTTTTTACAGCCTGCGGGAAATTTGGGACCGGTCGAAGTGCGTGTCCACGCTGCGCGGCCGGTTGGCGTTCCTGTTCGTCTCCAAGTTGTATCGCCAGATGTACGCGAACACAGGCATTTCCACCGACAGCGCCCGGCGGCAGAAAGCAACGCGGGTGGCGCGCTGGTTGGCGGTTCCGTGTCGAAGGTTATTCGGAGCGAAGCCGATGCCGGAACTCGAAGTGCCCGCCTCGCTGAGGTCTTCGGGGTTGACCTCGATTACGTAATTGAAAGGCTACGGGTGGATTGGGAAGACGACATTTGGGACGCGGTAGGAAGAAGCGCGTGTGCCGAAGGAAGCACGGCACACGCGACTGAATGAACTAATGAGAATCGCCGTCGTGATCGACGTCGCCCGCGGAAGCTTGCGGACTCAACTGAACTTTATCCTGCGGCGGATTAGCAGCCGGCTTTGCCGCGGGCGCCGCGCTTCGTGCCTGCGCGTCAGCAGCGGCGACATTGCTTGATGTGACTGGATTGATCATTATAACCTCCGGCTTTATATCGACGAAAGCCAGCCGATACTTGATCAAATTTCCATCGCAAAGCGGGCGGCAAATTGCCGCGTAACAAACTCTGTACCATCGAGAAACGGATGTTGCGAGCGCGGGTTAAATTCCCATCTGCCTAACGTTCTCCGAACCTGGGCGCGTCTTCGGGGCGGGTGGCAAATTGCCGCCGGATCGCGAGGTTCCGTGAAGCAGAACATATCGCGCGGAGGACAACGTGCAGCGCAAAAGCTTTCTAATGATACGAAGGCGGGGAAAGTCGGCCGGGACCTGCTGTGGGCGGCGTCCCGGATGGATGGCACGGCTCTTGTCGACGCTCGGCGATCATGCTCGGATCGGGCGCGCGGGAGGTCCGCGATGACCTTTTCACCGGGAGTTTTCGCGAGGATGCTCGCCGCACACGTTGGGGCTTTCGATGAAATCAACCACTCTGGTGTTTCTGATGGCGACTTATGCGAACCCTGTTCCTGAACCCCCCGTCATTTGAGTGTTTTGACGGTGGAGCGAGTTCGCGTTGGCCCGCATCGCGCGAGATCGAATCCTATTGGTATCCCGTGTGGCTCTGCTATCCGGCAGGCATGCTGCCCGATAGTAAAGTCCTGGACGCACCGCCGCACAAGGTCTCCATCGAAAAGACGGTCGAGATCGCCCGCGACTTCGAACTCCTGGTCCTCTTTACATCGACGCCCGGATTTGAAGTCGACGTAAAGATCGCCGAGATGCTGAAAGACGCGAACCCCAAGCTCAAGGTGTCGTTTGTAGGTCCTCCTGGAACCATAGAACCCGAAGACACGCTGAACGCCACGAAGGCAATTGACTTCCTGGTTCGGAGGGAATTCGACCACCAGATTGTCGACTACGCAAACGGGAAGGCGCTGGATACGCTGCCAGGCGTGAGCTTCCGTAAGAACGGACGGATCGTTCACAATCCGGATGGGGGCGTAATTGAGAATCTGGACGCCTTGCCATGGGTTACCAAGGTGTACAAGCGGGACCTCGACATACGCCGCTACAATGTGCCGTTTCTCCTGCACCCTTATGTCTCGTTTTACACGTCGCGAGGGTGCCCTGCCATGTGTACGTTTTGTTTGTGGCCACAGACGCACTCCGGTCACCGCTGGCGTCTGCGGTCGGCTGACGACGTGAGCGACGAAGTGCGTTTTACGCTCGAGGCTTTCCCGGAGTTGCGTGAAATATTTTTCGACGACGATACCTTCAACTATCGGAAGGCGCGGACCATCGAACTTTGCAACAAGCTGAAGTCTCTAAAGTTCACATGGTCGTGTACGTCGCGCGTGACAACCGACTACGATACGCTCAAAGCCATGAAGGAAGCCGGTTGCCGGCTCTTGATTGTCGGATACGAATCGGGAGACCCACAGATCCTCAAGAACATCAAGAAGGGCGCAACCATAGACATGGCCCTGCGCTTCACCGCCAACTGCAAGAAGCTCGGCTTGATTGTGCATGGGGACTTTATTGTGGGATTGCCCGGTGAGAGCCCTGAAAGCATCCGCAAAACGATCGATTTCGCCAAACGTTTGGATACGGAAACAATTCAGGTTTCGATCGCGCACCCTTATCCAGGCACCGAGTTCTATGAGTATGCGAAGAAGAACAATCTGATCTCGATTGGCTCGATGACGGACGAAGCGGGCCACCAGCTTCCCAAAGTCGTCTATCCGGACCTGGAAGAGGCTGCTCTTGTCGATTGGGTCGAACGATTCTACGGCGAATACTATTTCCGGCCCCGCGTCATCTGGCGTGTGGTCCGCAATGCCGTCTTCGATTCCGGGGAGCGAAAGCGCCTTGCGAAACAGGCCAGGGAGTACTTGTCTCTGCGGGCGAAGAGAAAACAGTTTGTCTCCGAACATCGGCAGGCTACTGTCCTGGGAAATGGAAAACGGTAGCACTGTCGAAGGCGAGTTTCTCCGATCTGAAATAGGCCTTTGCTTGACGCCGAAATCACCGGCCCAGGCGGTTTCGAAGTGACGTCGCAGCAGTCCCTTTCAAGGGCGGGGACGCGTAATGCCAGACATCCCTCGGCGGCGCGGACCCGACGCGGGTATCGCCATTGCGAGCGGCCGGCTAGTGTCCTGAGTTGCAAGTCGATTGAAGAATTCGCGAAGTGGGGCGGTCCCCCCTGGCTGCTCGGCGCTGTGACTGCGGCCGACGCCCCCGTCGGTCTCGGTTTTGACTTTGTTGGAGGAGGAGCCGGACCAGGGGCCGCGGCGAGCGCGGGCCGCAGCGGGCGCGGGTCCGGCGGGGACGAAGGCGTCCGCCCCACCCTGAGTTGTTTGGCGAACTTCTGACTCAGGACACTAGTACTTAGTCTGCCTAGAAGTTTTTGCGGCCCAATGTTGGGACCAAAGCGATCGCGGCACGATTACCGGAACGATTTCAGATCCCTTGTCGGTATTGTTAGCGTGGATTGGCGCGCCAGAAACAACGGCGCCCGGCGAGGAGCGGACGCGTTGGCTGGTTCCTTGGCTCCATTGTGTATAGCGTTGTTATGTCCGATTTGATGCTTGTTGACCGTCCAACCTCGCGTCTGGAATCCCTGCGCCTCCTATGCTACATCGAACCCCTGGAACCTCCGCCGTGCGCCGTGGCGGATATGCAGCACCTCGATCCGCTTCTCCTTTTCCAATATTCGGTAGATTGCCCGGTAAATGTGAGGCTTGTTCCCGTAAAGCAAGTGCCTGACCTTGTCGCTCTCCGGTGTTACAGGGCAGCGGTTCGGCTGTTCTTCGAGGCTAAGAATCGCCTCCCTGAAACCGCGATACCATTTCAGGGCCGCGCCGGATTGTTCGGCGTTGATCTCCCGGTACAAGTGTGCGAGATCGCGTCCGGCGCGGGCAGTGACCTTAACGACGTATGCCATGCTCGGCTTCGAAATCGTCGAAAAATTCCCTCGCTGGCCGCACCTTCCCCTGCTTTGCGTCCTCTAGTCCCTGCCGGACGCCCTCCTCGGCATCGGCGTAAGCGGCAATGTCGAGCAGCCGCTGGTACGCTTCGGCATCCTGCACGATGGCCGCTGCCTTCCCCTTCACGGTCAGCACCACGGGGCGCTTATTCTTCTTGAGCTGTTTCATGAAGTCGCCGGAACGCCGACGGAAGGTCGTCAGCGACTGGATGTCCTTGGTGATGTCGATCATGATCCTACTCCTGCGCCCTGCTAAGGCACCTTTTTAGGTGCTACCAGAATAGCGCATTTCTCTAAAGGCTCGGCTGCCCAAGGAAGAACAGGACTTCCCTCCCAAGCGCGTCACACAGCGCCTTTTTTTGCCCAGGAGAAATGGGCAGGCTGTTGCCAATTCCACGTCGTGAGCGATCGGAATGATCTTGATCGCTCATCCGCGAGGGAAGCTACAGTGCCTCGATGCACGATTGGCGTGTAAAGGCTGTGCCAGCATTATGATACGGGGATTGGCACGGGCCTGAACTGCTGGCTGGAAGAG
>Ga0075522_10002502_pt1 | contig 13595 bp, 10 predicted proteins | sample NGEPerA_FD_74796 | JGI IMG/M metagenome (GOLD analysis project Ga0075522, IMG submission 74796) | Arctic peat soil microbial communities from the Barrow Environmental Observatory site, Barrow, Alaska, USA - NGEE PermafrostL2-A | ecosystem: Environmental > Terrestrial > Soil > Wetlands > Peat ... | reverse complement strand
TTAGCTGGATGCGAACGGTGCTGTTGGGATGGGCCGGCGATGTTCGGCGCGATTTCCTTTTTTGCGCCCGCCAGCGGCGGCTGTCCGAATGGCCGCGCGCCGCGCGCATTCGATGGGCGCAACATCGCGGATTGCTGGACGGATTTCGGCAGGGTTGGAAAGATTACCGCCAGCCGTCCTCGGCTTTTACGCAAACTCCGCCGCTCAAAGCTTCGACCGCTCCATGAATATTCTGGTCATCAGCAATCTCTATCCTCCTCATTATGTGGGGGGGTATGAGTTGCATTGCCAGACCTTGGTCGAGGGCCTGCGCGCCCGTGGCCACGAAGTGCAGGTCCTGACTTCGGATCATCAGGTGGAGAATGTTCCCTCGAGCCGTGAACCGCAGGTGCATCGCTGTTTGAAAATTCACGGCATGTTTGGGCACCCGTGGCTGCCCATCCAACGGCTCAAAAATCAGGAGCGCTACAATAACCGGATGCTTCGCGAAATTCTGCGCCAGGTAAAACCCAGCGTCGTCTATTGCTGGAATTTCAGCGGACTTTCCAAATCCATGCTCTTTACCCTGCGGGCGAGCGGCTTGCCCACGGTATTTTGTGTCTGCGATCATTGGGTGGCGCGTTGCGCGGAGAGCGACGTCTGGCTGAGTTGGTGGAACCGCGAAAATCTCCAACGTCCGCACCGGCTCGCCCGGCGCGCGCTGGAGATTATGGGATTCCGCCGCCATTACCAGGCGGAGACGCCCACCAACCCGGTGCGTCAATTAGATTTTCAGCGAATTTATTTTTGCAGCGGCGCCTTGCGCGATTTTACGGCGGCGGCCGGCTTCAAAGTGGGGCATGGGGCCGTTGTTTATTGCCCGATCAATACCGAACGTTTCAAGGGCGAACCCAAATCTGTCACCGCGCCGATGCAGCGCCTTCTTTATGTGGGACGCCTGACCGAGGACAAGGGCGTCATGACAGCGTTGCGAGCCATGGCGCGATTGCGCGATAAATTCGATGGCCGCCTGAGCATCTATGGCCGGGGCGAACCGGAATATGAGGCGCAATTGAAGGCGTTCGTAGAAAAAGAAAAGCTGCCGGTCACTTTTGCCGGCGGAGCGAAAGTCGAGGAAATGCCGGCGATTTATGCGGCGCACGACGCCTTATTATTTACTTCCGAGTGGGCCGAGCCTTTCGCGCTCACGCCGCTCGAAGCCATGGCTTGCGGTTTGCCGGTCATTGGCACGACGACCGGCGGCAGCATCGAGTTGTTTCGCCATCGGCAGAATGCGTTGACGTACCAGGCGGGCCAGGATGCCGAGCTGGCCCAACGAGTGGTCGAGCTGGATCGCGACCGCGGGTTGCGGCTGGATTTGGCGGTGGCAGGACAGGCCGAAGTTCGAGCCCGTTGCGCCGAGCCGGTTATCTTCGATCAGGTCGAAGCCTACTTGCGGGACAGCCTGGAAAACTGGCAGGCGATACCGCTGCCCGATTACAATGGGTGAGCAAGCGCGTTTTACCGTCGATGGCAACCGCTTCCTGGAAGAACACCTGGGGCGGAGTTGCGACAAAGTCTTGGAGGGTGTCCGCAAGATTATTCCTCCCGGCGAACTCGAGGCCGTAATTCTGGGCGGCGGTTACGGACGCGGCGACGGCGGCGTGCTGCAAACCGCCGAAGGCGAGGAGCCGTACAATGACTTGGAATTCTACCTTCTGGTGCGCGGCAATTGCCGCGCCAACGAAAAAAGATATTTGATAGAGCTTCATCAACTGGCCCGCCGGCTTGAACCGGAAGCCAGGGTGGAAGTCGAATTCAAAATCCTTTCCCGCGACAAGCTGGAACGCAGCCCGGTCAACATGTTCTATTACGATTTGGCGGCGGGACACCGGTTGCTGGCCGGGAGCGAGACCTTGTGGGACGAATGCAGCCACCATTTGCAAGCGCAGAACATTCCCCTTTCCGAGGCCGCGCGCCTGATGATGAATCGCTGCTCTGGCCTCCTCTTTTCAACGGTCCAGTTGACCCGCCCCGACTTCGGCGCGGAGGAGGCGGACTTTGTCGGACGCAATCAAGCCAAGGCGCAACTGGCCTTTGGCGATGTGATCCTGGCGGCCTACGGCCAATATCATTGGAGTTGCCGCGAACGGTTGCGGCGCCTGGAACAACTTTCCACGGGCGAGGATTGTCCATGGCTGCCGGAAGCCCGCATCCATCATCGCGATGGCGTGGAATTCAAACTGCATCCCCGCCGCTCAACCGGCGCGTGCAAAGAACTGGTTCCACACCAAACGCGGCTGGCCGCCTTTGCGCTGGAACTATGGTTGTGGCTGGAACGGCGGCGTCTGGCCCAGGCCTTTCCTTCGGCTATTGATTACGCCCGCAACCCTGTCAACAAATGCCCTGAAACCATCGGCCTGCGCAATGCGTTGATCAACGCCCGCGCTTTCGGCCCCGCTTCGTTGATTAGCCGCAAGCGGCTTCGCTATCCTCGTGAACGGCTGCTTGAGGCGCTGGCCCTCCTGCTCTGGCATCCTGAGCAGATTGCCTTGATTCAGTTTCGTCTTCGCACGCACGCGTCCGAGTTCCCGCAAATGGTCGAAGCCTATGCCGCGCTTTGGAGGCGATTCAACTGAGATGAGAATTCTCGTCGTTTATCCCTACGTCCCGTACCCCTTGGATCGCGGCACCTGCCATCGAACGTTTCACTTGCTCAAAGAACTGGCCGCTGTCCACGAGGTTGCGTTTGTGGCCCTGGCCGAGAAAGGAGAAGGGACTGAACATGCGGATGTTTTTCGTCCTTTTTGCCGAAGTGTGGAAATAATTCCTTTCGTCCATCCCCCTTGGGCGCGGCTTTTTCCGAATCGATTGCTCGATCCACTCCCTTCCAACGTGGCCCACTGGAACGTGCCGCACGTTCGGATCCGCCTGCGGGAAATTCGCCAAGCCGGCGAGTACGACGCCATCCATGTTTGCGATCTGGTCATGGCCCAATTTTTTCTCAATGACAGCGCGCCCTTAATCGTGGATAGGAGCCGGGTCGATTTGCAATTTCAACTGGCGGAACATTCGCGCATGAATTTTCCGTTGCGCACTCGTTTGCTGCGTTGCGAGGGTTACGCCAAGCTTTTGTTCTACGAACGCAAAGTGGCCGACCGCGCGCGCCTGGAAATCGTCTGCGGTCCTGATGACGAAGCTTTCCTGCGCCGATGGGTGCGCCGCGCGGCGCCTGTCGAGGTGCTCGTCAATGGCGTGGATGTCGATTACTTTTCGGCAACCCAGGGGTCGTCTGAGCGCGACCCGCAGCCGACCCTCATTTTTTGCGGCACAATGGATTACAATCCCAACATTGACGCGTTGCGCTGGTATTTCGCGCAAATGCATGACGCCGTGCAGCAGGCCATCCCTGGCGTGCAGGTTCTCATCGTCGGCAAAGCTCCTGTTCCAGAAGTTCTGGCCTATGCGGCAAAACCAGGCGTCACCGTCACTGGCGGTGTGCCGGATGTCCGCCCTTATTATCGTCGCGCCTGGATGCAGATGGTGCCTTTGCGCATCGGCGGCGGCACGCGGCTAAAAATTGTCGAGTCTCTGGCCATCGGCACGCCGGTGGTCTCGACCCGCATTGGCGCGCAAGGATTGGACCTTGAGCACGACCGGGAAATTCTTCTGGCGGACGATGCGGCGTCCTTCATTGCCGAAATCGTCCGCCCTTTGCGCGATGAGCCGTTGCGGGCCCGGCTAGCGATCGCGGGAATGGAAACCGCCCGGCGCCGCTTTTCGTGGAAGACCATTGGCCAAAAACTCAACGCCCTCTACCGTGCTCGCCTTTCGCCCGGGCTTCCAGTAGCATCGCAGCTTCATGAAACATAAAACGCTTTTTGCTCCGCTCGTTTCTTTGGGTCTGGCTGCCGGCTGCCTGCTTTGGTCGTTCTCCGTCCGCGCTGACGATAAGAAAAGCGCCGATAAACCCGAGGCCTCCAAGAAAGAAGAACCCAAGCCGGCGGGCGACAAGAAGGAATTGAAGGACGAGCTTTCGGTGACAACGAACACCGTGACGATTAACGGAGTCACAGTCACTTATAAGGCGACAGCCGGCACTCTTGTCATCAAAGATGAGGAAGGCAAGCCGCACGTTTCGTTTTTCTTTATTGCCTATACCCGCACGGATGCCACCAATGCCGCCGAGCGCCCGGTCACCTTTTCGTTCAATGGCGGTCCCGGGTCTTCATCGGTCTGGCTGCATTTGGGGCTGCTCGGGCCGCGCCGGGTTTTTCTGAAGGAAGACGGCGCCATGCCGCCGCCGCCCTTTCATTTGGTGAATAATGAGTATTCGCTGCTGGATGAATCCGATCTGGTTTTCATTGATCCGGTGAGCACCGGCTTTACCCGCGCGGTGCCAAATGAAGACGCCGGCAAATATCACGGCGTGGACCAGGACCTGCAATCGGTCGGCGATTTTATTCGTCTTTACACCACACGCTATAAGCGCTGGGCCTCGCCCAAGTTTCTCATTGGCGAAAGTTATGGCACGACCCGGGCGGCGGGCTTGTCGGGCTATTTGGAAAATCGGTTTGGCATGTATTTGAACGGCATTGCGCTCGTTTCGTCCGTGCTGGATTTTTCGACGATCAGCTTCAATCCCGGCAACGATCTGCCTTACATTTTGTATCTGCCGACAGAAACGGCGGTGGCCTGGTTTCACAAAAAGCTGCCGCCCGATTTGCAGGCGGACCAAAAAAAAGCGCTGAACGAATCCGAGCAATATGCCTTGGGCGATTACACCCACGCCCTCATGCAGGGGGCCGCTCTTCCTGCGCCGGAACGGCAGCGCGTCGTCCAGGAAGTGGCTCGCTTGACCGGGTTGTCGCCCGACTTTGTGGACCGGGCCAATCTGCGGGTGCCCGCCTATCAATACTTCAAGGAATTGCTCCGCAAGGAGCGTTTGGTTATCGGGCGTTACGACGGCCGCGTGACGGGACCGGATGACGACGCCAACGGAGACTCCGCCAGTTACGACCCCAGCTACACCTCGGTCCTCGGAGTGTTCACGGCGACCTTCAATGATTATGTGCGCCGCGACTTAAAATTCGAGAGCGACCTTCCTTACGAAATTTTGACTGGCAAAGTGCATCCGTGGGACTTCAATGACGCGCGCAACCGCTATCTCGATGTAGCCGTGACGTTGCGCGACGCCATGACGCACAATCCCTATTTAAAAGTGTTTGTGGCCAATGGCCATTACGATCTGGCCACGCCTTATTTGGCGACGCGCTATACCTTTGATCACATGAGGTTGCCGCCCAATCTCCAAACCAATTTCAGCATGGGCTATTACGAAGCCGGCCACATGATGTACGTCAACCAGCCTTCGCTGGCCGCGTTGAAGCATGACTTGGCCACCTTCATCCATTCCGCCATCCCGCCGCAGTGAGAGAGCGGAATTTGGGATTAACCTCGTAAACCCCGTCACGTCTGCCATAAATTGAAATAGTGCGTCTGCTCGATCGCTATATGCTGCGCGAATTGCTCGTGCCGCTGGCCTATTGCCTGGGCGGGTTCCTGGTGTTTTACGTCGCCTTCGATTTAATTTTTGAAATCAACCGCTTCCAGGAAGGGCACCTCGGTTTTTTTGAAGTCCTCAAGTATTACATCATCACTTTGCCGGAGTTGTTGGTGTCGCAGATTATTCCGGTTTCGCTGCTTTTGGCGGGACTATATGCGTTGACCAACCACAGCCGTTACCATGAAATCACCGCCATGCGGGCGGCCGGAGTCAGCCTCTGGCGGATAGCCCTCCCCTATTTGGGAGTGGGGTTATTTTGCGGTGTCGTCGCTTTTGCGATCAACGAGTTGTGGGTGCCGCAATCGGTCGATGAAGCCAAAGACCTTTTGGAAAGCCATAAAAATTCGGGGTTGGACCGCCAGTGGGCTTCGAAGTTGGACTTCGAGAATGAGATCGGCCGGCGCCATTGGATTATCGGGCGAGTCAACCGGTCCACTGCGGAAATGATCCAACCCACCGTGATATGGACATTGCCGGACGGATCGCGCCACGAAATCTTTGCGCAACGGGGTATTTATACCAATGGCAATTGGCTTTTTTTCAACGTTGAAAAATGGGACTGGGCGCCGGGCGATTCCATTGCCCAACAAACCACCAATGAAGTCCTGAACCTCACGGTGCCGGAAACCCCCGCCTGGATCAAAAGCGAAATCAAAGTGACTGGTTTGGCCCCGGAGGCGATGTCGAAAGGTCCGCAACTGTCCATCTACGAAATTCTCGTTTATTTGCACCTGCATCCGCATCTCAGCGAGCAGAAGCGATCCGCGCTCGCGACCCAATTGCATGGGCGGATTGCCGAGCCGTTTACATGTCTGGCGGTGATCTTAATCGCGCTGCCCTTCGGGGCTCGCAGTGGACGGCACAACGTTTTTGTGGGCGTGGCTGGAAGTATTTTTATCTGTTTTGCCTACTTCATTTTACAGCGCATTTCCCTGGGTCTTGGAACGGCGGGTGATCTGGCGCCGATTTTGGCGGCGTGGCTGCCCAACATTATTTTTGGCGGGGCGGGCCTGCTGCTGATCACCCGCATGGAATAGGGCCCCAGACGACGGGACGAGAATGGGCTTGTTCCCTGGCCCTAAATGCCTCCTAATTTAGCTTCGGCAATCCAATGCGACATGAAAAAATTCTACGGCGGCCCGCTCGCGCAGTCTCTTGACGAGCATTAACTTTCTTGCCCATGCGACCCAAATTACTTCCCCTGTTCGTCAGTGTAACCGTTTTCAGCCTGATCTTTGCCCTCAGCCTTCCGGCCCAGGACACCAATTCCGCGTCGGTGCTGTTCACTGAATCGCTGCAAGAATTGATGGATACGCCGGTCAGCATCGTCAGCGGCTCGCCGGAAAATCTCTCGACTGCGGCCGCAGCCGTTTCAGTCATTACCCAGGAGGACATTCAACGCTCGGGCGCTATGAACATTCCCGACGCTTTGCGCCTTGTGCCCGGACTCGATGTGGCCCGTTTGGATGCGCATACCTGGGCGGTCAGTTCTCGCGGGTTTAACGACGTCTTTGCCGACAAGCTGCTGGTCATGATCGATGGCCGGACGGTTTATACGCCTTTGTTTTCGGGCGTTTTTTGGGATGTGCAGGACACTTTGATGGAAGACATCGACCGGATTGAAGTGGTGCGCGGGCCGGGGGCGACGGTGTGGGGAGCCAACGCCGTCAACGGTGTCATTAATATTATCACCCGCTCCGCCGCCAATTCCCAGGGCGTCCTCGTCTCCGGGGGCGGCGGCTCTCCCGAAGGGGACTTCGCCAATTTTCGTTACGGGGCGAAACTGGACGACGGCGTGTTTCTGAAAGTTTACGGGAAATATTTCAATCGCGATGGCTCGAACCTGCCTCGCGGCAGCGAGGCCGGCGATGCCTGGTCGATGGCGCGCGGAGGATTTCGCCTGGACGTGGATCGGACGAACCAGAACCAATTCACCGTGCAGGGGGATGCCTATGCCGGGCACGAGCACGAGACTTACATGCTGCCGATGCCGATGTCAACCATCGGCAATCTGTCCGGTGGAAATTTGCTGGGCCGCTGGACGCACACGCTTTCGGAGGATTCGCAACTGAACGTCCAGGCCTACTACGATCACACCTACCGCAATGTGGGGATTTTTAGCGAAGACCGCGACACCTTCGATCTTAGCGCCCAGCATAACTTTCATCTTGGGGAACGCCAGGAAGTGACGTGGGGCGCGGATTATCGCCATACCCAGGGGCATATTATCGACAGCCCTTACATTTCGTTTGTCGATCCACAACGCAGCCTGGATCTATACAGCGCCTTTGCGCAGGATGATATTGCGCTGGTCGATACGAACCTCCATTTGACGCTTGGCTCCAAATTCGAGCATAACGATTTCACTGGCTTCGAAGTCCAGCCCAGTGCGCGTGTGGTTTGGACGCCAGGCGGAAGGCAGGCCTGGTGGGGAGCGGTGTCGCGCGCCGTGCGCACGCCCTCGCAGGCCGAGAGCGACGTAGTCCTCAAAACGACACGCGTCGCCATCCTGGGCAATCCAGACATGCTGGCCGAAGAACTGACCGCTTATGAAATGGGTTACCGCCTTCAGCCGCTGGATCGTTTGACCCTCGATTTGTCAGGATTTTATAATCACTACGACCGGTTACGGAGCGAGGAACTGGTGTTGACGGCGAGGGGACCGTCCGCCCAAGTGGGCAACGGGCTGGCCGGTCAAGGTTACGGGGGAGAAGCCGCCGCCACGGTGCAGCCGCTTACTATGTGGCGTTTGCGAGGCGGATTCAGTTATTGCCAAGTCAATATTGACGGCGACGATATTGCGCGCACGGCGGAATTGCTGGAAGACTCCACGCCTCGCTATCAATTTTTCCTGCGCTCCTCGCTGGACTTGCCCCAGCATATTACCTTGGATGCGACCTTTCGCTACGTGGACGGCATTTCCTTTCCGGCCTCGCCCATTGCCAGCACGATTACGGATATTCCGAGCTACGCCACGTTTGATTTGAGACTGGCCTGGACGCCGTGCCGAAACTTTGAAGTAGCCATTGTCGGTCAAAATCTGGCGCAATCGCAGCATCTCGAATTTGCCCCCACCTTCATTCCGACCCAGCAGACTGCGGTGACGCGTAATGTGTACGGCAAGATCACGCTGCGATTTTAAGGGAATTTATCAAGGGCATGTCATTTTATCGGTCAAACTCGGGCAAGGGCGGTTTGTTTCTGCGGAGACTGGCCTTGCTGTTCGTTTTTAGCTGGGCGTTCCACCTTCGAGCGGCTGATTCTCCTGCTCCGACGGAATACCAGATCAAAGCGGCCTTCATTTATAATTTCGCCAAATTTGTGGAGTGGCCGCCCGAAACCTTTGCCACGCCGGATAAGCCCATTATCCTCGGTGTCCTGGGGGATGAGTCGGTGGGACAGGATCTCGCGGTGATTGACGGCAAGGTCGTGGGCACCCATCCTATCAAGGTGCGGCGCTTCCGTTATTTGCCGGATATTGCCGAGTGTCATATCCTTTTCATCCTGCCCTCGCAACGGATGGAATTGCCGGCCATCGTCCAAGCGGTCCGAACCCGCGCCATTTTGACGATTTGCGAGGGGGCAAAAGATTTTGCCCGTGTCGGGACAATCATCAATCTGGTTAAAACGCCCGAAGACAAAATCCGGTTTGAGATCAATGTGGATGCGGCCAAGCGGGCGGGGCTGAAAATCGAGTCGCCCTTGTTGAACCTGGCTAAAATCGTGCATGACCCCAAACCTCCGCATTAAATGCGCCCGAACCCTTTCACCCGTTTATCGATCAAGCAAAAGCAGATGCTGATGCTGATGCTGACTAGTTCGGTCGCGCTGCTGCTCGCGTCGGCGGGGTTCGTCATTTACGAATTGCTCACCTTCGAGGCCAGCATGAAAGGCGACCTGCGCCGTCTGGCCTTCGATATTGGGCGCGACAATTCCAGCGCTTTGCTTTTTGCCGACCCGGCAGCCGCCCAGAAAAGCCTGGCGGGATTCCTGCAGGGTCGTCCCGAGATTGTCGCGGCCACGATTTATAGTGGCGCGGGAATTCTCGCGCAGTATCCGGAAAGCCACTCTTTTGTCCCGCCTCCTTTTCCAAAAAATCTGCACTCCGGCGGCGAGGAGGAGCGCTTTGCCTTCAACCCGGGCAAGAATGAGCTGACCCTTTTTCTGCGCGTTGATTCCGGCAGCGAAGGGGGAATTGTCTCGGTGCCGGTCTATTTGCGCTCAAGCCTGGTGCCGATGTATGACCGTCTCGGACGTTATGCGGCCATTATCGCGGTCGTCTTTGGGTGCTCGCTCTTCATCGTCTGGCTGGTTTCGGCGCGGTTGCAGCGGATTATTTCCGAACCGATCCTCCACCTCCTGGCCACGACAAAAAAGGTTTCGGAGGAAAAAGATTACGCCGTGCGCGCGGTCAAGCAAAGCGAAGACGAGTTGGGGGTGTTGATTGACGGCTTCAACGCCATGCTCAGCCAAATCCAGGAGCGCGACCTCGCCTTGCAAAGGGCCCAGAACGAATTGGAACGCCGGGTGGACTATCGCACCCAGGCCCTGAAGCTGGAAATCGCCGGACGAATGGAAAGCGAGGAGGCCTTGCAGCAGCAACTGACGCGGATCAGTTTGCTCAACCAAATCACCCACGCCATCTCCGAACACCAGGACTTGCCCAGCCTGATCCACACCGTTCTGGAACAATTGGAACGCCATTTGCCCACGGATTTCGGCGCGATCTTCTTTTACGAACCTAAGACCGACTTGCTGACCACGGCCGCGCTTCGCGTTCGGCCCCGTGAAAATGGAGCGCCCCTTCCCGCCATTACGCAAGGCTCCGTCTTCAGCCCGGACACCCTTGGCCTGCGCCCTTGTTTGAAGGGCCAAACCGTTTATGGCGGAGGCGATAGCGCCGTTCTGCCGCCACTGGCCGCCGCCGGTTTCGGCTCAATCGTCGCCGGGCCGCTCCTGGAACAGAACCAGCCTTTTGGCATTCTGATTTGCGCGCGCTTCAGCAATAAATTCAGCAACGGCGAGTGCGAATTCCTGCGCATCCTCAGCGCGCAAGTCGCCGTCGCCACCCATCAAGCCACCCTCTACACTCAATTGCAAAACGCCTACAACGAGTTGCGCCAGACCCAGCAGGACGTGATCGAACAGGAGCGGCTGCGCGCCCTCGGCAAAATGGCCAGCGGCATTGCCCACGATATTAACAATGCCCTGTCGCCGGTGGTCGTTTATTCCGAACTCCTGCTGCGCGACAACCACGGCCAATCGCCCGACGCGGTCAAACGTTACCTCAGCAATATCAAAACGGCGGGAGAAGACATCGCCCACATTGTCTCCCGCATACGCGAATTTTACCGGCGGCGCGAGCGGGACGAACCGCTCTTCGCCGCGAACTTGAACGGGCTGGCCGCGCAAGTTATCGACTTGACACGCCCGCGCTGGCACGACATCCCGCTCGAGCACGGTCTGGTCATCGACGTCAAAACAGATTTTGAGGCGGACCTTCCCGGCATCATCGGCAACCCCAGCGAGTTGCGGGAAGCCATCACCAATCTCGTCCTAAACGCGGTGGACGCCATGCCGGCGGGTGGAAAAATCATCCTTCGCACCGGCACGCATCTTTGGGAAAATGCCGGGGGCGACTTGCGCAAACCGACTCATGTCAAACTGGAAGTGGAGGACAGCGGTTTCGGCATGGATGAAGAAACCCGCATCCGCTGCCTGGAACCATTTTTTACGACGAAGGGCCAGCGCGGCACCGGTCTGGGGCTGGCCATGGTCTATGGCGTGGCCGAGCGGCACGAAGCGAAAATCGAGATCGAAAGCGCCCCAGGCAAAGGCACGACCATGCGCCTGGTTTTTCCCATTCGCAAACCGCCTCCATCCTCCGCCGCCGAAGTGGAAAAAGCCAATGAACGTCCCACCCCTTTGCGCATTTTGTGCATCGACGACGAGCCGTTGCTGCGCGAAATGCTGCGGGAAATTCTGCAATTGGAAGGCCATCACGTTGAAATTGCCTGTGACGGCGAGGCGGGCATCGCCGCATTCATGGCTGCGCGCCATACCAATCCCTTCGAGGTGGTCATCACCGATCTCGGCATGCCGCGCGTTGATGGCCGGCAATTGGCCATGACTTTAAAAAAGGAAATGCCCGAAATTCCCATCATCATGCTGACCGGCTGGGGCACGATGATGAAAGCCGATGGCGACGTTCCGGCCCAGGTCGATTGTGTTTTGGGCAAACCGCCGCGCTTGAACGAATTGCGCGACGCCATCAAGCGGCTGACCACCCCGCGAAGTTAATGCCCGCTCCGGCCTATCAACTGGTCCAGTTGGCCAACGGCGCGTTCAGCATCCATTCCATTGCCGAAGACGAAACGTTTCATCCCGTCATCGGCCCCGTCGCGGAAGCGCAGGCCCTATATGTCGATCAATTAAAATTGCGCGATCGCGTGCGCGACGAACCCGGCGAGTTCGTCATTTGGGACGTCGGTTTGGGCGCCGCCGCCAATGTCCTGACCGCTCTGCGCGCCACTTGCGATCTGCCCTGTTCCCTGAGCATCCTCAGTTTCGATCATACCATCGAACCCCTAAAATTCGCCCGCCAGCAGGCCGCCGCGCTCGGCTACTTCGAGAACTACGAAAATGCCGTCGATCAGCTTCTGGCCCATGGCCACGCCTCCTTCCAACACGCCCAACAAACTGTAAGCTGGCAATTGCACCTCGGAGATTTCCCGGAATTTCTACGCTCCTCGACCGCCGTCCCTCCCCCGCACGCCATTCTATTTGACGCCTTCTCCCCCGCCAAAAATCCCGCGATGTGGACCGCTCCACTCTTCGCGGCTTTATACCGCCGCCTCGATCCCAATCGTCCCTGCGCCATGCCCACCTACTCTCGCAGCACAATGTTGCGCGTGACCCTACTGCTCGCCGGTTTTTACGTGGGCATCGGCCACGCCACCGGCGAAAAAGAAGAAACCACCCTGGCCGCGAACACCCTGTCCTTGATCGAAGACCCCTTGCCACCCTCCTGGCTGCAACGCGCCCGCCGCTCCCGCAGCGCCGAACCCATGTGGGAACCCACTTACCGCCAAGCCCCGCTTAATCCCGGCACATGGGAAAAACTGCAACAACACCCACAATTCGCCGACAAACGTAACGACCCAGATCCGTTAGGATAAAATGACTTTCACCCACAGCCGACGTGAGCTCCGACGATACGGAATTTTTGTGGTTCACAAGACGAACTCCGGATGGTATTAATGGTTGGGCATGTTGAAAGGTTCGCTCACGATGCAACGCTCAATTTTACAACTTCCAATGCAACCCTCATCGTTTAATCGATATTCCAGCGGATATTCCAAAATCGTCTGCTTTTTGGTTCCGCCTCTACGATTTTGTGCCGTTAGATAACCGTTCATCCAATGTTGCGAGCCTATCTCGAAAAACGAAGAGTGCGCAGGATCTTTCGGAAGGTGGTGAATCCTGAAACGGCCGATGCAATCCTCGATGGCCACAATGTGCGTCAACCTCCAACCGAATCGCAGATTGAATTGATTCTTGTTTTTGTGCGCGGCGACAAACCCGAGCAGATTTCACATCTCATCGATCGCGTGATTGAGATCTGCGCGGTTCATCAGGCGTATGTCGATGGCTTAGTGGCGTCCATTGTGGTCGCTGGTTTTGGGACACATCCAACATCAAAACCCGCTGTCGGCGCAAGGGTTGGCTTTGTTGCAGACTTGCTCCGTCAGATGGGTCCGAACATCAAAGTTGTACATGGCGCGGGTGCAGGTTATTACGGGCTCTTCGGCGCGGATAAGCACTTGCGTTACAGTTTTGTCTTTCCGGAATTCGACGGGGTTCTCGGCCTGCTTGGAGAGACCGAGTTTGGCACGGCTCAGGAGTTCAAGCCATCGTTGCCACAATCAAATGGCTAGTGTAGTGTCCCGGAAATGACTAGACATATAAAAATCGTGGATTACGAGGGAAATGGCCCGAACCAACGAAGCCGTCCTCTGATAATATGTCTAGTTAATTGCGAGACACTACA